>Ga0123354_10011308_pt1 | contig 13781 bp, 14 predicted proteins | sample TergutLab28metaG_2_FD_97872 | JGI IMG/M metagenome (GOLD analysis project Ga0123354, IMG submission 97872) | Labiotermes labralis P4 segment gut microbial communities from Petit-Saut dam, French Guiana - Lab288 P4 | ecosystem: Host-associated > Arthropoda: Insects > Digestive system > Gut ... | reverse complement strand
GCTTCTACCGGCCGGAATCGCTGCGCGGCATGCCGCTGACGCGGCTCGTCGGCAACGCGGCGCTGTCGTTCGTCAACAAACTCAGCACCGGCTACTGGCCGGTGATGGACCCGACCAACGGTTACACCGCCATCCATGCCGCGGTGCTGCGCCAGTTGCCGCTGGACAAGCTGGAGCGGCGCTACTTTTTTGAGAGCGACATGCTCTACCACCTGAATATCGTGCGCGCCGTGGTGCGCGATGTGCCGATGGACGCGGTGTACGCCGGCGAGCGGTCGAATCTGAAGGTGGCGCGCGTGCTGCCGGAGTTTCTGGGCAAGCACGTGCTGCGTTTTTTCAAGCGCTATGGGTACGTGTACCTGCTGCGCGATTTCAACCTGGGCTCGGTCTACAGCCTGTTCGGCGCCCTGCTGTGCGCGGCGGGGCTGGCGTTCGGCATCAGCCGCTGGGTGCGCGGCGTGATGACGGGCGAGCCGGCCACCAGTGGCACGGTGATGCTGGCGGCGTTGCCGGTGCTGGTGGGTATCCAGTTACTGATCGCCTTTTTGCACCACGACGTGAGCCACGTGCCCAGCGAGCCGCTGGCGCCTGATCTCGTCGACGAGCGGTAATCGCAGGCTTTGCAAGAGCTGTTTGGAGTGCTAGTATGGGTGCTCTAAATAGGTCTCGGAGCAGGTCATGTCACATGCGATCCTGGCGGAAATCACCGCCAGCGTGTCTGAATTGAAGAAAAATCCCATGGGGACCGTGGCGTCCGGCGATGGCGCTCCGGTGGCGATCCTCAACCGGAACGCTCCGGCGTTCTATTGCGTTCCGGCCAAGGCTTACGAGAGCTTGATGGAGCGCCTCGAGGATATGGAGCTCAACGCCATTGCCGATGCCCGCAAGGATCACGCGGTCATCGAGGTGGACATCGATGAGCTTTAAGCTTGGTTTTTTGGAAGAGGCGCTGAAAGAATGGAGCAAGCTCGATAACGGTGTGCGGGCGCAGTTCAAGTCAAAACTCGCCGAGCGACTGGAAACCCCGCGCGTGCCCTCCGCGCAGCTTCGCGGTCACAAGGACCGGTACAAGATCAAACTTCGTGGCCTCGGATACCGGCTGGTGTACGAAGTCCGCGACAGGGAACTCATCGTTGTCGCGGTTGCGGTGGGCAAGCGCAATCGCAGCATCGTCTACAAGATAGCCGCCATGCGCCAGCGGGATCGGGATCAGCCGCCGCCCGCCCCGCACACCGGGCAGCCGGCCTGACGGCGCAGGCGCACCTCGGTGAATTCGGTGCGGCGGGCGTCCACCATCAGCAGTTTGCCGGTCAGGCCGGCGCCGATGCCGGCCAGGAGTTTCAGCGCCTCGGCGGCTTGCAGCGTGCCGACGATGCCCACCAGTGGGGCGAACACGCCCATGGTGGCGCAGCGCACTTCTTCCACCGCCGTGGCCGGTGGGAACAGGCAGGCGTAGCAGGGCGAATCGCTCTGGCGCGGGTCGTACACTGCGACCTGGCCGTCGAAGCCGATGGCCGCGCCCGACACCAGCGGGCGCCGGCGACGGACGCTGGCGCGGTTGAGCGCCTGGCGGGTGGCGAAGTTGTCGGTGCAGTCGAGCGCGATGTCGGCTTCGGCCAGCAGTTCGTCCAGCAAGGCGTCGTCGGCGCGGCGCGTCACGGTGCGCACTTCGACGTCGGGGTTGATGGCGGCGATGGCTTGGCGCGCCGATGCCACTTTCGACTGGCCGATGCGCGCCTCGGTGTGCATGATCTGGCGTTGCAGGTTGGTCAGATCGACGCTGTCGTTGTCCACCAGCGTGAGGCGGCCCACGCCGGCGCTGGCCAGGTACAACGCCACGGGCGAGCCCAGGCCGCCGGCGCCGACGATGAGCGCATGGGCCGCCAGCAGCTTTTGCTGGCCTTCGATGCCCAGGCCGTCGAGCAGCAGGTGGCGCGAGTAGCGCAGCAGTTGCTGGTCGTTCATGGGGCTTCAGTGACCCACGGCTTGCGACGAACCAAAGGCCGCGGAGCAGGCCGCGTCAGGGCTGCCGTCGCCGGGGTTTCCCCGGCCAGTGGCTGCGCCCCCTTGAGGGGGGAGGCGCAACATCGCGAAGCGAGTGAAGCCTGGGGGTGGTTCATTCTTTCGGGGTGTCCTTGCGCTCGACCAGGGTCTTGCTGACCTTGACCGGCTGGCCCTTGAGCTGGGCGATGGCCTGTTGCAGCGGGAAGTCCTGGTCGCTGCCGTATTCGGGCGGGCGGCGCTCCGATTGCGGCTTGAGGGATTCTTCTTCCAGGCGCTTGAGGGCGGCCTCGCGCTCTTTCTCGATGTCGGGGTCTTTCTTTTCCTCGCCGGCGCCGCTCAGGTGCTTGTCGAGGTCGGCCTCGCGCACATGCAGCACGGCGTAGGGGCTGCCTTCGGCGGTGTCGTCGACCATGACGTCGGGCACGATGCCCTTGGCCTGGATGGTTTTGCCGCTGGGCGTGTAGTACCGGGCGGTGGTGATCTTCAGCGCCGTGTCGGGGCCGAGCGGGCGCACGGTCTGTACCGAGCCTTTGCCGAAGGTCTGGTTGCCCATGATGATGGCACGCTTTTGGTCTTGCAGCGCGCCGGCGACGATCTCGCTGGCCGAGGCCGAGCCTTCGTTGACCAGCACCACCATCGGCACGCTCTTGAGGGCGGCGGGCAGGTGCTTGAGCGGGTCGTTGCCGCGGCGGCGCATGTAGTCTTCGGGGCGTGCCTTGAAGACGGCCTTGGATTCCTCGATCTGCCCGTTGGTGGAGACCACGGTCACGCCCTCCGGCAGGAAGGCCGCCGACACGGCGACGGCGGCGTCGAGCAGTCCGCCGGGGTCGTTGCGCAGGTCCAGCACCAGGCCTTTCAGGTCGGGGTCTTGTTTGTACAGGTCGTCGATCTTGGTGACGAAGTCGTCCACCGTGCGCTCCTGGAACTGCGACAGGCGCAGCCAGGCGTAGCCGGGCTGGACGATCTTGGCCTTGACCGACTGGGTGCGGATTTCCTCGCGCGTGATGGTGACCTGGAAGGTGCGGTTTTCGTCCTTGCGCAGGATGGTCAGCCCCACCTTGGTGCCGGGCTCGCCGCGCATGCGCTTGACGGCTTCGTTGATCGACAGGCCCTTGATGGCGGTGTCGTCGACGCGGGTGATGAGGTCGCCGGGCTTGAGGCCGGCGCGGTCGGCCGGCGAGCCTTCGATCGGCGAGACCACCTTGACGAGGCCGTCTTCCTGGGTGATTTCGATGCCGACGCCGACGAAGCGGCCGGAGGTGCCTTCGCGGAATTCCTTGTACGACTTCTTGTCGAAGTACTGCGAATGCGGATCCAGGCTGGACACCATGCCGGAGATGGCGTCGGTGATCAGTTTCTTCTCATCCACCGGCTCGACGTAGTCGGACTTGATCATGCCGAACACGGCGGCCAGTTGCTGCAACTCTTCCAGCGGCAGCGGAGCGGTGCCGCGCGCCAGGGTTTGCAGCGACACCGTGGTCAATACACCGGCCAGCGCGCCCACGGCCATCCAGCCGACGATCTTGGTTTTCTGACTCATGGCAAAGAGGTTCCTTGGTGCGGGCATCCATTCATTGTGGTATGAACTCTGCCGGCTTTGGGTGATTGCATGGCGCCCGGGTTTCGCGTCCGGGCCGGGGGTGGGTTAGGGATGCGGGTGCACACCTTATCAGGCTTTGCCCTGGTTGGCTACTGCCGCCGCGGCCCTGGCGGCGGCTTCGGCGTCGCCCAGGTAGTAGTGGCGCAGGGGCTTGAGGTCGGCGTCCAGTTCGTACACCAGCGGAATGCCGTTGGGGATGTTCAGGCCGACGATGTCCTGGTCGGAAATGCCGTCCAGGTACTTGACCAGCGCGCGGATCGAGTTGCCGTGCGCGGCCAGCACCAGCCGCTGGCCGGCGCGGATGGCCGGCGCCATGGCTTCGTTCCAGAACGGCAGCACGCGCGCCACCGTGTCTTTCAGGCACTCGGTCAGCGGCATTTCGCCGGGTTGGAGCCTGGCGTAGCGCGGGTCGCCGCTCTCGCTGCGCGGGTCGGTGGACGCCAGCGCGGGCGGGGGCGTGTCGTAGCTGCGGCGCCAGATCAGCACCTGCTCGTCGCCGTACTGCTGGGCCATGTCGGCCTTGTTCAGACCTTGCAGGGCGCCGTAGTGGCGCTCGTTCAGGCGCCAGCTCTTGACGGTGGGCAGCCATGAGCGGTCCATTTCGTCCAGGCAGTGCCACAGGGTGTGGATGGCGCGCTTGAGCACGCTGGTGTGGGCGATGTCGAACTCGTAGCCCTCGGCCTTGAGCAGCCGGCCAGCCTGCTTGGCCTGCTCGACGCCAGTGGGCGTCAGGTCCACGTCGGTCCAGCCGGTGAAGCGGTTTTCGAGGTTCCAGGTGGATTCGCCGTGGCGGATGAGAACGAGCTTGTGCATGGAGCAAACGGATGAGAACAATACTTACAGTACCCGCCGCCAGGCGGGACGCAGCCAAGCATTTTAAAATGCTTGCCGTTTTGCCGCGCGCGTTGCGCGGTTGGTTGACTGAACAAGGATGAAGAACGTGGACTTTTTGATGGCCAATTGGACGCTGATTCTGGTGGCGCTGCTTGCGGGCGGCATGCTGCTGATGCCCATGATCCGTGGCGGCGCCCGTGGCGGCGTGACGCCCAGCCAGGCGGTGCAACTCATCAACCGCGAGAAGGCGGTGGTGGTGGACGTGTGCGAACCGGCCGAATACCAGGCCGGCCACGTGGGCGGCGCCAGGAACATTCCGCTCGGCGAGCTGGCGCAAAAGCTGCCCGGCGCGGTCAAGAACAAGGCCACGCCGCTGGTGCTGGTGTGCGCGTCGGGCATGCGCTCGGGTCGCGCGGTGGCCATCGCCCGCAAGCTGGGCTACGAAAACGCGCAGTCGCTGGCCGGCGGCCTGAAGAGCTGGCGCGATGCCAACCTGCCGGTCGAACGCGCCTGACGCGCCCGGCCTGTCTGCCCGCGAAACCGAAACCACAAGAGCCGCACCGTCATGCAAACCGTGAAGATGTACACCACCGCCGTCTGCCCCTACTGTATCCGCGCCAAGCAGGTGCTGCGCGCCAAGGGGGTGGAGCAGATCGAAGAAGTGCGCGTGGACCTGGACCCGCAGCAGCGCCAGCACATGATGCAGATCACCGGCCGTCGCACCGTGCCGCAGATCTTCATCGGCGACACCCATGTCGGCGGCTGCGACGATCTGGTGGCGCTGGAGCAGCGAGGCGGGCTGGATCAACTGCTGTCTGGCCACTGAGAGCCTGTTCAGCGTCTTGGAGCCAACAGGCTCTGAGATAATCGCCGCCGGGGCGGAGTGCCGCACAGGCGGGCGCCGTTTTTTCAACTCTCCTTCAAGCGAGACATCACATGGCTGACCAGGCTCCCGTGTTCAACATCCAGCGCGTTTATCTGAAAGAGGCTTCGCTGGAGCAGCCCAATTCCCCCAACATCCTGCTGGAGAAGGCGCAACCGACGATCGAGATCAGTCTGGGCGTCAACGCCGAGAACGTGGCCGACGGCGTGTTCGAGATCGCCGTCACCGCCACCGTGCATGCCAAGATCGAGGACAAGACCTTGTTCCTGGCCGAGTGCAAGCAGGCCGGCATCTTCGAAGTGCGCAACGTGCCCGCCGAGCAGATGGACCCCGTGCTCGGCATCGCTTGCCCGCAGATCGTCTACCCCTACCTGCGCGGCAACGTGGCCGACATGATTCAGCGCGCGGGCTTCCCGCCGGTGCATCTGGCCGAAATCAACTTCCAGCAGATGTACGAGCAGCGGCAGGCTGGGGCGCAAAACCAGGCCGCGCCCGCCACGCAACAGTAAAAAAACGACGACATGCCATGCCCTCCCTCGCTGGGGGAGGGTAGGGTGGGTGGGGGCCTGCGGCGCAAAAATGCGCACGATTGAAGCGAAGCCGCCCCAACGCTTCGTTCATCCGGCACGCAAGTCATGAAAATCATCGTCATCGGCGCGGGGGCATGGGGCACGGCCATGGCCGTGAGCGCGGCGCGCAACCCGGCCAGCCATCAAGTGACCCTGTGGGCGCGCGATGGCGCCCAAGCGCGGGCCATGGCCGAATCGCGCCAGAACGCCCGCTATCTGCCCGGCATTGCGTTGCCGCGTGAATTGCGGGTCCACGGCGGCGACACGGCGGACCTGCGCCAGAGCGCGCTCCAGGCGGAACTGATCATCATCGCCACCCCGGTGGCCGGCCTGCGCTCCACGCTGGCGCTGCTGCACGACGTGCAGGCGCCGGTGGGCTGGCTGTGCAAGGGCTTTGAGCCGGCGCAGGATCCCGGTGCGGCGCGCGCCTTCGGCCTGATGCCGCACGAAGTCGCCCGCCAGGTTGCCCCGGCACTGCTCGCCGGCGCGCTCAGCGGCCCCAGCTTTGCGCTGGAGGTGGCGCGCGGCCAGCCCACCGCCCTGGTGGCCGCCAGCGGCCAGCCGCAGGTGCGACAGGCGATGGTCGACGCCTTCCACGGCCCCACGCTGCGCGTGTACGACAACGACGACCTGGCGGGCGTCGAGGTGGGCGGCGCGGTCAAGAACGTGCTCGCCATCGCCACCGGGCTGGCCGACGGCCTGAATCTGGGGCTGAACGCGCGCGCCGCCCTCATTACTCGCGGCCTGGCCGAAACCGCCCGCCTGGGCGCGGCCCTGGGCGCGCGGCACGACACCTTCATGGGCCTGTCCGGCCTGGGCGATCTGGTGCTGACCGCCACCGGCGACCTGAGCCGCAACCGCCGCGTCGGCCTGTTGCTGGCCGAAGGCAAAACCCTGGATCAGGCCGTGCAGTCGCTCGGCCACGTGGCCGAAGGCGTGTACAGCGCCCGTACCGTGTTGCAGCGCGCCCGCCACCTCGGCGTGGAAATGCCCATCGCCGAATGCGTGGTCGCGCTGCTCGACGGCCAGCTCAAACCGGTCGAAGCCGTGGCGGCGCTGATGGGGCGGCATCCGAGGGGCGAGCTTCTGTAGGCTGACGTAACTACAAATTGCTTGCCATCGGCGCAAAGTGTAGTTACAATCTAAACATGCTGATTGAGTTCGACGCCAGCAAGAACGAGAAAAACGTTGCTGCGCGCGGTCTGTCGTTTGAGCGGGTTGCCGAATTCGACTTCAGCCGTGCCGTCATCGAGGTGGACGACCGCAAGCGCTATCCTGAAACGCGGTATGTCGCCGTCGGCTTTCTGGGGCAGCGCCTGCACATCCTGTGCTTCACGCCGATCAATGGCGGCATCCGTGTCATCAGCTTTCGCAAGGCGAATCAACGGGAGATCAAGGCCTATGAGCAAGCGCGCGCCACTGATTGACGCGGACGGTGAAGTCCGCGAGCTCATGGCAGAAGATTTGAAGAAGTTTCGACCCGCGCAGGAAGTTCTGCCGCTCGACCTGCAGGAAACGCTGGGCATCCGTCGCCGCGGGCCCCAGAAAGCGCCCACCAAGGCGCTAACCACCATCCGGCTGTCCGCCGAGGTGGTGGCGTACTTCAAGCAATCGGGTTCAGGCTGGCAATCGCGCCTCGATGGGGTGCTCAAAGACTATGTGGCGGAGCACACCAGGCCGGCGTGAAAATGGGCCCGCCATCACACGTCCCAGCCTGTGAAGCCCGGGGGTGGTTTCAGATCTCCAGGTTGTCAATCAACCGCGTCCCCTCCAGCTTGGCCGCGCCCAGTGCCACCAGGGCGTCGGCGCCATCACCCGCTTGCGGTGGCAGCAGGTCGGCGCGGCGGCGCACGGTGAGGTAGTCGGGCTGCCAGCCGCGCGCGGCCAACTGCGCCTGGGCGGCGGCTTCCAGCGCCGGCAGGTGGGCGGGCAGGGCGTGCGCGGCGGCCAGGGCGTCGCGGGCCAGGCCGCGCAGCGCCAGGTGCAACTGCAGCGCCTCGGCGCGCGCGGTCTCGCTCAGGTAGCGGTTGCGTGAGGATAGCGCCAGGCCGTCTTCGGCGCGCTGAATCTGGCCGGCCACGATGTCGATGGGCAGCGCGAACTGCCGCGCCATGCGGCGCACCACCATCAACTGCTGGTAGTCCTTCTGGCCGAACATGGCCACGCCGTGGGCCTTGCCGGCAAAAACGGCCATGAACAGCTTCATCACCACCGTGCACACGCCGGTGAAAAAGCCGGGGCGGAACTGACCTTCCAGCAGGTCGGCCAAGGCCGGGTCGGGCGCCACCTTGAAGGTCTGCGGCTCGGGGTACAGGTCGGCTTCGTGCGGGGCGAACAGCACGTCGCAGCCGGCGCGCTCCAGCGCGGCGCGGTCGGCCTCGAAGGTGCGCGGGTAGCTGTCGAAATCCTCGTGCGGCAGAAATTGCAGCCGGTTGACGAAGATGCTGGCCACCGACACGTCGCCCAGTGGCTTGCCTTGCGCCAGCAGCGACAGATGCCCGGCGTGCAGGTTGCCCATGGTGGGCACGAAAACCGGGCGCTCGGTGTGGCGCAGCGCGTAACGCAGTTCGGTGATGGAGTGGACGATTTGCATGGGTGCGGATACAAAAGCAAAGGCGGTGAGTCTGGCCGAAATCAGGCATCAGTCTGGAAAGCCCCGAGGCCGGCGCTGCGAAGTTGCAGATGGCGCCAGTGTAGTAGCCCGATCTCCCTGAAGGCGGTGAGCCATGCCGCCCCTGTCATTTCCCCCCAGGCTCCTGCCCGGCGCATGCCTGGCTGGACAAGACTTGGGCTTGCGGTATGCTGGCCATCCATGTAAAATGCTTGGATTCACGACCAGATGGGCGGGTAATCACCGCCCATTTTTTTTGGTCTATCGATGACGGCAGGCGGCGTATTTCAACCCAAGTGACATTACAGCAAACGATCAGCGGCACCGTGCAGGCGCTGGGCTTTGACCTGGTGGAAACCGAGCGTTCCGCCGGGGGCCTGCTGCGCGTGACCATCGACCATCCGTGGTCGCCCGACGCGCCGCAGGAGCGGCGCGTGACGGTGGAAGACTGCGAGCGCGTGACCCGCCAGTTGCAATACGCGCTGGAGGTCGATGGCGTGGACTACCGGCGTCTGGAGGTGTCCTCGCCCGGCATCGACCGCCCGCTGCGCCATGTGCAGGATTTCGAGCGTTTCGAGGGCCAGGTGGTCGATCTGGTGCTGAAAGCGCCGATCGGCGCGGCGGCGGCGGGCCAGGTCAGCGCCAATCGCAAGAAATTTCGCGGCGCGCTGCGGCGCGTCGAGGGCGGCGGCTGGCAGGTCGTCTGGCGCGACGAGCCGGCGGTCAAGCCGGGTCAGCGCGTCAGCGCCAAGCGCGCGCCCGCGCCCGAGCAGGCGCTGGGGTTCACGCTGGACGAATTGCAATCGGCGCGGCTGGCGCCGGTGGTGGATTTCAAAGGCCGAGCGTCCAAGGATCAAGAGGTTTGAGTGCGGTCACCCGCAAAAGAGTATTGGAGTTGATGCAATCATGAATCGCGAATTGTTGATGCTGGTCGAGGCGATCTCGCGCGAGAAGAACGTCGAGCGGGAAGTGGTGTTCGGCGCCGTCGAATCCGCCCTGGCGCAGGCCGCCAAGAAGCTGTACGAGGGCGAGGTCGATCTGCGCGTGGCGATCGACCGCGAAACCGGTGACTACGAAACCTTCCGCCGCTGGCACGTGGTGCCCGACGAGGCCGGCCTGCAATTGCCCGACCAGGAAATCCTGCTGTTCGAGGCGCGCGAGCAGATCGCCGACATCGCGGTGGACGAGTACATCGAGGAAGCGGTCGAGTCGGTGCCCATTGGCCGCATCGGCGCCATGGCGGCCAAGCAGGTGATCCTGCAAAAAATCCGCGACGCCGAGCGCGAGATGCTGCTCAACGACTTTCTGAGCCGCGGCGAGAAAATCTTCACCGGCACCGTCAAGCGCATGGACAAGGGCGACATCATCGTCGAGTCCGGGCGCGTCGAAGGGCGTCTCAAGCGCGGCGAGATGATTCCCAAGGAAAACCTGCGCACCGGCGACCGCGTGCGCGCCATGATCATGGAGGTGGACCTGACGCTGCGCGGCGCGCCGATTCTGTTGTCGCGCTCGGCGCCGGAGTTCATGATCGAGCTGTTCCGTCAGGAAGTGCCCGAAATCGAGCAGGGCCTGCTGGAGATCAAATCCTGCGCCCGCGACCCGGGCAGCCGCGCCAAGATCGCCGTGCTCAGCCACGACAAGCGGGTGGACCCCATTGGCACCTGCGTGGGCGTGCGCGGCACGCGCGTGAACGCCGTCACCAACGAATTGGCCGGCGAGCGGGTGGACATCGTGCTGTGGTCGGAAGACCCGGCGCAGTTCGTCATCGGCGCGCTGGCGCCGGCGGAGGTGTCGTCCATCGTGGTGGACGAGGAAAAGCACGCCATGGACGTGGTGGCCGACGAGTCCAACTTGGCGCTGGCCATTGGCCGCGGCGGCCAGAACGTGCGCCTGGCGTCCGATCTCACGGGCTGGAAGATCAACATCATGGACGCCGACGAATCGGCACAGAAGCAGGCGCAGGAGACCGGCTCGGTCCGCCAGCTGTTCATGGACAAGCTCGACGTGGACGAGGAGATCGCCGACATCCTGATCGAAGAGGGCTTCACCAGCCTGGAGCAGGTGGCCTACGTGCCGATCGAGGAAATGCGCGAGATCGAATCGCTCGACGAGGACACCGTCGATGAACTGCGTGCCCGCGCCAAGGACGCGCTGCTGACGATGGAAATCGCGCGCGAGGAAAACGTCGAGTCGGTCTCGCAGGACCTGCGCGACTTGGAGGGGCTGACGCCCGAGCTGATCGCCAAGCTGGCCGCCGGTGGCGTGCAGACGCGCGACGACCTGGCCGACCTGGCCGTGGATGAATTGACTGAGATTACCGGGCAGTCCGAGGACGAAGCCCGTGCCTTGATCCTGAAAGCCCGCGAACATTGGTTCGCGGATCAGGCGTAAGGATCATGGAGACGAGCACCGCATATGACGAACACCACCGTTGCCGAATTCGCGAACGAACTCAAACGCCCCACGGACGCGCTGCTGGAGCAGCTGCAATCCGCCGGCGTGGCCAAACAGTCGGCCTCTGACATCCTGACCGACGCCGACAAACAAAAGCTGTTGAGCTTCCTGCAAACCAGCCACGGCACCGCCGCGGCGGCGCGCAAGAAGATCACGCTGACCAAAAAAACCACCAGCGAGATCAAGCAGGCCGACGCCACCGGCAAGGCGCGCACCATCCAGGTCGAGGTGCGCAAGAAACGCACCTTCGTCAAGCGCGACGACGAGCAGGGCGCGCCCGAGGCCGCCGCGCCCGCCCTGGCGCCCGCGCCGGCAGCGCCTGTCGCTCCCGTGGCCCCCGTGATCGACGCCGCCGAGCAGGCGCGGCGCGAGGAAGAAGCCCGCCGCCAGGCCGAACTGCTGCGCCGCCAGGAAGAAGACGCCGCGCAAAAACGCCGACAGCGCGAGGAGCAGGAGCGCGCCGCCGCCGAAGCGGCCCGTGCCGCCGAGGCGCCTCCAGCGCCCGAATCGGCGCTGGCCCCCGAGCCTGTGCCTGCGCCCGAACCCAAGGTGGCCGAAGCGCCCGCGCCGGCCCCCACGCCCGCACCCGCGCCTGAACCCCAACCGGTCGCCGCGCCCAAGGCGCCGGAACCGACGCCCGAACCGGCGCCGCCCAAGCCCGCCGCTCCGACAGCCGCGCCCAAGCCCGTCGCCGCGCCCAGCGCCGCGGACGAAGCGGCGCGCGCGCAAGACTATGAAGAGCGCCGCCGCAAGGCGCTGGCCGAGGCCGAGGCGATCCGCGCCATGATGAGCGCGCCGCGCAAGGTGCTGGTGGCCAAGAAGGCGACGACGGAAAAGAAAGACAAACCCGCCGAGCCGGCCAAGGCCGGCGCCAAGGGCACGCTGCACAAACCCGCCGCCGGCATGGGCACGGGCGCCGCCAAGGCCGGCGCGGGCGCGCCGTCGGCCAACAAGGAAGTCAAGTCCGCCAAGCTGTCGTCCAGCTGGGCCGGCGATCCGGCCAAGAAGAAGGGCATCCCGACCCGCGGCGATGCCGGCGGCGGCGCGGGCCGCAACAACAACTGGCGCGGCGGGCCGCGTGGCCGCCGTGGCGAGCGCGATCGCGACGATCACCACCAGAGCGCCGCCGCGCCGGTGGAGCAGCGCATCATCGAAGTGCACGTGCCCGAGACCATCACCGTGGCCGAGCTGGCGCACAAGATGTCGATCAAGGCCTCCGAGGTTATCAAGGCGCTGATGAAGATGGGCCAGATGGTCACCATCAACCAGCCGCTGGACCAGGACACGGCCATGATCGTGGTCGAGGAAATGGGCCACACCGCCGTGATCGCCGCGCTGGACGATCCGGAAGCCTTCACCGTGCAAGAGGTGCAGGCCCAGGCCGCCGAGGCGCTGCCGCGTCCGCCGGTGGTGACGGTGATGGGCCACGTCGATCACGGCAAGACCTCGCTGCTGGACTACATCCGCCGCGCCAAGGTGGCGGCGGGCGAGGTGGGCGGCATCACCCAGCACATCGGCGCCTATCACGTCAAGACGCCGCGCGGCGTGGTGTCGTTCCTCGACACGCCGGGCCACGAGGCCTTTACCGCCATGCGCGCGCGCGGCGCGCAGGCCACCGACCTGGTGATCCTGGTGGTGGCCGCCGACGACGGTGTGATGCCGCAGACCAAGGAGGCCATCAAGCACGCCAAGGCGGCGCAGGTGCCGATCGTGGTCGCCATCAACAAGATCGACAAGCCCGAGGCCAACCTCGAGCGCGTGCGCAGCGAACTGGTCGGCGAGGAAGTGGTGCCGGAAGAGTTCGGCGGCGACTCGCCCTTCGTGCCCGTGTCGGCCAAGACCGGCCAGGGCATCGACGAACTGCTCGAGCAGGTGCTGCTGCAAGCCGAGGTGCTGGAACTCAAGGCGCCGGTGGATGCCGCCGCCAAGGGCTTGGTGATCGAAGCCAGCCTGGACAAGGGCCGCGGTCCGGTGGCCACGGTGCTGGTGCAGTCCGGCACGCTGAAAGTGGGCGACGTGGTGCTGGCCGGCCAGACTTCGGGCCGCGTGCGCGCCATGCTGGACGAGAATGGCCGCGCCACCAAGTCCGCCGGCCCGTCGATTCCGGTCGAAATCCAGGGGCTGGGCGACGTGCCGCAGGCCGGCGACGAGTTCATGGTGCTGGCCGACGAGCGCCGCGCGCGCGAAATCGCCACCTACCGCGCCGGCAAGTTCCGCAACACCAAGCTGGCCAAGCAGCAGGCGGCCAAGCTGGAAAACATGTTCGCCGACATGTCCTCCGGCGAGGTCAAGCAGTTGCCCATCATCCTCAAGGCCGACGTGCAAGGCTCGCAGGAGGCGCTGGCCGCGTCGCTGCTCAAGCTCAGCACCGACGAGGTCAAGGTGCAGATGGTCTACGCCGGCGTGGGCGGCATCAGCGAAAGCGACGTCAACCTGGCCATCGCCTCCAAGGCGATCATCATCGGCTTCAACACCCGCGCCGACGCCGGCGCGCGCAAACTGGCCGAGGCCAATGACGTGCAGCTGCGCTACTACAACATCATCTACGACGCCGTGGATGAGCTCAAGGCCGCCATGTCCGGCATGCTGGCGCCCGAGCAGAAGGAAGAAATCATCGGCATGGCCGAGATCCGCACCGTGTTCGTGGCCTCCAAGATCGGCACCGTGGCCGGCTGTATGGTCACCAGCGGCTTGGCGCGGCGCGACGCGCATTTCCGCCTGCTGCGCGACCACGTGGTCATCTACACTGGCGAGCTGGAGTCGCTCAAGCGCATGAAGGACGACGTGCGCGAAGTCAAGGAAGGCTTCGAGTGCGGCATCAAGCTC
>Ga0123354_10011307_pt1 | contig 13782 bp, 5 predicted proteins | sample TergutLab28metaG_2_FD_97872 | JGI IMG/M metagenome (GOLD analysis project Ga0123354, IMG submission 97872) | Labiotermes labralis P4 segment gut microbial communities from Petit-Saut dam, French Guiana - Lab288 P4 | ecosystem: Host-associated > Arthropoda: Insects > Digestive system > Gut ... | reverse complement strand
ATTTTTGTTTGTATTAGTTTCAGGTGATCAGATGAAGGAAGATGAGGTGGGCAGGGCATGTAGCAAGCATGAGGGAGCAGCGAAATGCCAAGAGTCGTTTGGTGTGAAAACCGGAAAAAAAAAACATCTTGGAAAAACCATGCCTTAGATTTAAGGAAGTTACTATAATGGATCATGAAAAAATAGGAGGCTATATACTGGAATCGCCTGTCCCAGAAAAAAGACCAGTAGCTGGGCTGTTGTGAGAATGGTACTGAACTTTTGTATTCAACAAAGGCAGAGGAATCTCCGACTACCTTAATATCTGTTAGTTCCTCAACACATTTCTGCTCCAGGGAGTCTGTTTTACCTCTTTGCTAATATATTTTCAGTTATAATATTACTCAATCATGCTGTCTAAAGTATATCTAAGACGGAAAACTCTTTTCAAAATTGGAATCAATTAAGTCCTTTCAGATGATCAACAAGTACAGAATATTTTAATGGTCTAGTAAGGGGGCAAAAAATGTCAAAAGACAGAAAACAAGAAATAAAATTTAAAAAATAGAGGAAAATCAACCCTAATAGTCTGTAACAGATACTGCATGTGGAGAGCAGAAAACTGTGACAAATGATTTCAGCCACCGAGACCTAAACACAATAAGACGTATTTAATAGCAAAGAAATTCATAATGACGTATACTGGATGTTTGTTGTTACAGGTTACGCAAGAAAATATACGATATAAGCAAGTTCGCTGAACATCTTAAAGTATTTCGCGTTCCGAAGGAAAAAAAAAACAATGAACGACTTACTGGTGAAGACTGCAAAAGTTTATAACAATATTACTAGAAATTTTTGTGTTAACAAAATTAAAAGAAATGCCAGTGTAGTGCGTTGTAATATAACATTACAAAATAACAGTATAATTTTCACATAAATGAACTTATGAGTGCAGTCCGCGTTCTAACCAACAGAATTGTTAAGTTTCTCTTCCTTTAGTTATCACACATTTGCAACTGCAATTACACGATAAATAGGCCTATACGTTAGAAAATATGACGGATGTTTGGTACACGAAACTGTGTGCTTTATAAAGTCCGTCGTAATGGGTATAGCTACAAGGCTGCGGGCTGGACGGCCTGAGCTTCATACCTGGTAGAGGGAATAAACGTTTCTCCAAATTATCCAGACCGGCTCCGAGGACCACCCAGCCTCCTATTCAACTGGTACCGGTTTCTGTCTCTGGGATAAAACGAACGAGGTGTGAACTGAACCCTCCATCCAGTGCCAACATAAAGAATGAGTGGAACTACACCTCTGTTTCCCCTATATGCCCCCATGGCGTGGACATAGACAAATTTTACCTTTAAATTTCACTCTTACAGGCACATATTATAAAGTAGGGTTATTCTTAGGTTCTATGCTTGCATTGGCAGGGAAAGAATAAGCAAAACGGTAGCCACCTTTCAAATAGCAGACATCTGAACCTCTGACCTTCTGAATAAGAAGTATTGTTGTTACATACTGCAGAACGTTTTTCGAAATGTTGATGTATAAATAATCACAGTAGCCAAAAAATGTAGCTTTGTGTTCAGTACACAACCCGCCCGATAAGAAACACACCGACACACACCGCACACACTAGATACTCTTGGATCTTACTTTAAATAGATGTTTGTATGCACACGTGGCATGCAATTATATAAAACCTTGAGCTCTTATATACATCGTCACCTTACGTCAATTTTTAATTTAAAACAATTACAGTTCTAATATTTTAAAACTTCAATACAGCAATACCAAGAACGCTGTGTTGGTACTGGCATCCTTGAGTGGTTTGGATTCCCTGAAATTGTCGCCCCGGCGCTGATACATGTTGTTTGATTTATAGTCATTTTATGTGCATTCATTGGTTACTGTGATTACTTGTAAGATGTTGTATTCTTTCTTTTGGGTGATTCCCCGATGTATGAATTATATGTGCCGAAGTTTCGGAACACTCTATTCCGTCTTCATAGGTGGTATAAGCACGAAGAACAACAGGTTATTCTTCCTGCTTACACCACCTATGAACATGGAACTGAAAGAGTGTTCCGAAACGTCGGCACATAAAATTCATAAGCCGGGATATCACCCAAAAGAAAGAATACAATGTTCAGAACAACGCGAAATTTTGAACTGAAGAGTAATTGTAAAATAACGCACGGAGTATACGATATCAAACTTTGACGGGTATTGTAGATCTAGATAGGACAAAATGTTGTTATCAGATACAACATATAGCGCGAATAGTAGGCGGTACTGTAATGTGAAGACGTGCAGTTTGTTATACACCAAAGATATAAACAACATTGTACAGTGTAATGCACCGTGATGTATGTTGTAGAGTTAACTAGATTTCGCGAGGTTCCAGCGGTTTTCGGACCACCGGTTGATAATCATTCAGATTAGTTGCCGTCTGTCTAACTACGAAGTAGGTGGCGAGGTGATATCTGATTTGCATTGTCAGTAATGACCGTTACCATGGCAACCGTTTAATTAAAAGGGGGTCTACTGATTGGAACGTTTTTCGTTAAGTTTATTTGCTCCATTCCATGCAACAAACAACGGATTAAGAATAAGGGACCAGACTTCTCTCCGATCAGGGTGGACACAGTCTGACAGGCGATTGGAAAGGACGCGTCTTCTCAATTCAATATTATGTGTAACGTTATTTTGTATGTGACAACGTGTAATTTGTTACGGTAAGTACCGACGTTTCAAGGAACTTATAGTCAGCGTGTTCAGGGTCGAAAATATTTTCAGTTCTGTTTGATATATTACTTCATACATAATCAGATTTAGAAATCGCATTTTTTTACCATCACGCACATTTTACAGTAGCCAGATTAGTAGCGGCAGTACCTGAAACTAGGAATGCTTTACAATATTTGGTGGACGTCCAACACAATGCCATCTCAGTGGAAGAAAATGTTACCTGATAGTCAAAACCCGTCCATATTTTGTGAAACCAACATTTTCAAGACCGTTTTCACAAAATGAGAAAGCTGAACTATGTCCTGACGCAGACAGAATCAGTCTAAATTCTCTCATGCTATTTCTTCCGATCTATATTTCTGACATTTTTTTCTAGCTACAACTGAATCTTCTCAGATGTTTCTTCCTTTCAACGATTCCGACTTAAATTCTCTACGCTTTTCTAATCTCAACCAAGCGTCATAAATTCGCCAAACATCGCTTCTTCCTTAATTTTGTCACCTTAATAACATTTCCTTGCTGATCCTGGTGGCCATGGGGTCTAAAGCGTAGGTCTGCAGTCGCTGGACTTCTCAGCTCACGGGTTCGAATTCCGACGCGGCCACGAAAGTTTGTCACTTGTGTTCGTTGCGTGTTGTACAGTTGGCGGTCTCTGCGATGGGCTGGTTACTTGTTCAGAGGAGATCTACAGGGTGTGTCTGTGTGTGTCTAATTGCGTGTGATCTAGAAACCTCAACAATGAGGCGGTCTAGGCCGGGATAGGGCTATACAGACAAAAAAATTAATAAAGTGTGTAAATTATAAATTTTTTCATTACGTAATTTCTCCAGCCCCGCACTTCTACTTCCCTCTTTCTCTCTCGATGAAGACAGTCTCAGTGTATATCCTTTGTCTATCTTAGGACCAAGTTTCACTGCCATACAAAGGAGCAACGATGCTGCTAAAACAGGTATTGAATGTCCCAGAATTTTATCACATTCAAAACATTTGCGCCTTGCTTAACTGCAGTAACAAGCAGATAAATCTCATTACAGTAATGTCTGTGCGCCGCATCTCAAATAACAAATGTTTAATAACATTTATGAACTACTGTTTTGATTAATGAAGTACGGTTTTCTGGTATTAACGTGCTGTAAGTAAAGGATAGACGCATAAGTATTTTGTAATATTATTTTGTGAAACACTGTAAGTGGGATTTCACTTTTTAAAAAAAAAAATCCCCCCTCTCTATTTCACGGCTCCACAGCACTAGTGGGTCTGGGCCTTGTCTGTGAGGTTCCTAGTTCACACTCTCTTAGACACACCATATTCGGTATGACTTCTCCGGACGAGTTATCAGCCCGATGCACAGACCTCTACTTGCAATCACACAACACTCACAAGCGACAGACATACATGTACTCAGTGGGATTCAAACCCGCAATACCAGCAAGTGAGAGACCGCAGACTCACGTCCTATATTGTGCGGTCACTGAGATCGGCGTTTGGAAACTTATACCTGTATTAAACACGGTCTCAGTGAAATAATTTTACGTATATATGAAAAGCACAAACATACGTAAACTATTACAGGTTATATGCACACATAAGCCTTCCTACATGTTTCGGCGAGTGTTCGCCATCTTCAGGGAGATGGTGACGCAAAGAAATTCACACACAAATTAAACGTACAAATTACTATGTATCATCTCCTCCCTGAAAAAGGAAGACGCCCGCTGAAACGTGTAGGAGAGCTTACATGTACAAATAAACTAATACCTAACTACAGGCACAATGAACGGAATGGATAATATTAAACGGGTCTCAGGGAACTTCTCCTGTTTCAATAATTACCTTATATACGTAAATGTACTCTCTGCTCGTAGATCACATGCATGCCGGCAATGTTGACGAAACATTTTCTACACCCCTGTATCATCTGTCTGTGCCAAATATTAAGGGCCTTGGTCTGAACATGGTAAGTGATGTGCAGGGGAGGTGTAATTGGAAGGATGGCTGCCGGACTGAAGATTCTTATTGCAAGGACCCCCCCAGTATGGACAGCCTATAAAATTAGCTGCCATAGTACTTCAATTGTGACAGCAGGGGCAGAGTATGGGGCAGAGATTTCATTAGTACCGGTCCTTTGAGCACGGTAAGTGAGCCATTGAAGCCTGTTCTACCCAATTCCGCATCTTGATTAACATGGACGCTCAAATTAGGACAGTTGCAAGCTGCAAGGAAGAGCGATGCAAGTAACAGAAATAGTTGTGTAAGTTTCATATTTTTAGTCAATACAAAAAATTCTAAATTATGGCTCAATTCTTTACATTTATCAGTTTTTTGATTACTAAGAGTCAATACAGTCACTAGACTACGGAACTAAAGATTGAGAAATTGGGGTGCATTTTTGTAGAGGGCGAAGAGAATTTTCACTTCTCCAAAGGGTCCAGACAAGTTCTGGAAATCAGTCTTTCTGCCACGAATTGGATACCGGGAACTATTTCACCGCCAGTAAAGGAGTCGGGGCGTAAATTTCATCTCAGGCATTCATCTAATGTCGGTTAAGAACATGCGGAGCCATGCCTCCACTCCCCAGGCGCTACTTTGGCGTGCTGCTTAGGATTTTATTTCTACTAATAGCCCAGGAAATATTTAATTAATAGAAACAGACTTTTCCATTAAGCAATGATACAGTCAATTCTTATTCATATATTTAGCACTAAATTGTGTGAAACCATTACAGACAATTTTAACATTAGCAAGATATCGATGTGTTTGCCAATAGAATGTTAATTTAAGTAGGGTAGGTAGCAGATACCGGCAGGTGCTCTTTTCAGCGCCTGTACAGAAAAAACAAAGCAATCAAATCACTAATAATAATGCTCAGATTTCAAAAAGACCCCGAACCAAAGATACGACTGGTTAATACTTCTCCAAGTTTCAAAGAATCGTATTGCCTTTACCATAAAGTTAGAGCGGTCCAAGCAAAGTAAATATTTACCTGTAGACTCGCCATGACATTCCAGAAGACTTAAACTTTCAGCAACATCGCATTGAGAGGCCCAAATCTCAGATCCTGAACTACTTCCATCGATCTTCATACTTCACAACCAATTTTCTAGGATCCATGTTGTCACGTCATCTCCCAGTGGAAGTTTCCCAGGAGCTTCCAGCACCACAATTCTGCACGCATTTATCCGTCCCACCCCAATCACACGCCAGTTCGTCCAGTCTTTCAAACTGGTTACGTCACAAGTATAAAAGATTCTTCACGTTGCTGCAATGGCAAACGTGAAAAGGGTTGATAAATGTTAACAGTTGTCACTTTCTGTCCTCTGAGTTCTTCAACACGTCAAACGTGGCGTCTGAATTTTCCATTAAAAGTTGTTAAGCTGGTTCCATTCTCATTAAAATCCAATTTTTTTTTTCTATGGCGCTGCGGCCCAAAGCGGGCCATTGCCTCCTAATTCTTGAGGTTCCTACATCACACACTACGTCGCAACACAGTCGGTAGGACTCCTCTTGACGAGTAATCAGCTCGTCGCAGAGACATCTGCTTGACGACAGACAACTCTCCCAACAGACAAACATCCATTGCCCCCGCGGTAAAAAAAAAACCAACAATGTCAGCAGGAGAGAGGTCGTAGACCGACGCCTTAGACCGCGCAGTCACTGGGACCGGCTACCCAGTAACTATAACGACTAATTGACAACTAAAATTTTACTTTATTAAATTTCCCAAAAAACAGCATACCATACAATGAGCCTCTTATACACGCTCCTCAAAGCAGTTAACAAAGCTTTTATTATTTTTGTCACGTTCTTCCGCCCGTCCGCTTGTAAAAGATCGTCTTCCGTCGGAAGGATTCGCGTGAAGATTGAAACAGTGGCTTTTTATAGACGTTGGAACATACTGAAACTTTGGTTGAAATCGGACACAAGGAACAGAAATTTTGTTAGCATATAGTACTTGTACACCATCCAACACTACCTTTACTATTAATCAAATATTGTTCACATCAACTCCAGAGACACATGTTTCAACTGAGCCATATAATCGACATATATATATATGTATAAAGGTAAAGTGATCCCGTTACAGGCCCGATGTGGCCCAGAGGGTGGGTAGAGGAATAGCTCTACTCTTCCATGACCGCGGCACTAGAAGGGGGTGAGTGGTCAGCAGCACGCCCCGGCCGCACTTTAGTCCCGGGAAAGACCCAGTAACCATTTTACAGGAGGCTGGGTAGGCCCCAGGGCAGGTCTGGACGGGCGGAAAATCTCGTCCCCACCGGGTTCCTCCTCGTACCGTCCAGCCCGTAGTCAGTCGCTATACCGACTGAGCTACCCGGCCCACACACACACACACACACACACACACACACACACACTCACACACACACATATATATATATATACACACAAAAGTTGTGTTTGGTGTGTGCTAGTAGGCCTGCTATTTGTGAATACTGGTAGTTCAGCGGGATGCCAACTTCGAACTTAAAACGGGCACTTTGTATGAAGACCTAAACGCATTTAAGACTACACACATTTGTTACAGAATTTGCCATTGACTTTCTGTTTACCGTATACGGACGAATTCTGTTATAACGTCACGAAAGTGTATCGTTATAAACTAATGCAGTTGTAATACAGGATTATAATATTAGGGTTAACAGTGAGAGATTTTTTGGTACAACAGAATACTGACGCTGTAAGACGAGGTGTCGCATAAACCGATGTCGTTATAACCGAGGTCGACTGTGTGTGTGTGTGTGTGTGTGTGTGTTTTTGTGTGCCTGTGTATATATATATTGGTTACACAAGGTTAACTTGTTACTACTTTTGCTGCGGTTACCTTTGTTATTATGTCATTATATTTCGTTCCACGGACGTTTCGTACCATGTTGAATATAATATCAAGAAATAAAAGATGAAATTGTCCCTGTTCACACCGTGAAGACATATAGGATCCTTCGGTGGAAGTAGAGTTCCACTCATTCTTAAATTCGTGACTAGATAGAGATGAAGTTGTTAACTTCACGTTCCGGCCGGTTTACCTCCCAAGAAAAGAGACTGTGACTCCCATTAATTGGAAGTTCTGTAGTTTCGATCTGCGGTCTGGACGCTTTCGAGAACAGAAAAATCTCTTCTGCCTGTACGTAATCGAACCCTGATTCATCGGTCGTCCAGCTAGCCACTATACCGACTCAGTTATTCCGTCTCCTATAATTTTAATCACAAATGCTATTTTAATCATAGGTTGATGTGAATATTCTCGTACTTAAATTCCTTAACATATTGAATTTTACGGAGAGAACTTTTCGTAGCAAGAGTCAGCACAGCAGAGGTATTGCAGGCGGCTGTTCTGTTCTTACCCAGCCTCTGTCTCCTTTCACTCCCTCAACCTCTTCCCGTCATATTCTGATTATCTTATTCCCAGTTTGTGTAGGCCCGTGCGCATAACTTCTTCCATATTTAATCCGTGTCACATTCCATCTTTCAATTTGAACCTTTTTCGAACCAAGTGCGTTGTGAATTTTTTATTGCGCCTTTTAATTTTTAATATCAAATAACTTTCACCTTGGTACCACTTCCCAAAATATACTTTTTCCCTTTCTTTTATGATAATATTAAATTGAAATAATCAAAATTCCAAGTCATATACCTACATACTTGGTAATTGCTTGGAAGTAAACAGCTTTGTGACTTTGTATCTGTAACAGTTCAAGGATAAGCTTGTATATAAGAAGAATTATTGTCCGTAATTTAAATTTGATTCGAACCTTCTGCAGTTTATGTCTTCGCGCTTCCAATATGCTAGGCGGCGAAGGTTGGTAGCTGGTCACCGACTTTTCAGTACAATCCACTGGGTCCAATCTTCAACGAAAAGCATTCCAACTGCTTGATCATTGAATACGGGACCTACAGAATGTCCCGTAATGTCAGTAACCAGTAACATTCCAGAAGAGCGAATGCCTCATCTACACGACGGCGGAAGTCTGAAGCACCACTTTTGTACAGTAGCTTATCAGCTGCTGATATATCAATCTGTTGTGCTATTGGCCTCCTAGCTTAAATTTATTTGCAGAAATTGATACAATGATACAGTTGTATGAACTTGCGTCGTAGAATCTGTTGTAAGGATTATTTGGCGCGAATTCTAAATAATATAAAACGGGTTACTAAGGAGGCCTCTAAATAGACCGAATTAAAAATATCTTGCGAGAATGGGAGAATTTTCTTTGTTTAGTCCTTTAAACTCTAACAGTAAAATATATGTTGCTGCTTTAACATTATATGACTGTGAAATTTGTCTCCAAAATATATTTATTGATTTTGTACGATTCTCAGAACAAAAGGCGATTGTTTCTGAAAAAATTGACAACCAATCGGGCTTTGTAATGGAGACACAGAATATTTTTTAGGTCCGTATTTTGTTTTACATAATTCTGAAAGAAATTCGTGCTTCAAAATTTTGAACATAATCAGAAGCCACATGTCACGCTACACACGACACTGCTTTTGGTCTGTTCACTGTTGTATAAATTTTAATTTGGTTCTCGTGCAAGATCAGCTGTATACACTGACTCTCTTTCGACAGGCATCCTGATATCAACCGACGGACGTCATGAAATCTGAGGTTTTACAGCCATAGCAAGGAACACGTCAACTGCACAAAGTTTGGAAACCTTTTCCTGAGGCACAATGAATTTAGAATGGATTTGACACAGATGTCAACGAAGTACAAATCAAGGGTGCTCATAAAACAAGAGAGAAGGAGGCAGAAAACAGGAATAATATAATTGTCTCGCACCGGACGACAGTAAAAGCTGCAATAGGATACGGTCTCTCAACGGACAGTTTATTTTATAGAACTGATAGAACAAACACATTTGCAGCTGCTGTTCAATAATGTGTTAATTCAATAAACCGTGAGAATTCAAGTTGTTAACCAATTTATTTCAATACTGCACCTATCGATTACACTGGCAGACTGTGACAGTTGCGTGGATTCCGGATTCATCTCGGGCCAATACAGGGATGGCCTAGGATTAACATGAGGGAGGGTCTATACGTCCGGATGCAGAGGGAGGAGGTATGTCACGTGACAATCCTGATTGAGATTCCCAGCTTTGCGGAGAGTTTCTTTCGGTATTGTGCTACTCTGTGCATGTATTACAACACTAAAAACGGCTCTTTGCTAAATTTTAGTGTGTTACGACAAGGTTCATTGCGGATGTCCACTGACCACCCAAGAAAGCCCCGGTCTCGGCGTATGGTTCACGAGAAAAGAAGAAGTGGCCAAATTTATGAACAAGAGGGAATTTCGCCTGGCATTTCCTATAATATCAGTTCAAAAATATGTTGATTTACGTAAATTTGAGAAACAATCATTTAACTGGTACTGTGTTAAATGTTAAACGGAGTTTTAAAAAAAGCCGACTTTTGCGGATATTATTCACCGTTTGGAGGAAACCATCTGCAGATTAGCAGACACAGGAACCTGCGAGGGACATGTGATGAGACAACAGGACACCATTAAGTAAAATGATCCCTTTACAGGCCCGGTGTGGCCCAGAGGGTGGGTAGAAGTATAGCTCTATTCTTCCATGACCACGGTACTAGAAGGAGGTGAGTGCTCAGCAGCACGCACCGGCGGCACTTTACCCCCGGTAAAACCCCGGTACCCACTTTACAGGAGGCTGGGTGGACCCCAGGGTTAGTCTGGACGGGCGGAAAATCTCGTCCCCGCCGGGATTCGATCCCGAACCGTCCAGCCCGCTATACCTACTGAGCTACCCGACACACGGACACCGTTAAGTATCGGCCCTAATTTATCAACAAATAAGAGACCATGACAACGAAGTACACCAGGCATTTGCATCTTAACTGCATGCATTCCCAACCGTGGCGTCCCGTCGCAAAGTCACGTGTACTGAAGAAAGTGCGGTAGACCCTATATCACAGCGAAAAGTCTCGAGATGCTTCCATCTGTGCTAAAGAAAATCCACGTTTATTTGAAGGTGTCGGAAGTTCTTGGAATCTGAAACTCTACAGATTGTTTCTTCGTGGATTTTATGGGAGCAGAATTCTCCACACACCAATGATATCCATACATTCAAGTGGGTTTCCACTTCGTTTCACACCCAACACAAAACGATATACACTCGTTTTTCCCTCCAATTTATATAAATTACCTTCAGTTGGAGACGTTTTATTAAGTCGTATGGGAAGCTCTATTATTTCTCTATGCAAATAGCCCTTCTCTTGAACCCACACGACCATGAGAAGTGCCTAGGAATTGAATGGATATTTAACCATCACGAACATTGCCTCTAACATGCCAAAACGCAATACAAAGTCGTCGTTACTTTCTCAAACACGCCCACAATCGCATAAAATCAAGAAAGTGGATATTTCCGCAGAACTTGGAATCCCAGTCACGTTATGTCATGTGACGCTTCCTCTTCAACTGTCTCCCCAAGTCTGACCTACGCTTCATATTAGGCACAGGCCACATATGTACCATTATCAGGGCGACTATCTTCTATTGTCCTTTACATTCACACGAATAATTCATAACACAGCTCGATACCAAAGTAATGTCCCTTTCAATACATTCATATTCTGCATCAGTCATAACCTCATATCAGTGAATGATTTGCAGGCATATCCTGGGCATCACATCACCTGCATTCCTTACAAGTCCAACGTAAAAGGAGAAGGAGTGTTTTAATTGTAGCCGTTAGAACAACGTCTGGTAAACCTCTTTGTCCTGAACAAAGAGGAAATCATTACATGGAAAGACAAAACTTAAAATAAGGGGTAAGAAATAATTCGAATCTTTTTCACGTCTAAAAATTTCTTAAAGATAATGGAGAAAGCCAGGCAAGTCTTGCCAGGGCATTCCAAAATATGAGACAGTGAAATAAAGAACAAAGTCTAAATGTTTTTAGAGATGTGGGGTCTTGTTTTTTTTGTACAGAACTCCCATTGTTTTGGAGCATTCCGCTGCCTTCATTTTTATGAGACTTGCATGTTTATGTTGCGAAAGTACAAAACAGATTCCTCCGAAAATTTGGCAGCTATCTACCAAAGTACAGGACACAACATACCAGAAAACTGTTACTTTGGTAGAGACCACAGATCCTCTGGTTTAGGTATAGAACTCACTGCAACCTCAAGCTAAAATAGGCTACAACTGTACTTCTATTACTCTAATAGAGGTATGAGTAAGATTAGGTAGCACCATAACAGGAAAAGGCAGCCAAATTAAAATAAACTATACGTCAATACAGCAAACAAAGGGACATGGTTTCGATTCTACCTCTCAGCAGGTAAATTAGCATTGATTTCCTTCTTGAATGACAAGATTTCCATCAGCGATTTGTCAAGAAATTTATATTTTCAAAGGTGTTGGAATATCAAATGGAGTGACATCGCGTAATTCTAGGTTTTCACAGCAGTGACGGCACAGATTACTGTCACGAGAAATGTTAAGTCCTGTAGCGTGGTAACAATATGCCAACACTTCGTAGGTACCAACTGTCTCCATTCTTAATGCGGAAATTTTCTTCTCTGAAGGCGACGATATCGAAATATTTCTATCAGGCTACACAGCGGCAAATATAATTCGTTGACGAAATTTAATCATAGATCTAAAACTGAAAAAAAACAAGTTCTTTACAAATAAAATAGTTTATATGTTTTTAACCTATTTCCATCCTTCTTAAAACAGTAGTTCCGTTTAATTAGTACCGGAGGAATATCAAACCACTTTCCTGAAACGTAGCTGCCTGATGCACAAACTAAACATTTACCTCTTTAAATTTCGTGTTTACTAAGACATTCATATATGGAAATATTTTTAATGCATGTGTACTTTCAGCCAGCCTTTTGATAGCAGAATGGTTTACAAACAAAAGGGCCTCCCAAAGAGAGGCTCGGAGATACAGCATCTCTTGCAGAGTTAGTGTTTTACAGTAATGAGTTTAACGGAGGGCAGTAAGCAGGGAGGAATTTTTAATCCGAATTAAATTTTTTACTCAAACGTTCTGCCTTTCACAAAATATTAGACCTTATTTCAGCAAGAACAAGTACCTAAACCTCATGGATTTTAACGTTTTTAGAACATGGAAATTTTATATCCTTTAATTTGGAAATTTATTCCTGGCTTAATAACAATTCTGAAATTTCACCAGGTGCTAAAGGAATTTTTTGGATAGTTGGCGTCTAAGAATTTCGACAACAGTCCCCCCCCCCCCTTGCGTTTTTATGAAATTAAGCTAATTATACCTTCCGAACAACACTACTTCCAGAATCGATTTTATTATTGTTTGACAATAAGACATGTTTCGGCATATTTTCCTGCCATATTTATACCTCTATCGAAATTTCATGAGAGGAACTGTTAGAGAGAGGTCTCTACTTCGTATCTCATGCACACAGCATCCAAAAATAAAATAGTATTCTCAATAACGTAATAACGCAATGATTACTATTAGTTAAATCAAGAATGTTCACATAACATCTTTTTGCGCCCTGAAGATCCAAAAGAAGAATCTGCTTAATGTTGTGTAGGCAAGTGGTGGGTAAGGCTGGCGTAGCTGTGGCTAGCCACTATGTCGAACTTAGAGTTTAGAGTGAAGATTATAAATCCATAAAACACAACTCACTGCTGTATCTAGTACACATATGTTACAGCTCTCCTTCTAAACATCCCGTATCACTGCTTACGGGTTGTTGACCTTGCGGCTGTACACTCGGAAAATGCTGTCATATTAACATAATACTAGCATTATGCAACACAAACAGTTGTTAGTGTGCATTACGCCAGTTGTATCACATCCGGTGTCTTATCCTCTGTCTTTTTCTGCTAGCACTTAAAATCAGAGGTCTATTCCTGTTATCAGATTTAATCACAAATATTACATGTCATTTTCATTTTATTACCGTGCAATGTGATAACAATATTTATTAAAAACCAACTAATTGCACATACTTGTCAAACCATTTAAAACCACATTATTGGATTAAAATGGATTTAAAATATCTCCT
>Ga0123354_10011305_pt1 | contig 13783 bp, 15 predicted proteins | sample TergutLab28metaG_2_FD_97872 | JGI IMG/M metagenome (GOLD analysis project Ga0123354, IMG submission 97872) | Labiotermes labralis P4 segment gut microbial communities from Petit-Saut dam, French Guiana - Lab288 P4 | ecosystem: Host-associated > Arthropoda: Insects > Digestive system > Gut ... | reverse complement strand
TGCAATTCCGCCACGCTAGCCCATCTCATGGACGAAAAATTTATTTCACGTGATGGTTAAGGTTCGTCTGAATGGGACGTTCGATGCGGAGGAGTTTTGTGGGCTGGCGTTTTGTTGTATACAGGGCTAGTGTTGTATAGGAGGCTTTAAGTTGCATATTGCATTGTTGTAGTTTGTTTGAACACCAGGCCTCGTACAGCCGCACAATACACGAGAACTTTTAAGGTCAATTTGAACTTAGTGTTCAGTAACAATACAGATTGGTCATCGAAACGCAAGCAATAAAATTTATATTGATTGAATTATATTCCACGTCTCGACGTACTTATGCGTATTATTAGACCATCATAAGTTTTTCAGTGAACAGAATAATTCGTATTTAGTAATCAGTATCGATTGGCAGACATTGGACAGGCAGAGTATACCACGTACTATGATGTGAGCAAGACACTTGCCATTGAGTGACCTTGAACTTGACATCATACGCTTCACTCAATAAGAAATCTCCATACGAATTCTGCCAGTGGAACTTCACACAATCAAATACCGACACCTGCCAATTCTAAAATTTGAAAGATTTTTAAATCTTAATTATTAATTCTAATAGTCATTACCACAAAATTTCAATCCTGAACAGAATGTACAAAAATTGGATTGTAACATAATTTGTAAGAAGTGAGATCCCTCTTCCATAATAAGAAGTGTGTACACTTCCTTAATATGTTTCAGACATCAGCCCCTTGGGGTCGAAACATGTAGCTGAGTGGATCTTTACTTTATGAAGTTGTATTTTGATTGTCTATCTGTTTACATCGTATCCAGAAGTTATTAATTATTTAACTGCACGTGTCTTGCTGTTGACTTACATCCCCCTAATGACCAAGTCCGAAATATTTCGAAGTATGTAATTTAATTCGATCAATACGTGCACATTTTATAACCTTGCATTCTGGTCACCTTTTATTGGCCAACACTAATGCACCACCCTACGTATATATAAGTGTTGGTCAATACAAGGTGATATGAAGAAGACACGCGGTTTGTACAACGTGGTATGTTGATGTTTGCCGGGTTTATTTAGTTTAAAATTTAATAAAATGGCATGAATAATAATGTGAAGATTCACACCAAGTGTTCTGTATCGACAACATTCTGGGGTCGAATGAATGGTCACTATGATGTACGTGACGCCGTAAATACGGGTCGAATTATTTCATACTGCTATGACCATTACCACGGCAGTGTAGTGGAATGTGAAAACGTGCAATCAGATACGTAGGTCCTAAGGTGTAGCAGCAACCTGCTGCCTCCATGTTTCCTCCTGGATTTATGCGAAATTCTTATCAGCACGAATGGTTGAGTTCTGCCATGGGATGACGGATGCTGGCAGCTGAGCGCGAATCTTTGCGTAAGATTTGTTCATCGTGCCTTGTTATCTGCCTTACGTTGATGAACTGACAGCGCCAGATCATCAACAACTTTTAACTGCGTGTCAATATAGCTGCTGCGTTACCTTAGGACTGCGTCCTCGTTGCGTAGCATAATTATGAATTTCACTCCAGTATTGCCTTACTTTTAATTGAAATTCTGTTAGTTAATTTAATAATCTGAAGCAACCCGTGCAGGACGGTGAAGTTTCGGGTCGTTGTTATGAAGGTGTACCAACATAACGTCAATTTGACTCCCGTCAGAATAATTTCACAAACTTTTACTAAAGACCTATTCTGTTTATGACATACCAATAACTCCCTTGTACTTTGATACATAAATCATTAATTTTTCAAAATGAATGATCAGAAAATACACAGACTGAAGCTAATAACTTAACCGTTTATAATATAGTGCAAAATACATATGTGTACCAACTTATTTAACGTAAAAGTGCATTTTGTTACAACACTGTATTTATGTTACGCTTATTGTCGCAATATACAGCCATTACTTCCCCGAACAGCATTAACGGTTTGGACATCTTAGCGGAGACACCTTATGTTCTGCGAGGCAGCAGCTGCAGTTTCACATATGTACATTTTTACTTCTTAGTTCAAATTATTGATTAGTTTGCTTGGAGTTACTAAGATAGTTTCTGCCTTTGCTGTGATCAGCTGTGAACTGCGTGCACTGTCAGACAGTATTGTGTTAGTTTCCGCCATGGTACATAGCACGAAGCATGTGTCTAAAATAACGAGTTTAGATGTAAGTGAGTGTGTACAGGCCACGTCAGCAGATACGGTAACAGCTCTGTCACACATAATGTGCGCTGCTGTGACCCATGTGATATGTTCCGTTAGCTTTTGGAAAGCTGAAGAACGGACAATGAAAGTACTTTTGTTTCCAGTGCTCCGGATTGCAGGAAAATCATAGCCTTTTGGGTGAAGTTATCCTGGTTTCTCCCGCTTGTCCTTCTAAAAGACAGTATGATATGGATATGATCATGGAGCACTGGTATAATGATAGTAGCTGGGGAAAACCGAGATTCTCTGAGAAAAATCTAGCCCATTGCCATTTTGTACACCCCAAATCTCATATTTCTTGGCGCGGGATCGAACCCAATTGTCTGCTGACATAGAAAGGCGAATAACAGCCTGGACTGTAGCATGGCTTTTGGAACTAGAAAAATGAAACTACTCTTCTTTATTCATGTTCTCCGGTTTCCTAAAAGGCATCACTCCTGTTATATAAACAGCCAACCAGATGCAACAATAATAATTTTATCAATAATTTCAACCAGCTCAACATGTTTCGGGCGATAATTTCGCCCATCCTCAGGAGCGCTAGACTGTGTTTACAGCTTGTGATATAATGCACCGACGATGCCGATTGCTGGTGACCAGCAGGCAGCATCGTCGGTGCATTATATCACAAGCTGTAAACACAGTCTAGTGCTCCTGAGGATGGGTGAAATTATCGCCCGAAACATGTTGAGCTGATTGAAATTTTTAATAAAATTATTATTGTTGCATCTGGTTGGCTGTTTATATTATTGTATCAATGATGCACGGTCATACAAACATCAAATCACTTTTGTTGTAAGTTTTCCTGGTTTCGAATACGTGTCCGTCTATTAACGGCAGGGAGTTTTTGCTTTGAAAATGTATATGGAGCGCTGATGCAAGATACTGACAGGGTTAAACCTTAGTACTGGGGAAAAACTCGTCCCGGTGTCACCGTGCCCACCACAATTGTCACGTGGCTTCATCTAGGCTCAAACTCGGGCAGCAGTACTGACAGGCCGACAGATGACATTCTAAATAAGTTTAAAATTTCAGTTCTTGCCTTAAAATATCACGGTCCCCCCCTCCTATACGATGTAAGGACCATCCGGTTGATACTGTCCAGGGAAGTAATCAGTGTTGTGAGATAGGTACGAAACACGTAAATAAAATGTGTGGGCAAAATGTGGAATGTTAGTGCTGCAGCAGGTGACATGTATCATAACCACTGTGCTAAAGAAAGCCCGGGAGAAATATTGACGGACGAATGGGGCATCATTATCCATATCGCCTCATATCTAATCGGCCCTCCCAGATGCATTCCTGGGTCCCGTGTGCGAGTATGTCATTGCTCCTGTGGCGCGCTACGCCGGTGAGTGGGGCATCCCCGTTTTGACAGCCGGTGCCCAGGCGGATGCATTCCTCCACAAACAGTTGTTCCCGACACTGACCCGGATGATGGGCTCCTACCGGCTTGTGGGTGAGGCTCTGCGTCACATATTGCACGTGTTCGGCTGGAAAGTGGCAGGCCTGCTGTACCACAACCACGGGGTGGGCTCTTCTCGTGGCAACTCCATGTGTCACTTCACGCTGGGGGCCGTCTTCACAGCGCTCAATCAGACGCCAGCACACCGCAGCTTTAACGAGGACACCGCCAGCCCGCAGGAATACCGTCAGCTGTTGCAGTTCGTTTCCAGGAGTGCACGGAGTAAGTGCAGGATAAGACCCAGTCTTAGAAATATATTATTCCGTCCTCGTTGGGTTACTGTGGACAAAATTGGCATGTTACAATTCGCAACGAATGTGCATGGCATACAGACCCAAACGGCTTTAACCCTTTGAAGCATGACCCTACCTGCACTGCGGGAGACCTTCTCATGCGAATCGTGTTTTCGTGTTATCGAGGTTTGGTTGATTTGAAACTTATCTAAATAAAATGCAGAGATTTAGTGTCTATCTCACGGTAAGCACAGTCCGTTTCTATGAAAACGACCAACCGATTATAACAATTTAAGGAAACTACCGCCGTTGTTGTGAGATCTTTCGAAACACAAAAATATACCGCGCGGACAGAATGTAGTTTCGTAACGTTACACAAGTGGTACATATAGTTACCTGCATGCTCTGCGGGATTAATACCGTAGATGAAGTCTAGAGTAGAAGGAATAAAGACTGTAGGAGTTGTGCCTGATTAAGCAGCAAACTGTTTGTAACATTATCGCTTAGAATGACTTCAAAGTTGAAGCAGTGGCTTCGATTTGAATACAAAGGACTAAAGTGCAGGCTAATACAACACACCGCGACTTCCGCAATGGTTAACGTTATGTAAGTTCCAGGGCAAGTTTAATTTCACACTGAAGCCTAATCAGCCACGTCATGTCTGCCCCACCGTCCGTGTTATCTTTATTCTGTATTCTTCTGCCATCTTTTCCTCATTGCGCTTATCATTTCCGCAACGAAAAATTCTTCCGATTTTAAAAATGCTATTCCGCTTATTTATACTTTTTTTTTAAATTTCACTCAGTCTAAATTGTGTAAGTCGGCGAGCGTCTGTGTGTGTATCGTAGTACAAACCCATGTCGTGTTCTGAATACCACTGTGGTTTAGCTGGAGCTGTTCATTTATGTAGTCTGTCTGGCACACAGTACCCACTGTTGTTCATAAGCTGCATGCTTTTTGTGTTGTGTAAGTTCACAATGACCCTGTTATTTGTACATCCTCAAGAGATTCCCTGTTCCTAACAAATATAAAGAATCATTATTCACCCCTGTTTTCTAGTCTTTCGCATATTAGTGACATGTTTCTTTTCATTTAGTCTACATTTGCTTAAGTTAGCTTATTCAACTATCAGGTTATTGAGCGTCGAGTATTAGGATATCCGTGAGCGTTGAACTGTGTATATGTAATGTGGAAGGCCGTAGTGTATTTGGAGGTTTATCTGTGGGAACTAATTATAATCGCCTGAAGGAAATGGTCCGTGGTTGTTAAAAACGCGATTTTTGTCTGCATGAAGAAGGTGTTATGTCCATTAAGCTTGTGTGAGGTCAGTTCTGCCTGTCGCTGTTCCCTGCCGATCGGAATAACAAATGACTTTCCAAAAAAAACTGTGAGCTCAGGAAAGATGTTCTCCTATTAAAATATCTGTTTGATGGACTGTGACGCCGTGTGTTTCTGTCGGCTGTTAATGATGTTTGCGAGCTACATACAGCCTCCACTTTTTGCCAAACATTGCATCCAAAGCTTCACAGTACGAGATATTTCAGTCCACTAAGAAGATAAATGCTGATCCTGGTTGCCTCGCGAGCTAAGGCGTAGGTCTGCCGCCATTTGATTGCTGGGATCCCGGATTCGAATCCAGCAGAGGACACCAATATTCGTCTCTTGTGTTTGTTGTGTGCTGTGCAGGGAGCGGCCACTGCGACTGGCTTATCTCTCATTCAGGTGTGTGTATGCGTGCGTGTGTGTGTGTTTTAATTTTATGTTATCTGGAAGCCTCAAAACGGGGCGATTCTAGGCCCAAGTTGGACTGTAGCGCCACAGGAAACAAAAAAAATACACAAAAGCTGTAATGAACCTTTTCGTACGTCAGACAGATAACGGGTAAATGTTTTAGTATTTGATGTGAATGATGTAATGAATGACCAAATAATGGACGGAATGATAGTGGTATAATGTAGCTATAACAGAAGAGCTGCCTGCTCTGTGATAGCACGTAAACTTCACACACACACACACAAACACACACCACAAACACACACACACACACACACAAACACACACCACAAACACACACACACACACATGTCATTAGTGGCACTGGTAAATCAGGATGTATTTAGATGGAAAAATTAAAATAATGTTTCATATTGTTACTGTTTCTGGACTTGAGGTACAGCATCACGAATTAAAGCGAGCAATATTAACTTGAACTCTGGAATGGACACATTTTGTGTAATACGGCTAAATCAATGTTGTTATTATTACTGCTACAGCTATCGCATTGCGGCCGGGATAGGGCGTCGGTACATGACTCGCTGCGGGCTGGACGGTCCGGAGTGCGAACCCCGGTGAGGGCGAAATATTCCGTACCTGTCCAGACCGGCCCTCAAGCTCACCCAGACTTCTCCACATCAGGTACCGCGGCTCCTTTCCGATGATAAAGCGGCCTGGTCGTGCGTTAGCCACCCACCCAAATTAGCACCAAAGTCAAGCTCTACACTCCCCTACCCACAATGTGTCCGTCATGGTATTTTACAGGGCGACCTTTACCTTTACAGCTACCGCATAAATGGCATTGTAAAGTAAAATGGATCTTAAAAAGTGATATGAGTGGATGTGGATTTGGCTGATATTTGCTTTCCGTTGCGGGCTGTTGTGAGCACGGCAATGTAACGGTGGGTTCTGTAAAGTTCTGGGCATTTCTCGAATGTTTGTTCAACTCTTAGCTAGAATACAAATATTTACTACTCGTAGTATTAGTACTAGTATTAGTAGTAGTGGTAGTAGTAGCAGTGGTAGTAACAGTGGTAGTGGTAGTAATAGCGGTAGTAAGATTAGTGGTGGTAGGAATAGTAGTAGTAGTAGTAGTAGTGGTAACATTAGTAGTAGTAGTAGTAGTAGTGGTGGTGGTAGTATCAATGATAGTAACAGTGGTAGTGGTAGTAAGAATAGTGGTCATAGTGGTAGTAGTGGTAATAGTAGTAGCATTAGTAGTAGTAGTGGCAGTGGCAAAAGTTGGCACTAACTTCGCCGACCGGCGGCGGCTGCTCTGTCGGTATAGTTCGCGTGCGGACTAAGGCCACGGAGTTTAGTTTTTTAGTTTAGTGGCAGTGGTAGTTATGGTAGTAGTAGTGGTGGTAGTAACCGTAGAATAGTAGTGATGGTAGTAGTATTAGTAGTGGTGGTGGTGGTGGTGGTGGTGGTATTAGTGGTGGTAGTAGTAGTAGTAGTAGTAGTAGTAGTGTTAGTATTGGTGGTGGTGGTATTGGTAGTAGTAGTGTTGGTGCTGGTAGTAGTAGTGGTAGTAGTACTAGTAGTATAGTCTTAGTGGTTGTGGTGGTGGTGGTAGTAGTAGTAGTATTAGTGGTGGTGATGTTAGTAGTATAGTAGTGGTGGTGGTGGTGGTGGTAGTAGTACTAGTTATAATAGTAGTAGTAGTGGTAGTAGTAGTAGTGGTGGTGGTGGTGGTGGTGGTGGTGGTGGTGGTGGTGGTGGTGGTGGTGGTAATAGGTGTAGTAGTAGTAGTGGTAGTAGTAAACCTATGGAGCAATCCGCTTTAAAAGCTAACACTTTCATAATGCTGCAACTCTGACCGCATACAAGTGGATAACAATTGGCAGCATAGTCATCATACTATACAAACGCTGTAAGTCATAACTGTACTTTTTCATCATCCAACAAGTTTCGGACTCTCACGAAGGCTCAGTTTAGCTTTTGAAGGGCTGCACCAAAGTTCACATTTATATAACACCACGATTACATTATACACCGATGAAAGACGTAGCAATGTTAGTACTGTATGTCTTCCGTTTTCTTTTAATGTAAAATGTTCAGAATTCAAGTACCTGGATTAGTTATTTTAAAAAAAATGTACGATATATCAGACCTGGTAAATCAAGTTGGTTTCGAATATTGTTGATTTGTGGTTATCTTCGTAATAAATTTTCTGTCATTCGTGAACATCATCCGGAGTTGCCTTACCATGGGCGTGCAGTACACCGACTGTACGTTTGTGCAGATATTTTAAAAGAAGGCTTAAATTCCATTATGTTCAAACATCCACATTCTGTTGAACATGAGTCAGTACATTGGCCCCTTTACTACATGCACTGAAAGTTTTGCAGCAGAAATTTAAGAATTGTCTTCGTATCATCAGTAAAAATGAAGGTTTAATAAAGCCCATTTAACGTATCAACAATGGGGAGAAAAATACACTCGGGGCAATTCTATTTAGAAACATTGTTTTTAATATCATCTTTAGAACGAAAACAATAGAGAATGTACTATGCAAGGTCAATATATCCTGCTCCGTATGTTAAAAACACAACATAAGTAACAAAAGGGATTAATTGACAGTTCTGTTTGAAAAGACTGCATTGTTTCTGTAATATCCTGTAATAGAAGTATTAAAATAAGGGGGAAAATGGAATGGCCCTCGATTTTATAAAACGAATCTGTATGTGAGGGAAGGCTTTCCAATTTATGTAATCCATGCTAATTTAGGTGGGATTTAACACAGCGGTATGGAAATTGTGATACAAGAAACGTAAGGACAAGAACGCTTTAACATTAACACGGATTTAATAATTCTTAACCACCATCTATTTTTATACATACAGGGTGATTCGGGAAGGTGATAGTACCTGTCATTGTGAGAGAAAAAGTTCATGTGGACATGGGCGTAGTTCTGAATGATTACTGAGATACAGCCGTTTAAATCTACCAATACAAAAAGCATTGTAAATGGAAATAAAGGAAAATAAATTATTTACTCTTTATTTAATTTTAAAGTTAATTTAATGTTTAAATAGCAAATCTGTGACACAGAAATAACAGATTGTTTACAGTTCACAATAAATGTTCAAAACTCCCACGAACAACTCAAGATCTTTGCACGCGTCTTGCAAAGTGCTTTGAGGTTGGCAGTGGGATTTTCAAAAGTCTGTTGCGAACTGTAACAAATTTGTTACTGCTGCGTAACAAATGGCGTTTAAATATTAATTAAATATAACAAACCGTCAGTAATTCTTCTTTCTATTACCATACTATGCTCTTGTATTTGTAGGTTCAAACAGTTCTCACTCGGTAACCATTCAGAATTACACATATGTGCTTATAAAAGTTTTTTCTCACAGTGATCGATACTAACACCTCTCAAACTACTGACCTTTACTCCTGTATCACCCTGTATCTCGCCTGATGATGACCATTTAGGGTTGAATCATGTAGTTGTTATAAAAGAAGCACTTTTATTATAAAGTATAGTTGTGTTGACTCTTTATCACCTGTGGTGTATGGAATTACTGAAACACGCTACAGTTGTATGCACTGTGTTGGTCATACTGCAAATTGTGGACCGGTAGACCGTCAGGAAATGTTAAAATGTTACAAAATGTTAGCGAAGTTCGTAATGTCACAACTGCTACTTCTCTTATCACTCTTACTACTATCGCTACTGCTACTACTACTACTACTACTATACTACTATTCCCACTAAAAATAATAATAATAAAAAAATTATTATTATTATTATTATTAAAACTGGGCCAACATGCCCTGCTATGAGTACTGCAGCACAGGTAGTATTCGTACGCGATTTGAGGTTCCCGCTGTGATGAGTATTACGTATGCAAGATAGTAATGTATGGTTTTGTAGATGGTTGTCGGTATGTCTGAGGAACATTCTGCCTTCATCTGCTGGGTGTCTGTTGAGCGTCATGTTCATGTGGTAGTTGAATGCATGGTACGCGACATGCACTTTGCTGTAATTGAAGTTGGTGAAGTGAAACGTGCGAGTGTCGACACTTTGCCAGGACATCAGAGGACACAGCAAGCAAAACAGAAGGCGCGCTGCCATCAATATCTGCTTATTTAACGACACTTAGTAAGTCGGATTATTAATACTCGAGTGACGAGTTTATTAGTGCCATTGGAATGATGAAGGTGTGTGAGGAAGTGGTTATTGTTATTCGAGGTACTTTACCGGTAATTGCATGGAGAGATGGAGGAAAACCACGAAAGCCCTCAATCAAAATAGTCGGTCTCCGATCAGATATCTGTACCTGGTAACTCACGAATACAAACAGGGTAGTATATTGGTAACCTGTTTTCAGCCCCCGTTGCAGTGGAAGATCGCACGTCTAATGATGTAATTTAAGGTTTAATGGTATTTATAAACGGGTTGGGAAATTATACGTTGCGATCTTTTAACATTAGTTGGCAGACAAATTGCTTGAACTTAAGATAACAGGACATTGAATGAATTGTTTTCCGTTGAGTCTACCGCAATTAAAACGGCAAGATGTTATTTATTATCTCTCATCTCTTACTTTCCCTGTATTTGTGAATGTCAACGTGAAATAGTGTGCTTCTAACTGTATCGCTTATGAGTAATCTGAACATTATGAATTCCGAACGAATGTTTTGATATAACAGCAGTTCATTACATTTCCATTATGTAACAAAGTTCTATCATTTCGTACTTTGAGTACAAGTTGTGTCAACCTGCATGGTTATAAGTGGAGCATGAATTAAATTTTGGTGTTTGAGGTGTTTATCACTAAGTCACCATACCGTGACATCAGCTGCACGAATTAGTTCCCTTCTTCTTGCTTTTCTCCCCAGGTCGTGACTCAATCGCCCCTAATAGGCCTTACGGTAAGTGTGGAACTGCATGTTGACACGTACAGATAAATTGCACGCCCTAAACGAACTTGTAGAGTATGCCGTAAGAGCGTTTAACCTTATTCTTTTATGGTGACTAGAAAAACAGCTGCGAAGTCGTCTATTAGCCTCAAGTATATCCGTCTGTCTGTCTGCATAGAAAAGTGCCAATCCCACTGGAAGGATTTTTTGTGAAATTTAATACTTGGGATGTTTACTAATATTTGATTTTGGCTAAACACGACAAAAAAAAACTTTTCACGAAGACCTGCATACATTTATGGTATAACGTGGGTGGTCTTTTGAATTGAAACAGGCTGTGATGTCTGTGATTTACGGGCTGGAGCCGGAGGAAAAGTTGAATAACAAAACATAACATTCGGCCATGATCGAGTTCTGTTTACGAGGTATCGGTTATAATCGATAGCAAATCTATTGTTAAGACAAGACAGAACTTACTGTGTGTGTTTGTAAACCTTGTGAAGACACATTTAAAATAGAATCTGCTTTCGTGATCCGTGTTTATCTTTAAATAGTCACGAATATAGAAACTAGGAGTAATAATAGCGCTAACCACCTGCATTTTACGGTCGATGGACGTCCCTAAATTGTTGACCCATGTGTTGGACTCTCCACTGTCACAGCCTGTCAACTGAATCAAGTACATAGGCCTAATTTGTTTGAGAAAATGGTGCTAAGGGGAATATTTTGAACATGGGAGAGGAAATGACATGAAGGTAGAAAAAGTTGCATAATAAGGTGCTTCATGACCGGTGGTGTTCAGTAAATATTATTAGGATTGTGAAATCATGGGGACTGAGATGCTTGTGCATGCGGCTGGTATAGGAGGGAAGAGAAATGAGTATAGAGTTTTGGCGACAAAGGAACATATTGCGCTGGAGACCTGGCGTAATGGCCATTTCATTCAAGTGTATCTTAATTGGATGTGACAGAAGAGTGTGGACTGTTACTACCTGCTTCAGGGTAGGAGCCATTGACGAGCCATTGTGTGAGCTCAGTAACAAATATTCGGATTCCATACAAGATGGGGAAATCCCTTGACTAGCTGAGTAAATGTTACACCCTTAAGAATGTCCTGCTCCTTGTGGTCAGACAATCTATCATGAAGCCTTCCCCTTTCCTTCCTTACGTGACAAGATAAAGTAGTCCACTTCCGCTGAGCGCCTTGTTAGATCTGGTCTCAGGCTATGATTGCAAGATCGTGTTACCTCAATAAGGAAACAGAGTTTATGAAATGTTGTGTAACAGTGGACATAGTCCACAGTATTAATCCTGAGACCTGCTCTACCATTGTCAGAAGACACTTCTCTGGGAATCTTGGAAAGATACCATTGGTATCAGTAAAATAAAAAAATAAAGAAAAAATATTTCAGAGTTAGAATAACTACATCCATACACGCACCGTTACATTTTCCGTATTCTTTGACAGCCATGTGACAGTCACTGTTTGTACCACGCGCGTTCTTAAGCAATAATGAGGCGTCCATTTTGGAATAGTCTTTTATTGAAACAGTTTTAAGGTGTCATAACTGTGATAACTGGTACCGCGGTAGCACAATGGTTAAGGTGCTGTGCTACAAATCGGAATGTCGCTGGTTCGATTCCAGATGGTGTCATTGGAATTTTTCATTGACATAATCCCTGGCCCTGGGGTCGACTCAGCCTCTAACAGAAATGAGAACCAGGAGTACTTCCTGGGCTAAAAAACGGCCGGTGCTTAAGGTTGACAACCTTACCACCATCCTGGGCCATTGTCACGTAATCTGGGAACCTTAACTTCCTGGAACCCTCTGGGCACCGCGGGCCTGTAATGGGACTGCTTTACCTTTTAACTGTGATAAACTTTACAAATGAAACAAATAATTAAACCTACTTAAGTGAGACTGCAGAGGATAGTGCTTAAAGTGTTCACTTATATAATTTCAGGCTCGCTTTCGCGAGACATGTACAATTACAAAAGCGTAGAATTCAAAAGACTTGTTGCTGTAGTCAACAGTTTTGAAGGTTTTGTAATTGTATTGTGGGCTAATTTCGTGTTTCTTCTGAAGGAGGTTTCGGCAATTTTTCACTTAAATGTTGAAATGCTGAGTACGACTTTTTGTATTGTTCTTAACGTAAGCAAGCAGAAGTACCCCTTTTGTCGCCCAGGATATATTTCCTTATCTCGTCAATATAAAGTTTTTCTTTGTTCAAGCCATGAAGCCCTAGACTTTCTTACCCTTCGTCACTTGATGAAGGTAAATGGTCAACCTCACTCTCCAGCCGCTTAACACCGGGGATTGGTCCGATAACCAGTCATTAGAACGTTACTAGGGCCCCAGAGCTGGTTTGGATGCTCAGATAAGAGAATTTCCGCTGCTGGGAATCAAACCAAGATACCTCGGTGGTCCGGCGCGTAACCTAATTACTGTAACCTACCACCATATCTCGACTATCATTGAAGTGTGTTGCTCAAAACGTAAAGCAGTAACACTCAGATTAAGATATTAAAGTTTATTAGTGTGGTTAAGAAAGATTCGAGTGACACTCAAATACGCCACCAGAAAACTTGCATATCGTTTTAACCACCGTGGGTTTCGTACTTACCGGCAACAATACACAGTTTTTGTAGTAACTTTCAATGGCTTCTCTTATGAAAGCAAGCGGTAGGAAGCGAAGAGTTTTTTGTATGCGTATTGTCCGTAGCAATGGACACTTCTTACATGCTGTTCTTTGTTGCATCATTTATTGTTTTGCATATAGGTCTGCGCGTGTTTAATTTTACCACATCTTTGTGGTTGTTGATGTGAGACACACCATCATACCTTGCATATGTACAGGATGTCCCAGGAGGAATGTGCCAGAATTCGGGAGAGTGTTCCTCATGTTAAAGTTTACCGATATAACCCAAAACACCTATAACCAAAGTTGAACAGTTACGGAGATATTGGCCAAAGAAAAGTGGGGGCTTCTTGCGGTTCCAAATACTGCAACCTGCACAGCTGATGTGTTGCGCTACAGCGCTAATGACCTTGAGAGTGGAATGCAGTGTTAATCGTGCCTGTGTGACGGTTAGTTGCTTGCACGGGAGTTGGAAGAATCAGTACTTCCATACTGCTGAATATTCATGCGCCATGTAAAGTGCTTGGAACCCTAAGGACGACTACGGCGTTAATGCGGGTGTTTAT
>Ga0123354_10011303_pt1 | contig 13784 bp, 5 predicted proteins | sample TergutLab28metaG_2_FD_97872 | JGI IMG/M metagenome (GOLD analysis project Ga0123354, IMG submission 97872) | Labiotermes labralis P4 segment gut microbial communities from Petit-Saut dam, French Guiana - Lab288 P4 | ecosystem: Host-associated > Arthropoda: Insects > Digestive system > Gut ... | reverse complement strand
CCACTAAAACATTCGTTAGCCGAATCCATATTCGTTAGCCGAGTCCGAAAAACAGCGAAAAAAATCTTCATTAGCCGAAAAATTCGTTAGCAGGGTCACTCGTTAGCCGAGGTATCACTGTATATAGTGCTTATTGTTGGGACAGTTTTTAGATAACTAACTCGATAAACATGCACGATGTAGACAACAATGTGAAAATCTCACTGCACTGCACTTCGCTCTTTATCCATGTAAAATAGACGCTGGTAGGAGAATCGGATCACGTCCGCTGTAGATGTTAACGAAACCGTCTGGTCTGAGTGCTGCAAATCCTTAATGCTTGTACGCATGACCCTACGTCAGGACACAACCATAATACAAAGACAACAAACAAATCCTTCGCAAGCGAGGTAGAGGCGTCATGTTTCGCTCAATGGTCAACGCCGTGAGAATGGCAAATGTCGCCGACACAGAAGGCGGTGGACGAACGTAAGAAAGGTACGACGATGGTAAAGCGAAAGAACGATGGCAAGGAAGCCACGCAGCAGCACAGCGAACTTCAAGAAGGAGACTGCTGTTACCGAATACGTATTGTAGAAATTTGAAAGGCTGCAACAGCACCGGCGATAGCGAGCGACACACTCGTACACTCACACACGGACACTTTTTTTGGTGGTCTGTTTTACGACGCTGTAAGTACGAGTAGCGTCGATAATAGGATAACTGTTGGATGATGAATAGGAAAGGACTTGGAAGGAAGCGATCGTGGCCTGAGGAACTATCCCTTGATTTGCTTGGAGAAACTGAGAAAAATTATGAAAAATATCATTTATAATAACCGATGATCCGGTGAAGATTCGAACCAGGTATCTCCCGAGTACATACCTACAGTTTAAACGCGCGCGCGGACACTCACTCACTCACTCACACACACACACCACACTCTTACACACACACACACACACACACACCACACACTCACACACACACCACACACACTCACACACGCACTCACTCACACAGTATCAAGGAGACACTGCCTAAAATTGCTTTGAGTTGGGACGAAGTGCGAAGACGACATAGTAACCAGACTAAGGGTAAACGGGCTGGAATTCGAATCCCGGCAGGGACAAGAAATTTTATCCTTCTCACAAACGTCCAGACCGGCAGTGGGCGGCACCAAATCTTTTACTCAATGGGTACCTTTCTTTCCGAGGAATCACGCAGCTGGACCTGATGCTGACCACTCAGCTTCATCTAGTGCCGAGTTAAAGAACAAGTGGGGCTATAATTCATCGCCCCCTATATGCCTTCATGACGTGGACAGGGACAACTTTACCTTTATCTTTACCTTTACCTTCACCTTACCCGCAGAGAAGGCAGCCTATAAGGTAGGTATGACGACCCTACTGGCGGACCAGAATGGAAACGACTATGAGTGGAATTGTGGTTCTGAACTCAGGTGCAATGCACTGAAGAAGAGTTGAAAATCTCCTCTTCAATTGCTTGCTGGTTAAAGTTACAAGAACCTAAAAATCAAAAAAGGAGAGCGCCAGACAAGGCTTTATTTAACAGAGGAGAATGTTTCCCCCGCAAGTAGAACAACGGGTGTTTCACAAGTTATTTCTTGTTTGAAATTATGAGGAAATGCGATCGTGTTTACTTCCACCAAACTCCAGTTTACAAACTGACGTATGCATTGCAACGACGTTGAACACTAGAACTGAAAGCTGGTCCAAGAGGTAACGAATGTGACGTATTCGGGGCCGCGCTTGGTTCGAATCTCCGCCAGGAAGTTGCCGAACCCCTATGTGGTCCCTTACATGTCAATGTCGGTCCGTACTTCAATCACAGCACTATTGCTGCCTCTCAAGTCCTTTTAAAGACACCATTCACCTATCATCCTACCCAATATGTGATAATGCGAGCATCATTAGATGCACCACAAGTGAATTTGACGTTCAGGTGATCGTGCAACGTGATAAATTCTTATAATAAAACCAACTAGATGCACTAATTTCTCAAATTTATTTTTGGAATAAAACTTTACATGTTTCGGACAGTTCCTCTGCCCATCATCAGGACCTTTTCACTGTACACACCAATGGTATATGTCATACAGCAGGATCAGGACGGAACTGCGGTTCCGTCCTGATCCTGCTCGCAAGCTGAAAGCAAACCTGTATGACATATACCATTCTTGTGTGTACAGTGAAAAACTCCTGATGATGGACAAAGGAACTGTCCGAAACATGTAGAGTTTTATTCCAAAAATATATTTGATAAATTAGTGCATCTAATTGGTTTTGTTATAAGAATACACCACAAGTGAGTAAATAGGAAAGGTGTTCAACAAGTAACTCTCCTGAGGTTATACAAATTCGACGAAGGGCCAGATAACGAATGTAGTTCATTTACTGCACTGAAGTACCATCATCCATCAGCATAATTCCCCGAGCACATTAATGTATTTATCCCACTCTGGCATAACTTTAAAAATTTCGACGCTGTGGGAAGCAAGGGTTAAGGCATTTGCAACTAACCACGAATATAGGAACTTGGAAAATTGTATGTATTGTAGTCCAACACAACTGTGTCACTTGAGGTGTATTTAATGACTATACGATGAACAACTACATGTTTCGGCCTGTACTGGCCATCTTCAGGTTGTCTCAGGGAAACTTAAGAACTACTATAAGTATGCACGCGCACGTGGTGTAGAGATCTCTACATACGGGCCTTATTAGCAAAACAGAACAAAAACAGGAATCTAATAAAACAAAAAACAGGGATCTAGTAAAACAACACAAAACAAAACAAAACAAAGCAAAACAGATACAGAAAAAAGCTATTGTGATAGACTTCCACTTCCTCATTACTTTCGAATCGACCATCTCCCACGCATTGTTTCAGCGTCCCAATAATAATAATAATAATAATAATAATTACAATATTGCATGTAACACAAATTGCAAATACAGAACAGCTGCAACACTCTATACCCCAGAAACGTGGCTTGTTTCAGGTATATAATTGTAAACACCCTGCATAAAAGTGATAACAAGGATTATGATAATAATAATAATAATAACGATATTTAATGTTTCACCTCCTGTTACGATAAACCTCTATTCTTCCTCTATCCTTGGTACTGTCTTCTTGGTTTGGTTTTTCGTTTACATTTTATCTTACTTAAAAACTATAATTTCTCAGACGTTTGATGTTAGTACGGTTTATTATCTTTTTATGCTATCCCCTTATTTATATTTACAGTAAATTATTTTTATATTATTACTGTATTTATATTATATTTATTCAGTGAGATAGTGCAGATAGGCACTTGTAAGTACGTCGGTCAGCCAGTTGTTACCTCTAGTCATTCAGTCAGACTTTACTTCCTGTTTGAACAAATCAAGTGAATAGGCCTATTGAACACAGCCGGGATCAGGATAGGAGAGGAAGACATCTGCAGCGGCGCAATATGACCATTTGTAGCAAGAACGCAATACTATTGGAAAACACACACTTACAATACCAAACAATTCCATTTTTTGAGGTATGCACTTAGGGTGTCCATTATTTATGGAATTTTTATCGGAAGTAGGGTGTAATTTTAAATGTCCCCGAGGCCTCATACCCCACTTCTGCCAGTAACAGACACACACACACACACACACACACACACAAATATATTTTAAATATGTTCTTGCGGAATATTTTCACATCGCACCACCAGCGGATGTGACAAAGCAATGCTGGTTGAGGAATTTTGCTACTCTGGCATTTCTCGCGCACTGTATTGTCGATGACTGGCAGCACGTCCGATATGATGCCAACGATACGCCATCGGACTGTGAACCCGTCCACTTAATTTCGCGTGTAGGTTTGTTACAGTAAGGGAAGCGCAGTACAAAGCGCGATTCCAATTCGGCTAGTGATGCGAGAGAAACCCTGCAAGATAAGAGACCGGAAGGCGGGATTGCAGAGAGACTTTAGGAACAAACAAGGCAATGAATATAGGAAGACAGTGGCCGCGCGGTCTAAGGCGTGAGTCTGCGGCCGCTCGCTTGCTGGGGTTGCGGGTTCGAATCCCGCCGGGGGCATGCATGTCTCTGGTGAACGTTGTGTGTTGTCTGGTAGAGGTCTCTGCGTCGGGCTGGTCACTCGTCCAGAGGAAACCTACCGAGGGTGGTGTGTGTAAGTGTGATAGCGAAGCCTCGACAGTAAGGAAGTCATGTGCCGGAATCGGGTCGAAGCGCCATTGGTTGGGGGGGGGGGATATGGGAAGATGGAATGAGAGAAAAGTATAGGGTGTAGTACCCCTCTCCTTACTTAAGCACTAAGACATGAAGACGTACGTGGCCTGGGGGTACTGTTCCACGCATTCTTCAACTCTGTACTATATGGAGGTGAGTGGTCACTTTCACGCTCCAGCCGCTTCACTCCCATTACCCACTGGAGAGGAGACTGGGTCGGCCCAGAGCCGGTCTGGACCCCGTGGAGTAGAAATATGGTTTTGTTCCCGTCAGGAACCGAACCCCGACCTAGCGACTATTAAACCAATAACGTAGTCACTGCAAGGAAAGAGCAAACACACTAATTTTTCAAATTCTACGCCTTTGGTAGCCAGTTCAGCCCTGTTTAAATTTGTAAAACTTTTTTTGTCTAAGACAGTGACATTTCAAGTGTGTTCCGTGGGTCACCTTCAGGGCTCCGCCAGCACACATTCTTTATGATAAAACTGGAACTCACAATTCTTATAATTTTCATTGTATTATTCTTTTCCTTCTTTAGTTTTCTGCATAACCAGCGCTGTGATTATCTTCAGTTTATCATCATCATCATAAACATCAAGGATTGGACCCTTTGATCCGTTCCGACTCCAGAGTTACAACTGCTAGCGCCAACGCTTCTTCGGTCTTCCAACTGTTCTCCTTCCTTATGGTCTGCAGTGGTATGATTGGAAGGGATTCGGATTTTTGGCATTCTTTACAAGTGTAGGAACCAGTTCCGTCTGTGCCACCAATAATATAATTATTTCATAAATATGCGTGGACAATTTACAGGGTGAACATAAAGCCTTTCCCTGATTACAAGCATTTACTACAAGAAAACTACGTGGAATACACACATATTTTTTACCATTACTTAAGTTAGTTTCTAAAATTTTATGTCATGTGTTTATTGTAACATTTGGTTTTTGGATGCAACATTTCCAAACAGGTGGATTGGGAGAGATGGTCCGACACCCTGGCCTCCGCGATGGCCAGATATCACCCGTCCCCCTTGACTTCTTTTTATGGGGGTATGTTAAGGACAACGTGTTATCGACACCAGTTCCAGATATTACAAATTTGAAGGCAAGGATAACAGATGATGTTGCTACAATACTGAAGACATGTTGGAGAACACGTGGAGAGATACTGATTATCGATTAGACGTTCTCCGTGCAACAAAAGGAGCACATGTTGAAGTGTACTAATGTGTTGTAAAAAAACTTCTTGAGTTATATTTTAAAAAAGTTTGTATTCCACGTGCAGCAGTTTTCTTGTAATAAATGTTTGTAATCAGGGAAATACTTTATGCTCACCCTGAATTTCATTTTAAATGGAAAATTTTATTTTGCATTTTTTGCACCCCAAAAATACAATTTCACTTTGCAGGGATTCCGCGACAATTCCGATTTATTGCCAAGGGTTCCGCAGATATTAATAGTTTGAAGAAAACTGCTCTAAGGAAACGGTAAATTTGACCCTGTGTGGGTGGATAGAGGTTAAGATCCTCGCACTAAACTCTGCGCATGATGGATTTGAGTGGTCGGCCTCCCGCACCTTCCCTGGGCTGGATACTACTAGCCCTTCAAATTTCAACTAAAATATACATGAAGACTCAGCTCGTACCGCGCAGTAAACATACTATCTCGGTTATACAAGACAGGCACGTTCGCGTAACCATTGTTGCAATGGAAAAACAATAACTGCTATATATTCTAAGTGTGTTAGTAAAATTAGTCATTGGGCATTCAAAGCGCATGCGCCGTATTATGTTCTAATCTGTGTCCTGTCAGGCAGTACAAGATTTTTCCACATTATCTCATAAGTGGCAAGATTAAATTTAAAAAAAATTTTACCGAACATAAAACGTGTGTTTTGATTTTCTCTATAGCTCTTGCATGCAACATTCGTCATACTTAAAAACCATTCAGCCACATCTTATAATAAATGTACATCGATTTTCATGTAAGGCGCCAATTATTCTTGTCAGATTTTAATGACACTTCAACTTTCTGGGCAGATTTTCCAGAAATACTCAAATATTAAGGGGACCGCAGTCGCACAGTGGTTAAGGTGCTGTGCTACAAATCGGAAGGTCGCTGGTTCGATCCCAGATAGTGTCATTGGAATTTTTCATTGACATAAAATCCTTCCGATCTATGGCCCTAGGATCGACTCAGCCTCTAACGGAAATGAGTACCAGGAGCATTTCCTGGGGGTAAAGGCTGCCGGTGCGTAAAGCTGACAACCTCACCACCATCCTGTTCCGTTTTCATGAAATCTGGGAACCTTAACTTCCTGGAACCCTCTGGGCCACTCCAGGCATGTAACGGGGCTGCTTTACCTTTACCTTACTCAAATATTAAATTTCATGAAAATCCGTCCATTGGGAGCTGAGTGTTCCATTAGGACAGACATGAGGACACGACGAAGACAGCTGTCGTTTTTCGCACTTTTGCGAACGCGCCTAAAGAACCAATCTTTACAGATAAAAAATCGCTGTTGATTCTGATATCCGTGTTAAACAGAGAAATGAATTCTGTGTCACAGAACGTAGATTTTTAAATATTAAACATGGCGGTACATACGCTAACCACTGCGCCTTAAATGGATAAAAAAGAGGAAAATATGCTCCTGCTGGTCATTCAGGACGCTGTTTCTTCAACGAACCGAGTGAAAAATCGCATTTGTAAGAAGCAGGAACATGTCCAAACACAATACCTTCAGCACAAGTAATATGAGCAGTGTAAGCAGTGCACAAACTTTAGCACAAGTAATATGAGCAGAGTGAGCAATGCACACAAACTTTAGTCACAGTCATCGTAGCATTCATTCCCCCGGGTTACTACGTTTTCCCCACACCCTGTCTGCGAAATGTATTATTACACGTCCAAACGTGTGGTTACTGCAGCCAATGCAATTGTGTCTCGTGACGTCGGACCGTGCCCTCATACACTCATACACATATACCAACCACACAGCAACAGACGAGACCGCCGGCGTCTGCTCAAGAGTGGGCGGCGAAGCACCCGCTTCTGTGTTAGCTTGGAAACTGTAAACCCACGAACCAAACAACCAACCACATTCCACCAGTTGACAGACTGCAAACTCAATCAACGAAGTCAAACAGCGAATAAATTGTGTCGCTGACTTCACTGCATTTGGCTGTATTTACACGCCTGGGGTCCCCGGACTTCTGAAGGCTCTACACAAGCAACAATGACGGTCCGTCGAATAATCTCCATGTTAAAAGACTCAAAAGATATGGTGGTGTATTTCTGAGCCCTGAGTGATTGCCAACATCACAGATGCGTCAATGTATGCAGGCTTGTTTAGCTTGTTTGACTCAGGTACGTGTCTTGAATTAATGTCATTTCACATTTAAAAACACACTAACTACTTGGATAAAGAATGACAGTAAAAAGGTTCTTCGAAGTTAAAAGTGTTGTGCATTTGTTATCCTGAACGGTATTTCCACCATCTCCTTGCTCTTTCACTTGAAGATGAAGCTACTAAAGTTTCTGGCAAAGTCGGGTACTGTCCATCTAACGACACAGCATAACATCCCCGAAGTCTTGGATCTTCAGAAACAACACCCTGAGAACCACACAGATCCCAGCCCAGGCTATCGTAACACGGGGAGATTCACCAGCTTCAACACAAAGACAAGTCCTGGATCCCATCCTTAGCCACCAGAATCCGGTTCGCAATCCCAATAAATTACCGTCATTTTATTCGTCCTCGGTTTATTTAACGACGCCTCCAGTTACTCAATGTACATGGAGACGAATGATAGGGTGATTAGTGAATGGCGTGAAATGAGCTTCATACGAAATGCTTAAGGAAATTCAGAGCTTTTGAATGTTATAGCATGTGTAAATACTGTAAACGTTTTGTTCAAAGGGCAAAGGGACTGATAAATGAGCGGAAACAGACATTTATCACACTTCTAGCATGCTGGGGAATGTTTCCCTCAGCAAGAAGCGGTCCAACTACACCAGCAGCTCAACAAACCCTGCTTATCTTCTGCGGAGACATGTCTAGTAAGGGATTCGAGACGTAAAAGATGGTAAATTCCACACATTAATAACATGTTCAGCAGAACAGGCGTACATAATCCCCTAAAAACGCACAATCCAAGTCCATATTTTAACAATGAATTATTCAAGATGCACCCTTCGGTTACGTGAGCATGTCCGGTAGCATTCCGAGAGACCAAGATGAAACGGCTTCGTCCGGCACGCCAGACCTATGGCTTCGTAACCCATGGTGGTGCTATTTACGGATAGGTCCCTGTATCATGTTTCTGTACGTTTAAACAGTCGCTGACTTCCTGCAAGTTTCACAGTTTTCAGCCTAATTAGGCAGCAGGAGTATCTCAATGAGTACAGTGACCAGGCTACGTCTGGACGATAGGAAAATGGGATCGAAGCATTTATTTTAAAGCGTCAAGCAGTCAAACCAATGTTCAAGCAATCCAGTTAATTCTGAATCAATACAGTCAAAGCTCAAGCAGCCCGATCAACGCTCAAGCAGTCCAGCCAGAGTTCATGTAGTTCAATCAACGCTCAAGCAATCCAATCAAAGATCAAGCAGTTCAATCAATTCTCAGGCAGTCCAATCAAAGCTCAAGCAGTTCAATCAACGCTCAAGCAGACCAATCAATGTAGAAGCAGTTCAATCGAAGATAAAGCAGACCAATTTATGCTCAAGCAGCCCAATCAATGCTATATTAGTCCAATCAACGTTTAAGCAATCCAATCGATGCTCTGTAGGTTCTTGAAAATTAAAATTCCACAACGACCTAAACAAAGTCGTCATTGCCACTTTATGACTATTTTGTATAAGATTTTAAATTCACCAAAAGTTTGAATTCCGGTACCGGGAATCGAACCCGAGCCTCCTGGGTGAAAGCCAGGTATCCTAGCCACTAGACCATACCGGACGACAGACACAAGCCCTCTGTAAGCATCATACATTCGTTACAGTCTACCTACGCATTTACACGAATGTCAGTGATAGCATCTGCGCTTATCTGATGGCAGATGCTATCACTGACATTCGGATTGGTCGGCGGCACAGTAATCTGTACCAGGTCAACATTACCCAACAGCTAAAATGGGCAACTGACAAAGGGCCCTTAGCAAGCAGGCGCCCGTATCACGTGCGTAAACTTCCTCAAATTATTGCATTTTCCAGTCGTTCTGGTTTTGAAAAAAAAATCAAATCCAGAAAGCCGTTCCATTCCAGTTTGCAGCAATACACTAAGTGTTCATTTATTTCATTTAGAGCAGGGGTGCACAAATTTGCCGGAAATCTAGGAAACATACAAAAATTCTACTCCCCACAGTGCGGACCCACAAGTATTAGGTGGCATTGAACACAATTTAGTCACCACTCCACCTGGCGCCTGGCACATGTGTACACCTGATTAAATAAATAAATAAAAAATAAAAAAAACTTTTAAATGGCAGCTCATCCTGTAGGTGAATTTTACACGTCTTAGGCAGGTTTGCCATGTCATATTTCTGGTGTGAGAGTATGTAAGTAATGTTGTCTCTCTGCTAAATGAAATGCTACGCACACCTGACGTCGGCACCAATGGCGGTGAATGGTCAGTCTCACCCCCCGGCCGCTTTACTGCCTTGGAAAGAGACTCCAATAGCAATGAGTAGGAGGATGTGAGACCGCCAGCAGCCTGTGCTGGTCCGCATAAAAAAAGTTATGTAATATATTTTGAAAAAGAATTTATGCAAGGAAGACCAACTTTACATTATATGTTTTTAATATTTCCTGTACATTTCAATTTCTATCAATGCAAATACGTCTGTTGTACTCCTCGCCAAATATTATCGGGGTGATCAAATCAAGAATAATGTGACGCGGGACATGTGGCACGTATGGAGGGGAGGTGCGTACAGGGTTTTGGTGGGAAAAAAAAATCTGAGGGAAAGAGACTACTTGGAAGACCTAGGTGCAGACGGGAGGATAATATTAAAATGGATATTAAGGAAATACGATTGGGAGCTGTGGACTGGACTGATCTTGTTCAGTACAGGGACAGGTGACAGGTTCTTGTGAATGCAGTAATAAACTTCCGGATTTCATAAAATGTGGGGAATTTCTTGAGTAGCTGAGGGCCTTTTAGATTCCCAGGAAGGACTGTGATCCATTGAGCCAAGTACATTTTGTACTGGTATAAAATTGTAATAAGCTCTTTAGAGTGGAGTGTATGTTCTAGTATAACACAACTTTATTTTATTTGATGGTAGAGGTGTATTTACATTTACTACCTAAGGTACAACTACATGTTTCGGCTCATGATAATGACCATCTTCAGGTTGTACATGAATCCTTAGAAAGTAAGTTATACAAGATGTAATATGGGCTGTACACACAAAATATAAAATAAAGTTGTGTTAGTCTAGGACATACACTCCACTCTAATTAGTTTATTGAACACAACGGGGATGGTGAACCTTATGATTGTAATAAGCTCTTGTCTTATAAAAAAAAAATAAAATGATGGAAGGTATCCAGATTTTATATTGCCCAAGGCCCAAAAATGCTTTAGAGCTACTGCCTGTACCCCTGGTTCTGGTACTTATTACGTGGTATATCTATTGATTATGGTCCTCCTTTAAAAAAACTGGAGCTAACTGGTCATTTATCGTTGAACGTTTCCACATTTCCAGGGTCCGATATCCTCTGGATTGCTACGTTACGCTTTTTAAAATTCTAACAGGAGTAACTCAACTTATTATTTACATTTATTATATTGGCCTATCTTTGTATAAGATCTGCTATTTATGGTCTCTGTTTAAAGTTTATGGTCCTCTAAAACTGTGTAATCAGCCTGCAGTTCGTAATGATGGTGTGAAAGAAATGTTGACACAGCCCGCGAGGCATCGTAAAGCAAAACTAATTCATCTTGGTCCACCTGACCCTTGAGATGAAATTACTACGTTCCTTTCGAAACGTCTGGAATTGCTCCCGTAAAGTCGCAATGTCACATCCCAGGTGACCGAAACCATCAAAATTAATTTGGTTGGACCAACATAAAACCGCGTTTCTATGATCAGGAATCGAAAGAGTAACCAATAAGAAACGCCAGTCGTCCAAAGCAGTCGGATTTGGAGTTGTGCCAGTAGTCAAATATTGCTGAAAAAAGTTTACATTAAACTAACACGCAGCTTCAGACTTAGAATTCTTTAAGACATCCAAGAAATTTTACAATAATGCTCTCTTACAAACCACTGCACCAGTCTGCGAGACATCCAAGAAATTCTACAATAATGCTCTCTTACAAGCCACTGCACCAGTCTGCGAGACATCCAAGAAATTCTACAATAATGCTCTCTTACAAGCCACTGCGCCAGTCTGCAAGACATCCAAGAAACTCTACAATAATGCTCTCTTACAAACCACTGCACCAGTCTGCAAGACATCCAAGAAACTCTACAATAATGCTCTCTTACAAACCACTGCACCAGTCTGCAAGACATCCAAGAAACTCTACAATAATGCTCTCTTACAAACCACTGCACCAGTCTGAGAGACATCCAAGAAACTCTACAGTACAGTATTTGTTATGAAGCTTTCCGTTCGGAATACCGTCCAGCACTTAGTTGTCCCCCCTTACTGGTTCCTTCATTCGAGCAACCCAACGTTACAACAGTAAGTCAGGCAATTATCTCCATTTCATCTTACATTACTTCAGTTTCCTCTAATTTCTCATAACGAGATACTAGAATTATAATTATATAAACCTCCTCCACTGAGTACAGTACTTCTGAAACGCTGGTAGTCGTTCAGTTTGTCAAGAAGTTACCATCTTTTGTAGAAACAAACGTTTCAACAAAGACGACGGAAAAAATTTCAACTGGTCGAGGATTGGTCCATTACGAAATTTAAAAAGCGTCTTTGTGGCGATTTAATGTCTCCGGAAACAGTACAACGTGCTTAGGTCTTCATGCATCGTGTCCGATATTTTTACCTGTTTGAAACCCAATTTGTATTTTCTCGACAAATTCACGTAACAATCCTCAAGAGCAAATTTCACGGTAATCCATCCAGTGGGAGCCGCACTTACACAATCGGACGGACGGACAGACAGACGGACATACGTGACGAAGGTAACAGACGCTTTTCGCGACTACGCGAAAAGCGCCTAAAATACTGTATACACGTTTTTAATATATCGTGTATCAAACTTGTAATAAACGTTAAAGGTAAAGGTAAATCAGAACCCTCTGGGCCCGGAAGGGCCCAGATAGTTCTAGGAAGTTAAGGTTCCCAGATTTCGTGACAACGGCACAGGATGGTGATACGTTGTCAGCCTTACGCACCGGCCGCCTTTACTCATTTCTGTTAGATGCTGAGTCGGCCCCAGTGCCATAGTGCGATCGGAAGGATTACATCAATGAAAAATTCCAAAGACACCATCTGGAATCGAACCAGCGACCTTCCGAGTTGCAGCACAGCACCTTAACCACTGTGCTACTGCGGTCCCCTGTAATAAACGTTGACATTCCAAATTTACATAAACCCAAGGTATTTTCAGTCGCTGGAAGTTCCTTGTTCTCATTTTCAACCTGAAGATGGCTTCCATAGACAGCCGAAACTCGTAGCCACCTTACATTCTAATAAACAAACTCTGTCGACAGAAATGTCCTGCCATTGATTGTATGAAATCCGGTGCCGGCAATCGGAACAAAGCCTAACCAGTCGATAATACTGGAGTTTCGTATTAAACATCCAAGGATTTATAACTTAATCAAGAATGCTGATGTGCATTCTGATGTACAATAAGTTGTGTTACATCCACAGTCACCACATCCATTTCACGAAGCAACTCAGTTCTTCCCACACAGGCCGACAACCTCCTTAACTGTGAGACGTGACGCGGAAGGACTATCAATTGGTATTTCATTCCACACTCGTGGGAGGAATGCGGTAGGTCATAAAGGTCAATACAGTAAGTATTGAGATTTTTCTACCAAATGGATCGACCTACACACACACACCACCACCACCACCACCAAGAGGAACAGTACGCATATGCTTCGGTGCGAAGTTTATGTCATGAAATTCTCTGCAGCCTCTAAAGAATAAGGTTAACTTGAATTACACTTAAAACCCAAATCGTACCGCCCAGTAAACACACTTCATCCCAGTTATTAAAACCAGTAAGTTAATGTCGTATAAGGAAATATTCGCTGTTTGGTCTGAGACCCATAAAATACACACGAGAATACAAAAAGTGGAGTTTTTCATGCTACATCCGGTAGAACATATAATAACCTGTAGGGCAGCCAAGGCCACTTGATGGATAACAATCGAAATCAGTACACGTGCATTAAATTTTGTTTAGTAATCTTCATTTTGGTTCGGTTTACAGGCTAAAAGTGACCGCCTCTGTGGTCTAGTGGTCAGAGTTTCTGGCTACAGATACAGAGGTCCCGCGTTCGATCCCCGGCGCTACCAGATTTTCTGAGTAGTAGTGGGTCTGGAACGGGGTCCACTCAGCCT
>Ga0123354_10011297_pt1 | contig 13787 bp, 11 predicted proteins | sample TergutLab28metaG_2_FD_97872 | JGI IMG/M metagenome (GOLD analysis project Ga0123354, IMG submission 97872) | Labiotermes labralis P4 segment gut microbial communities from Petit-Saut dam, French Guiana - Lab288 P4 | ecosystem: Host-associated > Arthropoda: Insects > Digestive system > Gut ... | reverse complement strand
CTCACGAGGCTCACGAGGCTGAGTGGACCCCGTTCCAGACCCACTACTACTCAGAAAATCTGGTAGCGCCGGGGATCGAACCCGGGACCTCTCTATCTGTAGCCAGAAACTCTGACCACTAGATCACAGAGGCGGTCTGTCTGACTCCTAGGGTCGCGTAAAAAGTTATTTGCCTTATCTGGGTCGCAGCTCTAAAAGGTTGAAAAACATTGTTCGAGCGCACGCGCTCATGTATCAGAATGTGTGTGCGTGTCTTCATACGTTACCTTATATCCGGAACCAAGCATTTCTGCGTCACGTTTTGTATTTCTAATCAGTACTATATATATTCAGTCTTATACAAGTCTATTAATATAAGCAACCAAAATCCAATTTTTAATGTTTTGCTAGTACATAACAAGTACAAACTGCAACACCAGTACTCCATTTTCTCCACCCATAAACGGAACGGTACACCATTAGGAACTTTACCACGCCAATGTCAACAAGTACACGCCAAGGCGACACCTAAGCGAACCCACTCAATACTAAGTGTACGCGAAATATAAAGACATTTCCGGCATCCGATAACAGTGTTATGAAATTCAAATATTGTACAATTCTTCAATTCAGAGAGTAGCCATATAATTACTTTAAATTAGGACTCGGAATACAGGAAGTTACTAACAGGAGACTTCTTATATTGCATACTGTTGAGTCGTGGTGAAGTGACCCAGTACCACAACCTGTGATCCCAAACTGTCCACGTAAGTGATGTCCAAGGTGGCTATTACGCCGCTAGTGTATGTTTAGGGTGTTGATTTTCCTACTTGACCGATAAGCGTCGTCCCGACGCTCTAGCGAGTTTTTATTCGACCGTCTAAAGGTTATTATCACTGCGATCGTTGGTCTAGCTCCCATCATCTACTACGCGGTGTATTACACAACGCTGGCAGAGCATCGGGCGGAGCGTTGGCCGGGCGCTTATCGGTCAAGCGGGGAATAAAAACACCCTATATCAGACGCAAGAACGTTATTAGGGTCACAGTGCACTATAAATCCTACATAACACCAATTGTCAGCGGTACAACGAACTGCTGCTTTTCTTGCGTAGTGTTTTGGAATCCCAATGTAACTAAGCCCATTCATTTTATCAAGGGTAAGAGTTGGAACACATTGCGTAAGAAATAAGTTTGCACACGCAGCTGATGGAAGACCCAACCGCAACTGTTGGACGTATTTAATGTACATACGAGACTAATAAAGCTGTGTTTGAATGTCGTGTGTAGTTGCAATTTAAATTTAGCGCTGTACGTGTTCGGTATGTTTCAGTTATTTTCGTTTAGGTTGCTTGTAAAAGTGCGCTGTGGTTTTGTTACGTGAAGCTCTGTTTGTCAGTCGCTTTATGGTTGGTTCCGAAGTGGTTTTTTTTTTGGGGGGTGAGGAACAAAAATGCTCTTTGAATGTAAAGTACCTTTTCACACTAGGCACCAAATTAGGCATGTTGCTTACAGGTTTCGGCGTCTGTTTTCATTGGCTGTTGCGTCTCCGTTTTATTCTTGGATGTATATATATTTGTATTTTACCTTGAAGTCTCCGTTTTTGCGACTGCGTTGCTGCTTTTAGCCATGTTGCCGTACATCCAGTGTATTTTACCACAGATTTATGGACTAAATTTCATGCGCTTTCGCAAAATTGCGAAAAGCGGCTGTTAGGTACGCTTTCTATGTCAGTCCGTCTGCATGGAACAACTGGGCTCCCACTGGACGGATTTTCATGAAATTTGATGTTTGAGTTTTTCTCGAAAATCTGCCGAGAAAATTAAAGTTTTGTTAAAATATGACAAGAATGACAGGTACTTTATACAAAGGCGTACCTAAATTTTTATCTCGCTGAATTCCTCTTATAATGAGAAATGTTTCAGAGAAAGGCTGTAGAGAAAATCAAAGCACACATTTTATTTTCGATAACTCTTTTACGAAAATCGTGCCGTTTATGAGATGAAGTCGAGAAATGTAGTAGAGTCAGACAGGACACATGACATTATAATACAGCGTATGCGCTTTGTATGCTGGATTACTAAGATCAACACATGCAGAATATATTGTGTAATAATTACACGTTTTTCACGGCACCAATGTTTACGCGAAAGGGACTCAACGGTACGTTATACTCATGTTGCCTGTTTTGTTATACATTTCAAAATATATCCATTGTTGTTGTATAGGAAAAAATATATGGCACAAACACCGACTGATGCAGTTGCCTTTAGCTGTTTAAGTGTTTGTTCAGAGCTTGGCCTGTTTCCTGTATCCCAAACAAGGGAAGTGCACTGTCAGATTAATTCTTGCTTCTCATGCTCCGGACCTGTAATTCGTCCTATAATTCGTCTTCAGTGACCCGTCGACTATCCTACACATAATAACGAGAGGTTAAAGTGCAAAACGAGGGCTACAAGCACGGCGCAGATGAAATTTTTTTGCTTATCATGAAGTCGATAATTTTTTTGTGCTTTTGTAGGTCTTCATCTTGTAATATTGTAAGAAATATCGATTCTGATGGAAGCGTTGTGAAGTCCTTACAACTGAACGGCACTGTACATGCGCACTTCTCATTTGCCTTCATTGATAGTGCAAATGGGCCTGTAAAGGCAATTTAAGCAATTACGTGCGCCGTCTTGGCGGTGAAACTGTACTAATATATGACTCTTTTTCCAGATAATGTAAAATTTGAATGAATATGAGCAAAAACGGCATCGTACGAGCTAATATTAGTTAACTGTTTATTTTGATGACTTAAGTTACATACACTATAGCTGCATGAGGGTTGCAATCTGACATCACTGCAGTAGAGTTTGTATTCGTATATTTTTTTTATATTAATATTGTTTTCACAGATTAGGTAACTGGGTACTCGCACCAGGCTCACTGTGCATATCCTGCTTATCTTCCAGTAACATATCTTTATCCTGTTTTTCACCCTCGAGGTTTCTGACTCACCTGTTTACGTCCATTTCGTCTACACGGAATTTCCATCTCTCCCTGCATGTACTAATCTCTTCATCCTAATTACCGACCTTAAGTTTTTCGCGCTTTCTGCGTTCCTTTTCTGTTTAATATCCAGCGAAGTTTTACTCTTCTCATTAGATCCTTTGTTCCTTCGTAATTGCCAGTGTAAATACTGGTTTATAAAATTCTTAATTCTTAGGCCCATGCCTGGGAAATTTTTAACGGTGCATGTCTAATTATTTTATTTGTCCCTTTAGTAACTTTTCCACTTACTTTAAATATCTGTTTCTCGCCACATGGCTTATTAGATTTTATATCAACAACTACGCCCTTTCTTCTCGATATTTTTGAATACAAACTCCATACAAGGCAGACGCATTTCTACACAAACTGGATGCAGTGTTGTGCTTTGAAATTATAGTACCAAACTACTAAACTCACGATGTTACGCTTTTGTTGGTTGATTTGTTGTTGACGATGATACTGTTATGGGATTTGCGTAACGCGTGGAAGTGGTCTGTTTGCCGACTTTCGGACGAACTTACCTTTATCTTCAAAGTCGTGTGAGTAGACAGAGTAAAAGTGCAGACCCCCTCACAACTACCCTCTCTCCCTATTCCGACCTTGAAGATGGACGTAGCAAGTTCTTCCTAAACATCTCTAACACAGTTCAAAACCACACGGTGCAAAGTTCCCAAAACTGGCCGACACTTTTCCCCTATCCTGAGCCAGACCAAAGGAGTCCACGTCCTCCAAACCGATTTACTGTAGTTCCATTTTAATGTTATCCTCTCATCTACGCCCAGGTTTTCCAAATATTCTCTTTCCTCAATCCATGTGCGGTCCCACAGCTTTGTGTTATTAAGGACCGTGACAGACATTAGTCCTGAATGTGCTACTGTGTGTACCCAGCGACTGTGATATTTATGAAGATAAGGGTAACAATGAGATGGGATAAGAGAGGCTATAAGTTAAACAGCGCAGAAAGGGAACACATATACGGCGCCTGGTACGGGTGTATGGTGAAACAAATTAAAAGCCTGCAGAAACCATAACTGGGAAACCATTTGGTATGTAAAGTGAACATACAACTTTAACTTAATATAGTTATGCCTCTGAAGCTGGGCAAAGAACACAGATTGAGGATGTTTGAGAACAAAGTGCGGTGGATAATATTTGGACCTCAGAGTCATGGCATAACAAAGGACGAGCTTCACAATTTGTACTCCACTTTGAACTGTCAAAAGTGCACTCCACTCTGTAGATATGCTTCTGTCCGTCTTTTGCGGCGGAGTCTGGTAAAAGCTGCACGTAACACGCTGCGCAGTTGTGCGTAATTCCATGTGTTATGTCCTTGTGTACTGTGCTGCGAGGACAGCGTAGTCGGTACTGCGACTGGCTACGGGTTTGAGGGTCTGGGGTTCGAACCCCAGTGGCAGCAAGACATTGTCTAATTTAGGTACCATGAGACCATTGTGTTCGTCAGATCAGTATCGATTATAAATTCTGAACAACACAGCACTGTGAATATTATATATTCATTATATTTTGCTGCACTACTGTATGTTTCGGCCGCCTTTTACGGCCATCATCAGGTAGTATGAAAAGCGGGAAATATAACGAATTCGGTAATATGCGGACAGTTAACTTTATTTGAACTTTGAACATTCTCAGCATAGTGCTTGAACACGAGTAAAATTAAAGTGTTCTCTATCCAGCCGTATTCCTTCTCACTAAGTCGAGAAGAAGTGTCTTCTTCATAATCCTCCTCCTCATTCTCCTTTTCATCAGCGTCATCTTCGTCTTCGTCATAATCATTAATAAGCGCCATCATAATCACTATGATAATTATTTTCATGATTACCGTCTTTACTCTGAACATTGTCGTAACCCTTTCTCGTTCCATTCGTAGTAATGGGTCACTAATTATTCCATCATGTTCCACGTATTCCTCTTGCTCTAGATATGTGCAGTGCAAATTTTCAGTGGAATAAGAACTTCTTCCATAATGTTCTATCCAGTTGGCGCCCTAATCTATTTTATCAGTAAAACTACACATTCCTAAGACTTTTGTAACGTCTCTTTCTTCTTGAGCCATCTTATGAAAGTTTCACACATTCGCTGCAATGGAAAATTGTAATGTACAAAAGTATGCTCCATACAAAATGTTCACGTATGATTGTGCCACTTCTTCTTACTATAAACTCTCACACGCCTGTCTAGACTGTTTAATTAACCGCTATTATGAAAACGAAAAAGTCTTCCTATAGAATCTTCCAGCCGCATTTGGACTACAAGCATGAGTTTTAATACCGGACTCGCATATGAAATCTCCTTGCTGTGTATGGTGTGTAAATTTCTTTAAGTTTGTGAACCAATTGAAGGCATTTTTCGCAAAATTTAGTATAATCTAATGCCACTGGAGGACACCATAATCTCTTTCGTGAAACGTTCTACCCACGATATTGCGACATAGTGATCCACGAACTGAAGATGTGCGAACAACACGCCTCTAACTAACTGACTGACTGACTGCCTGCCTCCTGTCTTCAGAAACTGATGTCTCCTCACTTGGGCAAGAACGTCGAAAAGGTTTCTTACCGTGTTCACACCATACCGCCCCTGATCTGTTCTGTATCAGATGAGCCCAGTCCACTTTGTCGCAGCTTAAGATCTCTGTTAATATTGCTCTGCAATCTAAACCTGAGTCTTTCAATTTGCCTCTTTCGTTTGCAACCAGAACTCTGTCAGAATTTCCCTCATATGCATGCCACATGTTGCATCCATATCTTTCTACTGAACTTGATCATCCGAATGTTATCTGACATGAAGTGCAAATTATGTACCTCCTCTTGATCCACTTTTCTTCGTCCTTCCCTTATATTCTCCCTCTTGGGGAAGAACATTTATATCCCTGTATGCCTTAGTCTTCTATTTTTCCATAGCAAACGTGATAACAAAAGACCCTGGACCGAATGGCAACAGGCTTTCCCCAAATTTAATGTGCCCTTAATGTATTCATGCGTGATAGGATGACCTTAACCTTTAGACATTACTGACGTTCTGAGGCCCACAATTTACATCGTAGGTTTCGTGGGTCGTTGCAGAAACTATTCAAAATCTGTGGCTCAGCTCTGTACGATTTCGTAACCTGTCCAGTATTCTTTTTTTAATTTTATTTCAACGAAGAGGTGTTTTTAGCCCCTCGTCCAGGTCGCAAAGTGGAGAACAACTTATCTTCGGCTTATTCAGTTTATTCCCACCTGCCCTCCACATCTGCGGGCGGTCTCCTCCGTTAGCAGAGAAGAATCTTGTGTGGGGCGCTAAGGCTGTGCTTTGGCAAACTGTCGACGCTGATCTTAGCGAGATCTGCGGAAGTCACTGCAGTTACCACATAGAGTGCTGCCTTGTGGAGTTTGACGCCGTAGTATCTGTTAGAGCTTTCTCGAGAAAAAAAAAAGTTTTTTTTTGTTTGAAAATTTGGTAAACTTCCATCAGACTACACCGCACTACATCCCCGAATGCAGCAAATGGCTCGTGTTAGCCGCTTATTCATTGTACTGCACGAGAGTAGGTACTGTTGTAAGGTTGCTCTACACTCAGCTAATTCATAATAATGTCGAGAACATGAAAAGGCACGCCTCAGCGTCAGGTTTGGAGTGTCTTGTTTTGACTTACAAAGTAGCCTTTGCTTTCATTTCTCCACGACGTAGAATTTGTTTTTATAAAAAGCAAGGGAGTTCTTTACGAGGAAATTGGACAGCTGAAATTTATACAAGGAAAGTACCCAGCTGATTTCCAAGTGAAATCACGAACACGAGCACAAGGCTCAATTGATCTGGGTTTGTCTGTCTTAGTGTGTTGGCCTGAGGCTCCAATAAATCTTATTTCTGTTCGTATTGTCCAACAGATGTGTGTTAATAAGTTGGAAGTATATCTTGAAGGAGCCGAGCGCTGTCAGAATTCGGGTCTGACGTCTAGTAACATAGCAGGCCGGCACAGTAATGACCACTGCAGCAGTTCCGAAGGTTTGTTCATTTTGCTTAGTCCACATTTCTGATACGTGCACGCACACACACACACACACACACACACACGCACACAGAGCCGCGGATGTACCAATAGTCATATAGCCTGTAGTTTTCCGTTTTAAGAGTTAGTTAGCAAAACGCTGTAGCAAGAAGCGTGAATTGGTAATATATTTTAAGCTTACCTGGAAGTCTTTTACGAAGCTCAGTTTTTTGTGTTACAGGTTTAAATCGCGGTGAATGTCTGAAGCTTTCAGTTCAGGCAAAAGAACGGTAGGAAACTTATTGCAGATGGCTTAATAACGTGTAGTTTACCTGCGAATAGGCGTATAGGACGTTACAGTGCAAGCTGTGTGGATTGTCAAGAATAAGGTCTTCTGGGATGTGACATAGCATCTTTTGATGGGTAACATGTCAACGGTTTGGGGTTTGGAGGAATCTGCTGCCTTCAGCTTCGGGGTAGAATCCGTAATAAGCTGCTCCTTCATGTGTCTAGCAGGCACAGGGGTAGGTAGAGGTGTAGCTCTATCCATACTCGACCCCGGCGCTAGAAGAGCTGTTGTGTAGTTGATACACATTGATTTTTTTTGTTCTTTTCTTTCTTCTTTCTCCAGGATTACTGTATGTAAGTCATAAGCTTAATTTGATCATGCTTAGATCTCGCCTTTCCTGTAACTCATACCATTTGTATACACTTCCATTTCATAGTAAGCAGACGAGGCATGGGAGGAATATAATTTCCTTCTATTTCTGTTTGTTTATAACTGGTCGCGCTAAGTGTTTATCGCGTGAGCCATGTGTGGATTGACGCATGTAACGGTAGCTGCCTTGTGCTACAATTGCAGTCTGCTGTGTATCTCGAACAGTGATTGAGCAACAGAGAATGAAGCTGGACGATCAGTGAGTGTTAACAGTAATAAAGAGCCCCGCTGGTGAGATTTGTCACCAATACAGTTCAGTTGTAACTGCAGTTATTCCCTAATTACGCACAATTAAACTCCAGTACACTCTATTTGGGGATTATTGAGAGTGTGGGCGGCCTGCTCGACTCCCCGTCTTAACCTGAGTTCCGAGCTCCGTCCCTCTGGGAACAACATCCAAGATACGTTCCCCACCGGGTCCACGCAAGATGCAACAGAGGGGACTGGTCAGCGCCACACCCCAACCTCTACACCGCCGGGAAAGAGAGCCGGCGTCCAATGTAATGGAGGCTGGGTGGGCCTGGGGCCGTTCTGGAGAGTTGCGGTAATCTCACCCTCAGCAAGGGATCGAACGTCGGACCGCCCACTCCGTAGCGAGTCGCTATACCCATTATTCTGTCTGTAACTTTAATATTGTTGTGATATAGAATGGCGTGCTGTTCCTACTGAAGGTCACAAAAGGCTTAAATTTGTGTCTTCTATGGAAGCAATTTTACTCTGTGATGAGAGTAACACCAAATGTGGAGACGGCAAAGTAAAATTGTCCCTATCCACGCCACGATGGCGTGTAGGAGGAGTGGAGGTATACTTACTTTCTTTCTTACTTACTTGCTCCAAGGAGCAGGGTCCTTCTTGAGAAGCTAACCGCTTTTCAGCTAGTCAAGAAATTGCTCGCATTTTATGGAACCCGAAGGTTCATTACCGCATTCACAATTGCCCGCCAGCTGTCCCTATCCTGAGCCAGCTCGATCCAGTCTATACCCCCATATCCCACTTCCTGAAGATCCAGCTTAATATTATCCTCCCATCTATACCTGGGTCTCCCAAGTGGTCTCTTTCCTTCAGGTTTCCCCACCAACATTCTGTATAGCCTCTCCTCTCTCCCATATGCACTACATGCCTCGCCCATCTCATTCTTCTCGATTTTATCACCCGAACTTTGTTGGGTGAGGAGTACAGATCAGAGTGGAGGTACAGCTGTTCTTATTCTTAACCTCGGCTGTAATGGAGGTTAGTATTCAATTTCACGCTCCGGCCGCTTTGCTTCCAGGAAAGAACATCGTACCCACCGAACAGGAGGCTGGTTGGGTCCAAAAGCCGGTCTGGGCGGTTTAGAGAAAACAACAGTCTAGCGCCTGCTAAGAGTGGCGGCGCTTGTTAGGTAGGTGAGACGACAGCAATCCTGCTATTGGCAGTACTGCTAGTGCATGCTCCTTCTGATTAAGTAACACCATAAATTAGAACTGTCCTTGAAAATTTAACAATTTCAGGGAAAGTAGGAAATTCTCCGTTTTTTACCGAACCCATCTGCTGGTTACAGTGCCCAAAAAAGTCCGCAACTTCTGTGTCCTGAATTACCATGCACATTTTCCCTTGAATTGTAATTTGCCCTCCCCTGTTATAGTAGTCTTCAGAGTGATACTTTCCTAATATCAGGGTTTAAGTAATAACTTCCCTTCAGTTTACGCATATGACTGCACGTGTTTTGAGTTTAAACCTTCGATACTTATGAAACTAAAAACTTAATAAAGCATGAAGAAAAATTATGGAAAGAAACTAGACGAAACATGGAATTTAACACAAAGTACGGAGAGAAAAACACTAAAAACAGAAACAGAGAAATGAAGGGACCGTTCTTGTACACGCTGTCCGTCGCCCCTCCGTCTGTGCAAGAGACAAGTAGGGTAGGAAAGTTATACAGTATCGATTAATCGATAATTTCGATATACACAGACCGGTAGACGCGCTATTGGTATACGAGCAGTTTAAATTGGTTGGCAAGAGACAGGCACATACAAAGCTACTCCTTGCTTGCATTCCTTTTAATCAGCTACTAGGGTCCGCGGTACGCTCTGTTCTTATTACAAGTGGATTCGACCCAATTGAATCAGGTTCTATATGAACCCACTTACAGCTACTTAGAAGTCGTACATATAATACGAAAATGTTTTGTCTGAACTGTATTACAGGTTTTACCTTTGCCCAAATTGTTGTCATGTCTGTTGCCTTGATGGTAAAGGTAAGAGAGGAAAGGGTGATATTGGAAGGGCATGTCGCTGTCAGACCACAATGGCAAGGAATGCGAGTCACGTTCTTAGTAGCCTATATGTTCTAAGATGACCAGGTTTTATACAAAAAAGAAATAGAGCACACAGAACCCGGTGGCTACATTGGTTCACGGCCTGATAGAAGTATGGATTTTTTTTTGTGTTGCCGTATGAGGCTAGAGGCCATGGAATAGGCTGATCTCTCATCTAGAGAATTCCGTCTGTGTCTGAGATGTTCTTTACCGTCTAATTGATTCTGAGCCAATGCAAGCCAAAATATTTGGTTCGTGAAAATAATGCAACAGGAAGAATTGTGACACCAGACAAAGACGCGGAAACTTTGGGGTGCTGTGTGTGTTATAGATTTTGGCTATCCGAAACTACACATTTTGCAGATTGCAGTAAGTTCGTCATAGCCAAATTGGCACAAATAGTCATGTTTATCAGTCATCACTGCGTAATACACCGCATCTTTAGGCCGGACGATGTTCTTATTGCCATCGATACAGTGACAATATTTCAAGTAATTAATTAGCTAATGCGGTATTAGTAGAGTAGGTATGCTAAGGGATACTAATATGAAGCATCTTCACTACACGTACTCCCATTTATAGTGCCTCCCGTCCTGTGTTCATATACGAATAATCTGGCATGGCAATCCAACGGTTTATCTTAACTTGCAGTGGTCCATCTGCGTTGAGGCGCTCTGTGATACGATAGAAATTAACCTTGAAGATGGTGGCAGAAAACTCCTTCGAAACGTCCATAAATGTCTACCTTGTTTTAGATGCCACATCCGAGACGACGGTACTCTTCATTTGCACAGTTACGAGAAACCGAGATCACTGGATTTGCCTTTCGAAACTGTGTGACTGTTCAAATGGAAGGTGGTTTTCCCAATATTCGATACCCGCTCTCCCCCGCAGAAATCTGCAGGCAATTTATATTTGTGTCCTCTCTCACTTTGTGTCTTTCTTCATTTTTCCTTTTTCTTCACCGTCCGTTCTTCCCTGCCTCAATTACTGTTTTATTAAAAGTAAACACGCCGCAATTAATTATTTTGTTAGTAATTTTGTTGTTCAAATCTAAAATTTACACCTCCCCCTCCTCCGGGCACTTATAGAACTTTCCAAACAATTTCCTGTCTCGCATTTACGCCTTCTTGTAGTCAATATTATGTCTCTTATTGAAGCTTGTAGTTAGGTGTGCATAGTGCATTTTTGTTTAAATTGCGTAAAATTGACGATAATTATTTTGTGGATATCGAAAATCTTCGAGAGAAAACTTTAGTATCTATCTACGGATCCGAATAATTTTACTTTTGGTGGCAGTTGATTTTTTACGATACTCGTAAGTTACTGGCGGGACGAATATGTGCCTAATAGGTAGCATAAAGTTTGTTAAGTCTTTGGGATCGTCAAAGTGGGAAGTATGCGAGCAATTGACTTTTTGCTAATATACGGGGAAAGAGAATTTTGAGCTTGGTTAATATTACTTTGTACTTGGATGTTCCGCCGTTCCGTCTGGTAGAGACATGCCAACTTTTGGGACGAAAATCATTCGTGTACGGGGGGATGTAATATTAGAACGGAAGATGCAATGAATATGGTTATTTCGATTTGCTATTTTTTAGGACGTTCCACAAGGTGCCTGCTCTATAGTATAAGCTCTTCTTAGTTATCCGTAGCCCATTAAGAGGCTGGTGATACCTGGTCTAGACTGTTTAGGAAAATGAGGAGCAGGCAATAAATATGATTCTGCGTATGCCTAATTCATGATGATGATGATGATAAAGAAGAAGAAGAAAAAGAAGAAGAAGATGATGATGATGTTCTTGTTGTTGCTGTTGTTGTTGTTGTTGTTGGTGGTGGTGGTGGTGATGATGATGATGATGATGATGATGATGATGATGATAACCTAGGAACGACTTTCGCCGTTGGATTCAACATACTGTCTCAAGCATTCATCTCGGAACAACTAGCGGCAACACAATGTTAGGCTGCAGTCCATCTCGAGACTGGATTTAGACGTGCCCAGTTTCCAAGCCGGGGGCGTTTGCCTGACACATCTCGTTGCGCCCACTGAAGAGGTTGCTGTTCAGTTAGCCGGTCTAACGCTGTATGAAGCGAGTCTTGTATTAACAAGTTCCCAGTCCACTTGGACGTGTCACGAGCTCAGAATGACCAGAGAGCATGTCAGTGAGATGTTGTGGTGATCTGTAAGGAGCTGTAAGGTTGACAGATCTGCTGACTCATGGTTCGTGCAGTGACATAAGCCGCTGGATCTTGTCGCGTTTTCTCCTCGTTTTGAATTCGGGAAGAGGACTGTGTCATCGGTGGGACGGAAGCGTCGCCGACTGTGTGAGTGGTGACATAGATACAGTTGTCAGTGTCACACGTTTTGCGGAACGCTAGGTGCGGTGCAAGTGTTCCTGGAGGAGACAACTTATCACTAAATTTCAAACTGTCAGTTCGATGCAGCTGCGGTACTACAGGAAGTATGGCGTGCACAAGAATTGTAGTTGCTTCCTTAATTGTTTTACAATCGGGTTGCTCCTTGTTACAGATAGAGATCTGAGTCTGCTCGTAAGGGGAAAACTGAAAACTTAATTTGACAATGTTAATTTTAACAAATTTAGATGCTCTTTTCTGCTTTGGTCAGTTGATGTCTGGTGGTTTTGCACTTTTTCATCGGATTTGCTCATTAGTATTTGAAGACTACGTGATTATCTTCTGGAGGGTTTATAGATGGAAGAACGTTTCTTTTACATTTCTGACTGTATCATTCCAAGGAACAAAATTCTTTTTGAAAATCTACAAGACGCTTATCTAGTCCAGATACTTTTTACTTTTTTGGAACTCAAAGACTTATTACCACGCTCAAAACGGCCTGCGATTGCACCCTTTCCTAAATCGTATACGTTCAATCCCTGACCTCAAACCCTGAATATTTAAGCTCAATATTAATACGAGGGTGAATCAAAAAGTAAAGGCAGGGTAAGGGTTAATGTATGGATGTTGCCCAAGCTGCTTCCTAAATTGCGGTTACCAAAGCTCGTCCAGTTGGTTACCCCTGGCATTAGTTTATTGACAGTGATGAGTAAACATCTCGTGAAAATTTATGTTTACGCACTTGGAATTTTGGCAATGAATTAATCCATTCCTTCCCCAAGGTTCTCCGGGTGGGACTGAAGGAAACCATAACTTGTTCAGTTGGTTTTGTCATGTGTTTGAAGTAAATACCGTCAGAATTCGAGTGTGTGTCTTACAAAACGAGAATCAGAATTTGGACTGTGAGAACATTAATCCGGTATGTGACACCATAAAAATTATTGCTCGGAATGTGTAATGCCGCCGGCCGAGTTTATTACAAATTAAACGCGACAGGCGAATACGAAAAGTCCTTCTAAAACACGCAGTTGTCTCCATTTACACACGATAATTATCCCTCGTCGACTGACATTTGTGCACACTTCACAGTGGAGGCTACAGGACCGATTGGCACTCTTCTCTGTGTCCCTACTGATACTGACAAATGTGATCTTAAATTATCTGTAAGGTTATACTGAAGTCATGATAAAGATAACGGCTGTCCACTGTCATGGGGGTTCTAAACAAAACGTTCCTAGTCTTGCCTACTGCTGGAGATATTTAACGTTAACAGTATGTACTAAACTCCGTGGCTTTAGTCCGCACGCGAACTATACCGACAGAGCGGCCGCCGCCGGTCGGCGAAGTTAGTGCCAACTTTTGCGGATGGAGGGGTGTCACGTGGTCAGCGCAACGGGTCCCCACAGCCGTTAAT
>Ga0123354_10011296_pt1 | contig 13788 bp, 5 predicted proteins | sample TergutLab28metaG_2_FD_97872 | JGI IMG/M metagenome (GOLD analysis project Ga0123354, IMG submission 97872) | Labiotermes labralis P4 segment gut microbial communities from Petit-Saut dam, French Guiana - Lab288 P4 | ecosystem: Host-associated > Arthropoda: Insects > Digestive system > Gut ... | reverse complement strand
TACACACGACCTACGCAGCGGCTCTCAAGACCACCATCCATCCACTAACTCGGTGCAGAAAACCATATGCTGCAACTCAACATCTAATGCTCCTGATGATGGACGTATGTACCCGAAACATGTAGAGCTGAGAATACATCAATAAAATTACCTTGTTGCATCAACTTGGCATTTCACATTATTTCAGAGATCATATACTAAAGTTCTTGCCAACACTGCATCAGCAGAGGTTGGGCTGTTCTATAAAAACAGAGTATTTTGCAGTAAGACATTATAAACACTACTATGGCTCGCGCCTCGAAAACCTGCACGACGTAGGTTTTCGAATTCACCCTTTAAAAATAAGAAGTTGTGATTACTGAAAATTTAAAAATCTTGACAAGCACGTAAAAGTGTTTTTAATGAAGAACGTTCCGACAGTCGGAGTCTCGCACAGAGGCGTAGAAAGGGAGGCGTTATCGGCCGCGGTGCAGCAACGATATCTTCCGCTATACGGCGAGTAGTGTAACGATGAAAAAACGCCCTGTATAATAATGTAGTTAACATAAACCATGAGCGGTTTGTTTATTTCACTTGAAGCTGGACAGCCTCTATTTAAGTTTTTACATACATACATACATAGCCCAAATTTTATGTTTTGTTGGCCGTGCTTTTCTGTATAATCTTGTAAATAAAACCAATTGTGTGGATGACTGTCTGGTATGCATACCAGAATAACAAGAACCAAGTGTCGCAAGAATACAGTTGTTTCTCCTGATGATGAGCTCATATTCGCCCGAAACATGTAGAGATTGATAAATATACTAAGAACAAATTGTGCACCAAATTGGTTGTATTTACAAGATTATACATAGCCTACTGTATTAATTTTATAAGCCCATGTGTTACAGGAGTTTGCTATCATCCGGGTAGTGACGCCGTGTATTTGGGCAGAAGAGTACGGGAATTTTCAGAGGATTCTTATGCCTCCAACATCTGTCTTGGTGATGAAGTCAATCTTCATAGTTGTTTCTGCGAGAAGCTTAGGTCTTGGTGATATTTTTTTGTTTGAAACGGCCTCCAATACTATATCGTGATCAAAATTTGGGGGGGGGGTGAATTCTGCCTTGCAGTTGGCAACACTGTTGGCAACAGGTTCTATTCTTTCTAGGCACACTCGCGGACTAGTTTTCATTCCTGTTCTACACTTGTTTACGGAAAAGTACCTGCCGCTTCTCACTATATATCCATGTGGCCGTTACTGTTCGTGCTGCGGTCATCTGGTAGACGCTTGCCCCTTCTCTCGTAACACTTTTTTTGCACACTGGTCTTGTTCTTGATAGTCTGGAAATAACGCGATGTAATTTTATCACACGAATATTATTATTATCATCATCATCATCTCCTTAATACAGGGTATTTATACTTACATTCCTGAGACAAACTATATCCCTAGGGAATACAGTGTTGCAGCTATTCTGTTGTTACTATTCATGGTGCTTATATAGATAGTTTCAGTGTTGAAGCTATTGTACTTTTACATTAGTACTTTCCGAAGTATGTGTGCAGTGCCCAATATGGCTGTTTTCTGCAGTTCCTTAACTTCATGTTTTCCCGGTATGTTGCTCACGTATTTCCTAAATGACTTTGAAACAGTCCCAGTAGCCCCTATTATTACTGGTATCACCTGTGTTTTTACATTCCACGTGCGCTGTATTTCTATTGTAAGGTCTTTATATTCTAGAATCTTCTCGGCCACTTTTTTAATCACATTTCTGTCTCCTGAGATTGCAACGTCTATTAACAAATATGTTCCCTTTTCATTATTACGGATTATAATGTCTGGTTTGTTGTTGGGGATAGTTCTGTCAGTTCGCATTCGTTGGTCCCACAATATGGTTACTTTGCCTCCTTGACTTGTTTCTACTGATTTTGGCACATGTCCATACCAGTATTTTTGTTCAATTATTATTATTATTATGTTCACGGGGAATGGAGGAGACTGCATAACGAGGAACTAACTGATTTGTACTCCTCACCCAACATTGTGCGGGTGATAAAATCGAGAAGAATGATATGGGCTGGGCATGTGGCGCGTGTGGGTGAGGAGAGGGGGGTGTATAGGCTCTTAGTGGGGATACTGGAGGGAAAGAGACCACTGGGGAGACCTAGGCGTAGATGGGTGGATAATATTAGGATGGATATCCAGGAGATGGGATGTGGGTATATGGACTGGATTGGGCTGGCCCAGGATAGAGACAGTTGGCGGACGCTTGTGACTGATATAATGAACCTTCAGGTTCCGTGAAATGCGGGGAATTTCTTGACTAGCTGCAAACCAGTTAGCTTCTCAAGAATGACTCTGCACCATGGAGTAAGTAATAATCCTTCTGTTCCCATTAAGCGAATACCATCGTGGTTTTCTACTCACATATATAAAAGTTACACCTGCGTGTTACATACTGCATGGCAATTTTCTGTTAAGTGACTAGGACTCCCACTTCGTATTTGGGAGACAGATTTAATTGCAACCAGGTAGCTAAACGATGTATTCTATCATTCACCTTATTGCAGTCTGTCGCATGAGACTTCCGTAGCCTTCTCCAAAGCTGTCCCTAGAATATATTCTAACGCTTCCTCCTTAAGGTTCCAGTATCTGCCCTCTTCTTAAGGTCATCCGGTAGCTTCTTACGTCTCCTTCTTCCCACCATCTTTCCTTCAATAAGGTATTTTAGCAGGCAGTTCCAATGCAAGATGTGACGAAACCATTTCGTCTTCCTTCTTTGTATCTCCTAATTACTTGCTTATCGTATTTATGTCAACCACCAAACTACTTTTTGATCGATCATTTTTAGCCAATCGTAGAGGCCCTCGAACTGCATATTATGTGCATGATCATGGTGACCCTGAACACTGCAGATTAGTCGTAGGGTTTGCATGCCAAAAAAAATTCGTTATATGGGACATGATAACAGGGACACATTTAGTTACCACACCAAAGACTTGGGGTTTTCTTCAGTCCTTAAGAGTAAAACTGAAATTTTAAAATTAAAAAAAAAACTCTAGGGTAAACAATTGGAATCTGAAGATGGAGGCGGCATTTTTTTCGGATAAATTTATACCAGAGTAAATGGTGTCACAACCCAAAATATCAGAATCTAAATAATCACTACCTTGAAAAGCTATAAAACGCGACAGCGGATAGATAGAAATTTACAATAAAATAAATCTTAAATTAAATGTTGTAGACAGCAAACAGGTTCTATACAGGTTACAACCAGTTTCTGGAAAAGAAATCAGAATATCTATAAAAAAAAACTGTAGTGACAGGAATACTAAATCGGTTTATTGGTAAGTTGGCCAATAATTCCATCCAGACAAAGCTGACAACCATATTTCAAACAACACGGTCATCTTTCGTGTGTATTCAATAATATCTTCCTGTTTTCTGAGCTTAAATAAAGCAGATACATATCAGGGTGACTCTGCATACAGATCAGTGGTTATCCGACGGACCACAAGACCACTGTTTGTATGTAAGCCACTAGATCATGATACTGATCGACTTGCACATGAAAGAGTTCTACTTGTTGAACCTGTTCCACATAGCCGTAATACTTAGTATAGAAAAGCGTGAAATTTATTTATTTAAATTGTTTAATATTCTGTTCCTACCGCCCATTGAACTGGCTACGTCTACTTTACAAAAAGCAACTATTTCGATAATGTTTAGGGGGGGAAAAGCTTGCTTATTATAAAAATCTTTATGGACAACACAAAGATCCGAACTTCGATACTGGGTTGTTAACGTTGCTGATTTTTATGAGTGTGGCTCAGGGGTGCACAAATCCTTAACGTCATGTCTCCCGGGCGTCTAAGTTTTGTACGGTGGCTCCTGACATATGTGGGTCTTAGGAAAGGAACTGTTTCTTGTCACCTTTCTGGCGCCTGGAATTTTGTAGCTAATCCTCGATGCTTAGAAAATCTGTGCACCACTGGGGTGGTCACAATTTCAAATATCGACTTGAAACCCGGTTTTTTTTATCTTCCTCAGTCCTTCCAACCTCAGCACTTATTTGATATGTTCAGATTCAAACCCCTGTTCCCTTACCTCCAGAAATACTCGCATACTACACTACACGCTGAATAAAAAAATGGGTGAACTTCAGAGCTGGTCTGAAATACCCTCCATGCTAAAAATGCATGTACCTTTATTCCCGTGCCCTCTGTACGCCTACAGAACTTTGATACAGCGAGATGTGACCGGGCACCTTACTGCTTTTAACACGTAAAGTCTTCCTTTGATTGAAATATGAAAATATCCCAACAAATTACAAAGTATATATACCTGTAGCACATATTTCTAGTTCTGTAGATCTGTTAGCATTATTATTGTTGTGTATTACTCTTTTGACAAACATAAGTACAGTTTCCCTGCATGTTATAATGTTGAACTAATTTTTCGCGTTATCATCATTGCGTTTGTAGCTGTTGATCGTCTAATTGTATTTCTTATACAACGTATGTATTCGTGTGACCTATCTCCGTACCTAGTAAATCGCAAATGCTTTACTGGTTTAGGGGCATGAAACCGAAACCTACCGAAAAATCTTCGCACGTCTGTCATGTTCTTATATTACCTTCTACAGAAAATTATTATGAAAAATTTCATGTCTTTCTAAGCCTTGTTCTCGTGCATTATCTCGCTACACTAAAATAAGTTGCGTCTCAGGTTCTCGCGTCCACCATGTCGCTATTGGTGTTTATGAAATGCATATGTAGGTTATCGGGATATACAATATCGACAGACGTACACAGAGACTATTCAATTCCAAAGAGCTTCGTTATTAATATATTCATCACTGCAAAGTAATAGATTATAATATCCACACAAAGTCGCCCTATCCCGGTGGCCGTACGGTCTTAGGCACAGGTCTGCGACCTCTCGATTGCTGGGATTGCGGATTCGAATCCCGCTAAGGGCATAGATATTCAACTCTTGTGTTTGTTGTGTTTTGTGTAGGTAGCGTTCTCTGCGACGAGCTGATCACTTGTTTGAGGATTCCTACCGTATTGTGTGTGTGTGTGTGTGTGTGTGTATGTGTCTATTTTTATGTTATATAGAAACCTTAACAATGTAGCTGTCTAGACCTGATTTGGGCTGCTGCGCCACACACGCACGCACACACACACACGCACACACACGCACACACACACGCACACGCACACACGCACACGCACACACGCACACACGCACACGCACACACACGCACGCACGCACGCACACATACGACGTCAACAACATATGCATTTTATAAAGCAAGATTATATTAAAATAGTACAACCACAAAAGTCACTAGGAAATGACAAATAATTGCTTCTTACTACAACAAATCATGGTACAAAGGATTTTATAGCTCTCACAATATTTTAATAAAATGAAAACAATTTAAATATACGTTAAATACGGGAATATGTTTGATATTACATAACACGTATATACATACGTAATTCCGTGTTCCTTGAATTTCTAACGTAAGAATATAATTTTAATAGAAGAGAATGGCAAGTAAGGGGTCTATTTTATGGGAATGAAAAATTTAAAAAACGTGGATGTTAGTCAAATTCTTTTTTTGTATTAAAAATATTTGTGTAGTCTGCTTTACTGTTTGGTATTTAACATGCGAAACGAAACAGTTCGTCCTCCTTCAATAAGAATGAACTGGGTTTAGAGAAGTACCAAAAAGAGAAGAATATTGACGTTTAAGTGGGTAGTGTGTGGAAGGAGACGGTCTTCATGTGTAGCTTGCCCCAAGAAAACAGGGTGTCAAACTGGATAGCATTTACCCTCATTTACAACAAAAATAAACTCTTCCCATTTGGAACGAAAAAATGTGTAACGGTACTCTAGTTTTCGTCTCGTTCTTCTAACTCACCTGTCGAACGAAGGATGCCGAAGACAGCCGAGTGAAACCGAACGTACGTAAATGCAGCAGGAAGGTGAAAGAACGGCCTTCCCACCAAGAATGCGTATTCACAACCGGTCGTGACATAGCTTCCGTCTATTTGGCATACTGACTCACTTGCTTACCTTCCGAAATCACCCACAGACTACTTCAACACTCTGGAAAGCTACTGCGGTTTTGGGTTCTTTAACTGAGAGCTGACCGCGTGTACAGCCAACTTCAGAATCGCGTTACAGTTCGTAAGCGATATCAGCCCATTTCAATGGAGATGTACTTACACAGACAGGCGTGTTCTTTATACATTACTACGTGTAGCCCCTGTCAGTCAACAGTTCGATATGAAGATTCTGGAAGCGTCACAGTAACTTATGATGTACCGTCTGTGCAATAAAGTAATCGAGAATAATAAATCCTGATTTTTAAACCGAGATTAGATACATTTTGAACGCTTACCGCAGCGCTATCTGCCTTCGGTCTTACGTCCCTTTCTTCCTCCCTAAATATTAATATTAGTATTGGTGTTATTAATAATAGTATGTTAATAATGCTAATAAAATATTAATATCATTAATGGATTTCCATATGATAATTTAGCAACCTACTTAAGCGATTCCATCAGTCCTTACTTTCTTTCTCCCACTAACTAATATCTAATTTTGTCCTATTATATTTTTCGTCGGTCATCCAAGTAGAATTACGCAAAGAGGTTTCCCTGACAACATTTTTGCCTCCTTTTCCAACAAGAGTTATCCATTCCTCCCACATTACTTTATTAATCTAAAAATGCCACAGAAGTATTGGCATAGCAAAGATAAATTTGGCTTCTAAGTATTCCCGACGAAATAATGTATGTAGGCTCTTAAATACATTCATTAAAAGAGAAAATTTAACATTCTGTTACCTACATTTATACTGGTAAAGGTAATGTAATCCTGTTACAGGCCCGGTGTGGCCCAGAGGGTGGACGCAGGTATAGTACTATTCTTCCATGACCGCGGCACTAAAAGGGGGTGAGTGGTAAGCAGCACACCCCGGCCACACTTTATCCCCAGGAAAGACCCGGTACCCATTTTACAGGAGGCTTGGTGGACCCCCTGGGCAGGCGGAAAACCTCGTCCCCATCGGGATTCGATCCCGGACCGTCCAGCCCGTAGTCAGTCGCTATACACACATTTATACTGATGTTAATAAATAAATTAATAGCTAAAGGTAGACAGACTATTTTCTTTAATATGAAACACTTTCTAGTCTACAAAACTACACAAACTGTTTGATTACTAACATTTGCTTTCGATTGGTTTTGTGTAACTTTGCCAAACGAAAATACTCCTGCCTGCTTCGTGTTAGGGAGGTCCCGGTTTAGAAGCTCGGCTAACCGAAATGAGAACTTTGTGATATCCACAATCCCTCCATGCGAACATCGAGATATTACCTGAAATTTGGCCACGAACAATTTTTTTACATTTCATTTCCAAGGCAGCCTGTTTTGCTCGCCGTATCATTTGATTTTATGCATTTTCAGGCACTAACAGCTCCTTGTAAAGCACAAAGAATTAGTATATACATAATGCCGCTTCCAGACCCTCATGTAAACACGTTTTACACAAACGAATTATTTATGTGGGTAATAACCAGTATTGTTACGTTAGTGAAATCTGTGAGACTAAGATAGAATGGGCTGGGAATATGAAAGTACAGACCCTGTAGAATATTGCTAACGGAACGCCTTGCAAAATGGCCACTTGGAACATCGACATGGCTGAGCAAGTATAACATCAGGATAGACGTTAGGAGAGGGGCTGTGACAATGGGAGGTATATGGAAATAGCTACATCGCAGGCTTTTGCTTTATTGGTACTTTGGAGAAGGCGGGTGTTGTTACTGATTGTCACTAACATTTAAGACTCGTAGAAAAATTTATTAGAATTTTGCCAAAACTTCCGAAATATCTGTTCTGTGAGGTTAGGTAATGAGGAATTTAGAGACTTATAAATGGGAATTACGCTTATAATAGTATGGATTCTAAGTACTATATTTTATATTCTGATTAGATATTCTCTTCCTGTCTGATACCGAATGTACTTATGTCACTTTGTAAAAAATAATTCGCGAACGTTTCATTGGGTGTTCTTTCCGATTTGCTCTTCTTGTCGTAGTGCATGGGTGAATTCATTGGCGTTTTTTGAACTGCAATTAAGCTATTGCGTACCGTCGGACGGGATATGTGAATTTTAGAGGGTGGTGAATTTATGTCAATACAGAAACCCTGGTGTCCTGATATCAAAACAACGATGATCGCCCAACAAGACACAAGTCTGTACGAGCTGAGATTCGAGAATAGAACCTTTCAAATACAAGCCACGAACTTTAATGTGTAATGAAAAGCACTAGTGGAAGGAAACTGATATTCATACAGTGCGCTTTCAGTTGACGTACTGTAAAAAACACACTGAGAACTTTAATGAATATGTTCTGATGTCAAAGGATTTGCAGAGACGTAAATGCTTTAACCCTTAAAGTACATTCACGTCACTGTGCAGCTGACATTCAACTGACAATTCAGACTGTTGGCCTCCCTGCAGGGACCTTCATCAGATCGTACCATATAGTTAACATGATAATCGGAGGCGTCACCTTCGGAGTGGAAGGGCCTGTCTTGTGTCCAGTCCACTGTCTTTGTCAAGAATGCCTATTGAGACGTTCATATTTTCTGAAGAGTAAGCAAATAATATTCATGAAGGCACAGATGAGGACTAAGGGTATGGCTCAACTCTTTCTTTAACCGCTGTGCTAGATGCGGGTGGGTGGTCAACGCCAAGCCCCTGCCCCTTTACCCCCGGGAAAAGCCCCGCTACAACTTGTACAGGAGGCTGCCTGGTTCTCGGGGTCGGTCTGTAGATTTAAGAAAAATCTCGCCTCCACGGGGATTCGAACCCCAAAACATCCTTCCCGCAACGAATCGCTATAATGACTACCCTATTATCGTTGCAAAATAAACACTACTTAGTAAAGTTAACTTAATTGTGTAATAATATTTATTTTCTAAGTCACATGCGACACAATTGTCTTATGTAGACGAACTGGTTAATGTCGTAGAGTGCAAAAGGCCTAAACACTGTTTACTGTAAGAACCACACGGAACACATCCATATGTTGCGCTGTCATCCGCATCGTCACAGCAAGTTGTATATATTCGCCACCGGAATTTCAAGACTAAAGCTGAGGGCTGCCTCTTTCGTTACTTGATCCACTTAAAATATCAGCTGAGAAGCTAAGAACTGTGTAATAAATTATCCATATTTTCAGCTTCATATTTCAGCAGGTGAAAAGAAATTGGCACGATTCGCTCAGCGAATTAGCAGAGTTGAGCACGTAGGAAGGCGTCATGCTGACAACACACTATTACCTAATTAAAATATTTCCCTTAATTGAGAAAACTTTGACGTTGCTAATGGATGCTCGAATTTATGAGCGGCAAGTTAGCCTACTTCCTAACCAGCATGCCCGGCGGGCTTGTGCTAGTGAGCTTGTTTAGAACGGTTTAGCGTTCCCGGATGCTGAACGAACCTCACTCCACTCTCATAATAAATTATCGCCAGTTATTACGTGTAGTTGGATCTGTGTAAAAATCTACACATGATAAGTAGGTACCGGACATGGACCGTCTCTTCCAAGTACCCAAACACTCTAATTATTGTAGTTTTCGTTTATTCATCGTAGTCCCTTGTCCTTCGCCTGGTTCGTGTTCTTATTTTTTCTGCATTTCTTGTTGACGAAAGACTGACAGATTTGTCACTCCTGGCATAACAAGAAGAGAATAAATTCGAGACGTTAGCTTACAAGTATAAGCAAAATGTAGTCAAGCTTGTTATCTTAACAACGCAACGGGGATGTGTCACCTGAAAGGGACGTAAGCTTGTGTAATGTCAGTTAAAATTATATTTTAAAAAATTAATTTTTGTCAACTTCAAAATAAGTTTGTCTTATGAAATTTATTTGTAATTCCATCATGGTTCAGGATTTTTGTGTAATATTCCTATAATTATATTTAACAATGTAATTTTAAAATCAGCTGTAATAAAGTGTCAATCCAACCTGACACAGCTTTTACACGTGACAGTAACTTCTGTCAGGATCACATGTTGACCTATCACAGAGTTTGTTAAAGGGTTCAGGGTCAAAATACTTCGACGTGTAGATATAGATTGACTTTCAGGCCTCATTTGTTAATATATGTTTTCCTTGGCGGTAAAGCGGCCGGAGCGTATAGCTGACCATTTACGTTTATATAATGCCAAGTGTAAGAATGGGTGGAGCTGTATGTCTACACCTCCTTTAGGTTTCCATGTTGTGCAGAAGGATAACTTCACCTTTACAACTACTACTGGCGATATATAGGGTCTAATCTTATCCTCTGACAGCGTCGTTAAATAAAACACCCGCATATGCTATATGGAATACTGAAGAAAGTGTCTGTGCTAAATCAAGTGGGGTTGCTAATCAGGGCTTTAAAATAATGGAGTGACCGTGTTAGGATACCCTGTACTTTTTTTTTGTTTGCATTATTCACCGCTCAATCTATGGGCTGTACGTATCTAAAATGAATACCAACACTTTGATTTGATGTTTGTGTGACCGTGCATCACTGATTCAATAATATAAGCAGCCAACTAGATGCAACAATAATAATTTTAATAATAATTTCAATCAGCTCAACATGTTTCGGGCGATAATTTCGACCATCTTCGGAAGCAATAGACTGCCTTTACAGCTTGTTGTATAAAGCAAGCTGTAAACGGTCTAGTGCTCCTGAGGATGGTCGAAATTATCGCCCGAAACATGTTGAGCTGATTGAAGTTGTTAATAAAACTATTATTATTACATCTAGTTGGCTGTTTATATTATTGGATACCAACACATTACACAGCATTTCACATGTTCTCTGGTTGACGCCCCAGCCTGGCCGAAGTGTGTGGGAGAAATATCAAACTTACTTGCATATTTGCATTACCGATTTTTGTTGAAGTGTTGGTCATATTTGCCAGTCATGTTTTAATCTCCCCAATCCTTTTTATAATTTTTACCATATTTTATATAAGAGCTTCATGCATGAAATTGATATGAGAATGAAATATGAAGTGTCAGAGCTTCTCGCTGTGAACGTGCGACTTTCAAGAGACGCCCAAATATCTCCCTCAGCCTATACCTGTGCACAGAAAAAGGTTTGTAGGATAAAACTACAGAGATCTAGGGCTCTTTAGATTTACGTACACCTTTAGCAAATAAAATTTATCATTAACGATGTTTCATGTAGGAAACAGAAGAGATTTCCGTGGCAGAGCGGAAGTGATGGTCCACAGCCACGGGCTGAACTTGGCGCTTAACGAGGGCGCAGTTCGTCCCCATACAGACTCCGTTCTTTTCTGCGCTACTAAACTGGCACTTCACTCACATAAATAAAAATCAGCCTAAAGGTTTTAAGTTGCGTCTGTGGCTTCTTAATCATATTGAGTTTGTAAACTGATTCAAAACTTGATATCAAGGTCATGCCTAACATGTTAATGTTAATATACAGTTCTGCGTCGTGTTACATTTAGTAGATATTACGAGTTTCTGTAAGTTAAACTGTCTGTCATCTCGCATTCTCAGAAGGGAAGAATTTCAATTTAATGCAGTATGCTGAAGTTTAGCCAAAAAAGAATTGTTTTTCAACCTCAAAGAATGGAATAACTAGCAGCTTATTCCGAAACACAAAATACAAGTTTGTGTATGCTCCAACAATTGTCGATAAATGCTAATATAAATGTAATTATAGTTTAAATATTCCAAATAAAACTTTTAGCAACTAATTATAAAATAGTAGATACTACCTAACCGAAAACATTGTCTGCCGGAAAAGGCCCATAAGTTTGTGGTCCTTTAAAATTGTCGTAATTGTGGGTTCTAATGCAACTTATTCCACATAAGTTTGTCTGCTATTTGAAAGCTTTACCCTGTATAATTGCTCTAGCCAATCCCTTGTCCAAAAGACAAGAATAAAGTCTGACTGATATAGGCTAAAGGACCTAATCCATGTTATCTTAACATATTTATATTAAGCACATTACCTTTCTGAATTTTGCTTTCAGAAATAACTAAATAGGTTTATTATACTAGGATTTTAGTTTTAGACTACGTATAGACGATGTTTTCACGAGGTGGGTACTTTGACAACCCGAAATATACATCAAGAGTTACCTAAATCTTTGCCCTTGTTTCATATTCAGGAAGTTTGTATTCGATTCCCGACTCGGTGACTGGTTGCAATCCTAACAAATGAGGTATTCCACAGTTTTCGTTCGGCCCCCCCCCCCAGGCAACCGCAGGTTTGATAACTTAAAACTTTATACAAATAAATTCTTCCGCATTCTTTCTATTTTATCATTTATAACAAACCTTCCATTCGACAATTTATAACCCATGTATGTGAGAAAAAATTATTTAAAGAATTAAAGAAACAACATTGTGTTGTATATATTTTCTGTCAACAGCCCACAATCTTGCCATCTGTCTTCAGAGGAAGGTGCATTCTTGACACAATACCGTACAGTTCTAGATTTACGATCTTGTTTACCAGATCAATGCTTCTTTTTAGATGTATTAATATCACAAAACCATGTGTGTATAATAGATAATCCGTTTTAAGACACAGGTAGTCGTGTAATGATTTATGGCTTATCTTGGTTTAATTGTTGGCTCGCCTTTGCAATTATAATTTTTTTCCGGACATATCTCGTCTGTTATATAGACACCGTCATGCTACTTAATAGAAAAAACATGATTACAGTTTGTGAGCTGAGAATAACTGCTTTGTTGTATTCTAGTCAGTATAAAAGAAGAATGCCGGTAGAGTGGTGGAAACAATCTGTTCGAGGGCGAACAACTTCTCTTGACTGTTACATAAAAGTAAGTATTTTTATAAAGTCTGCATTTCGCAGGAAAAAATATTAACCTTGAAACTATCTTAGTAAAATCTGTAGACTTCATCTGACAAAATTTTCGACTTGTTGCATATTTTAGTTTTTTTTTCCATCGTGTAACAGCCCTAAGTGGGCCAGGCCCTGCTCATTATCGAGGCTTCACGATCACACTCAGACACACCACACGCGGTAGAATCCCTCTGGACGAGAAATAGAACCGACGTAAAGACCTCTACCTGGCAACACACAATAATCACAAGAGACAGACTTCCTTGCCGCCGGCAAGATTCGAACCCGCAGTCCCAGCAAGCGAAGAGCCTTGCGGCCACTATGATCGGCATTTTAATACGTACGAAACTTAAATAAGTCTTCAAGCGAATAGTCGTATTAATGTGCGAGTGTCTGCCCATTACATGCAGAAAATTACATAACAGAGAGTTTCAAAATACTGTAAACGTAAACTTCAACCTGGAAAAGGCCACAAAGGCCCAGAGGGAGTATAGAGTTGTAGCTGTACTCTTTCTTCAACCTCGGCTGTAGATAGGGGCGGGCGGTCAACGCCACACTCCGGCTGATTTATGCCAGGAAAGAGAGAGACAGTACCCATTATACAAGAGCCTAGATGGGCCCCAGGGTCGGTTTGGACTTAAAATATTGTATTTGTTATTTAAAAAAAGTCTATTATATGATCACACTAAGATGGATGAGGGGGGTGGTTTCTGGGGTATTAACAATTCTGTTAGAATTATTTAGGTTAAAGTCTACTTGAAAGACTTCAACATAGATGGAATGATATTCTTAAAGTTAAACTTAACATGTACGAAAATGTTGAATGGATAAAAGGGGCCAAAAACGATTTTCTTATTAGGACTTTTGTGAAAGCC
>Ga0123354_10011294_pt1 | contig 13788 bp, 16 predicted proteins | sample TergutLab28metaG_2_FD_97872 | JGI IMG/M metagenome (GOLD analysis project Ga0123354, IMG submission 97872) | Labiotermes labralis P4 segment gut microbial communities from Petit-Saut dam, French Guiana - Lab288 P4 | ecosystem: Host-associated > Arthropoda: Insects > Digestive system > Gut ... | reverse complement strand
GAAGTGTTCAGTGCAACAGCAGCACAAAGAGCTTGAGCTCAGCTGATGGTGACACAAATGTTGTGCTGTTTGTGTAGTGAACAGCAGTCAGTGTGTTTGTGGGTCAGTGGGAATGTTGGCTGTCAGCGCACTGTAAACTGTATGAAGTTAAAATTACCTTTCAGTGTTCTTTAGTACAGATGAATGTTGTACAGAGTTCTTGTTGGTTGTGTTAAAGTGTGTTAAGTGTTGGATAGGTTTGTTGTTTTGATATCTCACTTTGTGTAGCAATATGTACTGTTGACAGTTGACATGCTATTGCATATAGATTTGTAAACATTTGGTTAGCACCAACAGTACACAGTGTAAGGCTGCTGTTTGTTGTAATCACAGTCAATGAATGCTGTACCAGCAGTCCTGTACATGCACACAGTCACACAGTTACTGTAATGCTGTACCAGCAGTCTTTACATGCACACAGTCACACAGTTACTCTAATGTTACTGCTAACTGTACTGTGGGCCATGACTGTGAAACATTATTATTATTATTATTATTATTATTATTGAGGCAAAATTCATTTAATGCTTATTCTCTAAAGAAAACCAAATTTTACCTTTCATGTGCCATTTGTAATACAGATTAAATAAATTTTACATTCATTGTTCCGTGCATCGTGTTGGTTAATTTTTTAAACAGATTAAATAATTTGTCTGTGCAACTTTAGTTCCACGCAACTATCAGATCATTAAGCACTTCTTTGCAGAGGATATTTGCAGCCCATTTTGCAGTACCGTGTGTACATACATGCATGTTCCAATAGTGTAAAAGTGGACAAAATACCTTACTGTGGCATGAAGCAATTAACAGTGGAGACAGAGAATTGATGGATCTTGTAAATATGAACAGAGGAAAGTGTACTGTTTAGTATAAGAAAGTCCATGAACCGTACTTCACACAGCAACTGGATTACTGTGCTATGTTAATATTATGCTTTGTGCATCTGTAATTTGGGTTGCAAATCTTCGTGTGTCGTCTATCTCATTGTCTGCCTTTAACGACTGCTCTAGATTAGAATCAGATCAAAATCAATAGAACAGCATTGTCATATTGTAATTTTACTTAAATTATAATTGCATCTATGGTACTGTTACCGTTATATTGCACATTGCCTTTTACTTGAACGCAGGCCGGGTACCTCAGTCGGTATAGCGACTGATTACGGGCTGGACGGTCCGGGATCGAATCCCGGTGGGGATGAGATTTTCCGCCGGTCCAGACCGGCCCTGGCGCCCACCCAGCCTCCTGTAAAATGGGTACTGGGTCTTTTCCGGGGGTAGAGGCGGCCGGGGCGTGGGGCTGACCCCTCCACCCCATCTAGTGTGCTGAGGACCTAGAAAGAGTAGAGCTATACCTCTACTCACCCTAAGGGCCTTCGTGGCCTATAGAAAGTTTGAAACATAAAAAACCTTTTACTTGACCATTTAAATATACTTTTAACAAATATAATTACGTTCCAATTTGATTTTCGAGTTCGGTTACTGGATACCGTGTGTATACAGCTACTTGATACCGTGTGTGTACAGCTACAGACTGGATACCGTGTGTATACAGCTACTCGATACTGTGTGTGTACAGCTACAGACTGGATACCGTGTGTATACAGCTACAGACTGTATGTACAGTTACAGACTGTATGTACAGCTAGAGACTTTTAGTTTATTGACTGTATTATTAACTGTAGTATTGTATCATTCCTATATTTTCCTCATATTAAGTTATTAATTATCATGTACATAGAGCTACTAAATTTGAAATATATTAAATATATTATTAACTTCAATATTGTCCCATATTCGTATTTTCCCAATGTTATGTTACTAATTACTTTGTAAATACACTTACAGACTTTGAAATATATTAACTTCATTTTCAAATGTAATATTATTCTATACTTACATTTCTCTCATGTTCTGTCACTACATAGCCTGTATATACAGCTACGCATTCTGAAAATTATTAACTTTATTATCAAATGTAATATTGTCCCATATTTATTTTTTCCCATGTTATATTACTAAGTGTTCTATATATACACCTACAATTTTGAAATATTTTAAATCTATTATTAACTGTAATATTGTCCCATTTTCATATTTCCCTCACGTTCTGTTACTAGATATCTTGTATATACATCTAAAGTCTTTCAAATTTATATGTTTCTGTATGGATATATATATATATGAACCTTCGAATTCCATAAAATGCGGGGAATTTCTTGACTAGCTGCAAACCATTTAGCTTCTCAAGAAGGACTCTGCACCATGGAGTGAGTAATTAAGCATATATATATGTTACCTTCAAGGAACAATTCACAATATGCATAGTTAAGAAGGTATTTTACTAACACATGTCCTTTAATTTTAGTACAGGTTTTGATATCAAATATTTTGTTTAACAAAACATAAACACTTGTGTAAAACCAGCAGTTATACGATGAATTTGTATTAATAAATAAATGTATCATTACATGATGTTGACATAAGAAATCTTCATAATTACACTAAAATACACTTCTAAGAAAGACACAAACATTCTCCCTCCACTGTCCTCTGAGTAACAATTCTGTTCCCTGTGCTGATGTCTGATACGAGGGTGTGCTGATAAGTCATTAGCCCGACCAGGAAGGAAAAAAGCTACAGCGAACATACTCGGGATTTATGCACTCCACGAAGCTCAATACACTTCTTGGACCGTTGCTCTAAATTTTCCAAGCCACTCAAAAAAATCAGAAGGTTGTCCGTCCAACAAAGGTCTCCGCGGCAGCAATGAACTCCGCGTCGGACGAAAAATGGCGACCTGTAAATTGTTTTCTTTTTCAGTCCAGGGAACTGGTGGTAGTTTTATACTCGGAATTTTTGGGGGCAGGTTGAGCCGCTATGCCGCCACTCCATTGATTGTTGCTTTGTCTCCGGGTCATAGTGATATAACCATGTTTCGTCCATGGTCACCAATCGCGACAGAAATCATTTGGATCGCGCCGAAAAAATTCCAAAAGTTGCCCAGAAGACTAGCACCGTTGACGATTTTGATCCGCGTTCAGGCATTTCGGAACCCACTTCGCGTAGAGCTTCCGCATGTCCAAATCTTCATGAACGATGAACCCAACAAGTTCACGTGAGACGCCCAGTTGCTCAGCTATTAATTTAGCCGAAATCCTGCGGTCTTCCAAGATTAGCTCGTGAATTTGATCAATAATCTGCGGGGTTGTCACTGTATTCGGTCGTCCAGGACAAGGCGCATCACAGGTGGAAAAATCACCACGTTTAAACTGTGCCATCCAGTTTTTGACGGTGGCATACGATGGTGCATGTTCCCCTAACGTTTCTGTTAGAATGGCGTGAATTTCCTTCGGCGCCTTGCCTAGCAGGAAAAGAAAAATTTATAACAGATCGCGTCTCCGTGTTGTCGAAATCGCGCCCATCGCCAGACATGCTTCCTTTCAGCCTCTGTAACAAGAAAAGATTTGCATTTCGGCACATGAACAGACCCTTCTTTCCAACGACACTATCGATTCCGTCCTAGGACATCGGGAATTAAATCGAACTAAGGACTTATCAGCGCCTCCTCGTACATTTCATGACTTTCATTTCTGTGTAGACACTTGTCACTATTTACCCAATGTAACTAAAAACAAACAAACAAACAGCGTCCTTAATGTGGTGCAGGCATTTCATACGAGGTGTCCCACAGGGTCCTATCAGTGCACATTTCGTTGCCATTTACGTCCTCCAATTCCTTTTCCAGTTCCAGTAAAAGGCGGGGCATATAGCACGTATGGACGACAGGAGTTCTCACATGTTTTTGGTGTGGACACCTGAGGGAAAGAAGTCGTTTGGAAGACCTAGGCGTAGATGGTAAAATAATATTAAATTGTATGAGGAGGCATGAACTGGATTAATACAGAAAGCCGGGCTGTTGTCAATGCGGTAATGAACATTCAGTTCCAAAAATGTGGGAAGTTTCTTGACACTCTGAGGACCTGCTGGTTTCTGAAGCAGCCCGCTACTGCATGACACTGCATTAATACAACAGTGCACACTGTTAGATTGCAGAAAGCAGTTCCCTGCAGAACTGACAGCAGCGCCTTCCTTCCTTTTACCGGATCTCCAGCTATGTTCCTCCAGTCAACATTCCCCTCTCCAGTTCGCTCTGTTCCTTCAGTCAACATTCCGCTATCCAGTCCACTATGTTCCTCCTGTCAACATTCCCCTCTCCATTACGCTCTGTTTCTCCAGTCAATATTCCGCTCTCCAGTCCGCTCTGTTCCTCCAGTCAACATTCCACTCTCCAGTCCGCTCTGTTCCTTCAGTCAACATTCCCCTCTCCAGTCCGCTCTGTTCCTCCAGTCAACATTCCCCTCTCCAGTCCGCTGTGTTTCTTCAGTCAACATTCCGCTTTCCAGTCCGCTCTGTTCCTCCAGTCAACATTCCGCTCTCCAGTCGGCTCTGTTACGTCACATCAAACCAATGACACTGTCAGTGCCACGTTCCTACAAACATCGACCTTCTTCTCTACACCAAAGCCGTACAGTTACTTCGCTGGCCTTTTACTGCGAGGGCCTGTGGTCGACTCCCAGTCGCCTCATGTATGAACCGTGGTGCAGAAGCAGCAGTACCAAATGTCTGCAGCGAACAGGCCTCAATTTTACATTACATTTGCTTTGTTTATGTGTTTCTGCTGTCAGTAGCTGTTGATCCAGCGTGCAAACAGTACGGTAGTGTTATTGTACCTTTATTTCGTCTCACTTACTGTTACACAGTCAGATATTTGTGTGCACTAAATATAAATAATTTACCTCTCAATATTATTGTCAAATATTGCTATCAAAGCTGAGAAGCCTGCAGTCAGTTTTGCCATTTTTACATGAAGTCACATGGTGGGTTCTTATGTAGGTGCTGCATTCACAGTTAAATATTTCAAACTACTGCACTGGGTTCCGGCAGTAGATCGGCTGTCGATAGAATAGCTGACACTGTTGCCATGTGTTGATGTGTCGCTGTTGTGTTGTTTTGTGTGGTAGTTTGGTGTGCTGCTGAATTTCATTTTAATATTTCACTTCCATTTATCGTAAGGTTCATCAACTTTTTAATGATGATAATGAAGGTCTAAACGCTTTTTACCTAATAAATCTAAATATATTATCGTTGTATTCACAAATTGGCGACACTTCATCTTTTAGGTTAACGTTGTTGTAAACAAAGCAATCAGCAGTTGCTGAAAGCAACGCTTCTGAACAACAAAATGTCAGAATTTTTTCTCTAAACTGCGTCCTGACACACCGTCTGGTTCTCAGCAGCTAGAATACAAAGACACGTTTGTCTCTCCACTGGCAAAAGCAGCTACACTTTGTCTCTAACTAACACAACCAAAAAAGGTTATCAACTGTAAAGTTTAATATAAATACTTGTGGTTAAGTGGAACTGACAAAACAGTCACGAACAGCGGAATAACGATATATGGAATCCGCCTTCAACATGAAATGATAAAAGTCCTGCAGCAGACGTTTCCCAGTCTTTAATTATCTCGAACCTCCCATTTTTTCACAACATTTACCTCAGCACTTTGCCCTTCAAACACCCCCCACACTCCATAGGCAACTGAATACTGTGTGAGCTTGGACGGGCGTGGCTATCAGTGCACCATTTCACTCCTCATCATACACCATGTGGACTGGTAGGGTAAGTGGGCTCACTGTTAACAACGCCCCGTCCTGCGTTCACCAGTCGCAGTAAGATCTGCACAGTTTACGCCCTTCTTCCTAATAGATATTTCAGACGGCGATTGTCTGCATAGCCTGCAGCATATCCTTCAGGTAGGCTGTGTTGTCAGTCAAACTTCCACTGCTTGCAAGAAAGGGGTTGGCAGCTGCAGAGAGGCTGTTGAGGGTGGTGGTGGCTGAGTGGTGGGTCTGGGCTGGGGGCTGTGAATAGACAGGCTGAGGGAGAGCTGGCTCAAGGAGTTGGATGGCTGGATTCAGCAACAGATCGGCGACAGTGCCTGGTGTGTGGGAGACTGACAGGGCAGGTTGCAAGGCGTATTGGCCGGAAGAAGGAAGGGCATAATACTGGAAGAGAGGCTAAGGAGTGGAGAAACGGGAGGCAATTGGTACAATGTGGAAAGTATATGTGTATTGAGAACTGGGATATAAACGGGATAAAGAGCGATGGGAAGTTAGTGTAGAGGGGGTCAATGGCTGGCAGCGTAAGGGATCAGATAAGTCTGTGGCGGCGTCCGTCATACCTTCAGCGTTGTTGCCGAAGTTTGTCGAGTCCCGCCGGATCCTGGATTCATCTGTGAAGTAGAAGTTGTGTTTGTAGTAGTGGGCAGTGTTCAGGGTATCAGTGGCACTGGTTGTGCTGTTCTGGCTCGGCGGTATGACTTGCGCGGAAACAGCCAGGAGGACGGCAAGCAGAGACAGAAACAGCTGCAAATGGAGCCACGTGATTCCTGGCACTTGTCATGTTCAGAAAACTACAGTTTAATTTGACATTTTTCCACATTACGGTTCTGAAGTGTAGCAGGCCGAATGTAACACCAGAATAGAGAAATTGCATAATGTACCGGCATTATTTGCACTGGCCACTCGATAATATTTTGGTTGTCAAATTTAGGAGGATGCTATGGGCCATCCATGTAGCACGTATGAGCTACTAAAGCAATTCCTACGGGATTTCTGTTTGGGAAGATTCACAAAAAAAGCCAAATTGTAAGACTCATGCATACATAAGATGATAATAATAAAATGTATCCTAAAGTATGAAGGTTAGAGGGCGTGGCCTGGAATGTGACTCGTAACAAGTAAACGTGTCCAGCTCTTGTGAACGCGGTCATGAACGTTGGGATTCCATTAAGTGCAAAATTTATCTCGTATAGTTGAAGATCCACCAGCGTTTGTGAGAGGACTGCTGTTTGTGATTGTGTGGTTAGATGACTGCTGTTTGTAATTGTGTGGTTAGAGGACTGTTGTTTATAATTGTGTGGTTAGAGGATTGCTGTTTGTAATTGTGTGGTTAGAGGACTGTTGTTTGTAATTGCGTGGTTAGATGACTGGTGTTTGTAAATGTGTGGTTAGAGGACTGTTATTGTAATTGTGTGGTTAGAGGACTGCTGTTTGTAATTGTGTGGTTAGATGAGTGCTGTTTGTAATTGTGTGGTTAGAGGACTGTTGTTTGTAATTGTGTGGTTAGAAGATTGCTGTTTCTAATTGTGTGGTTAGATGACTGCTGTTTGTAATTGTGTGGTTTGAGGACTGCTGTTTGTAATTGTGTGGTTAGAGGACTGCTGTTTCCAATTGTGTGGTTAGAGTACTGTTGTTTGTAATTGTGTGGTTAGAGGACTGCTGTTTGTAATTGTGTGGTTAGATGACTGCTGTTTGTAATTGTGTGGTTAGAGGACTGCTGTTTGTAATTGTGTGGTTAGAGGACAGCTGTTTGTAATAGTGTGGTTAGAAGACTGCTGTTTGTAATTGTGTGGTTAGATGACTGCTGGTTGTAATTGTGTGGTTAGAGGACTGCTGTTTGTAATTGTGTGGTTAGAGAACTGTTGTTTGTAATTGTGTGGTTAGAGGACTGCCGTTTGTAATTGCGTGGTTAGAGGACTGCTGTTTGTAATTGTGTGGTTAGATGATTGGTGTTCGTAATTGTGTGTTTACAGGACTGTTGTTTGTAATTGTGTGGTTAGAGGACTGTTGTTTGTAATTGTGTGGTTAGAGGACTGCTGTTTGTAATTGTGTGGTTAGATGACTGCTGTTTGTAATTGTGTGGTTAGATGACTGCTGTTTGTAATTGTGTGGTTAGATTACTGCTGGTTGTAATTGTGTGGTTAGAGGACTGTTGTTTGTAATTGTGTGGTTAGATGACTGATGTTTGTAATTGTGTGGTTAGATGACTGCTGTTTGTAATTGTGTGGTTAGATGAGTGCTGTTTGTCATTGTATGGTTAGAGGACTGCTGTTTGTAATTGTGTGGTTAGATGACTGCTGTTTGTAATTGTGTGGTTAGAGAACTGTTGTTTGTAATTGTGTGGTTAGATGATTGCTGTTTCTAATTGTGTGGTTAGATGACTGCTGTTTGTAATTGTGTGGTTTGAGGACTGCTTTTTGTAATTGTGTGGTTAGAGGACTGCTTTTTCTAATTGTGTGGTTAGAGTACTGTTGTTTGTAATTGTGTGGTTAGAGGACTGCTGTTTGTAATTGTGTGGTTAGGTGACTGCTGTTTGTAATTGTGTGGTTAGAGGACTGCTGTTTGTAATTGTGTGGTTAGAGGACTTCTGTTTGTAATTGTGTGGTTAGACCTGTAAGAAATGCTTTACTGCAGCTTGCTGCGATACGACGACTTGTGGTTCAGAAGACAGGTAAATCAGTTTCTCGATGTTCGTGAACTTCTAGGTTCGCGATTTCAAACTATCTTAATCCCCCGTTGCTTTGCACTTTCACGACTCTTTCCGAGAAATCAAGGTAATACTAATTACCTGGACGTTGGCTTCCTTCACTTCCTGTTGCTTAGACCGCTCTCAGCTCAGACAGGCACGGTTTTTCACTAAATGACTTTGGGTGCTGTTGTTTTTCTTTTTTCGATCATTTAATATATTTTTGTGATATTAAAAAAATGTTGTATTTATCATCAATACATTTTAATGTTATTTTCAGAGGTCACTTTAAATTTTCCTGCCGGTAAACTGTAACTGTCAGAACGAATAGTCGTCGTGCGCTGCTGATGCATTTCTCTGTATGTCAAGCCTTACCAGTCACATTTAATCTCCAGCACTCAGTCATTGCTGTACCCACTTCCCTTCCCTGACTATAAACGCAGCAATTTGTATCTGAACGGCTGGTTTCCCTGTACCGTCCCACAGTACGTAACACTTCACCGTAAGTGTTCCTAAACTCACTTAGCAGACTGTATATGAGCTTTTGGTATCCCTGTACCTTCCGACAGTGCATCACACTTCACAGTAACAATCTGTTCCTAACCTTACGTAGCAAACTGTATCTGAACGGCTGGTACCCCTGTACCGTCCCACATTACGTCACACTTCACTGTAACAAGCTGTTCTTAACCTCCAGTAGCAATCTGACACAAGCACTAACACTTCCCACTGACATGCCAAAGTCACTTGTTCGAATGCCGGCCACCAAACAGAATACTCTGATTGTTTTCATCGCCTTTCCCAGTCCCTCCGGAAATTTATGTATTGTACATCAAACAAGGATATGACCGTTTCCTTCCAAGTCCCTCTCAATTCGTATTAAGTAATGACGTTTTACTGGCCCCACAACTGGCACTGTGCTTGTACAAAAAATAGAAGAAAAATGGAAGACAACTCTCGATAAGCTGGCATTCACGCAGTTTCGGTGTTTCCTGGAAACCCTAGTTTCATCACCATGTGTACGGAAGACCTATAGTTGTCCCTGTCACGAGCCAGATCAATCCAGTTCACGCTCTCCTGTCCTGTCCCTGTCACGAGCCAGATCAATCCAGCTCACACACTCCTGTCCTGTCCCTGTCACGAGCCAAATCAATCCAGTTCACGCTTTCCTGTCCTGTCCCTGTCATGAGCCAGATCAATCCAGTTCACCCTGTCCTGTCGCTGTAACATTCACTTAATATTGTTTTTCCATCTATTCCAAGTCTTTCAAATACTCTGTCTCTCTCATTTAGTGATCACCACAAAAATCCTGTATGAATTTCTTCTCTCCCTTACATTCTACGTGCCCTTCCAATGCCATTGTCCATCATTTGATCATCTGAATAATATTTGTTGAGGAATAACAATTATGAAGCTACTCATCGTGTAATTTTCTTTACCTCACTGTTGCCACCTCATTTCCATGCACAAAACATTTCTTGAGCACCGTGTTTTGAACCATAACCAGTTTCAAATGCAACCACAAAAAACCGAAAAAATTTTGATGCTATATATCTTAGTGTATGTGTTCCCAGTTACCAAATGAACTCAAAAACAGTTCTGCACCCAACAATTTGAAGCCATTCCTCCACTTAAATCTCTCCCCAATTTCCTACAGAACACAATTTCCGTTTCCCAGTTCCACTTCCCACACATTTGCCCTTCGCCACATCTTCAGTCCATCTGTCACCAACATCTACATACTGATTTTGTCACCCATTCTGTTCGCCATACAATTATTTCCCTCCATATTCAATAAGGCCTGTTCCCAGACAAACCTGCTTCTCTGAATCTAATTAAACTGACGTTTTTCACTATATTATTGGCACTTTAACCCCAACAATTAAAGCCGCAAGCAAGAGCCATAAGCTGATACTAGCACACAGCACCATTCCGGCCTGTTCTCGGTAGATTCTCTTCAATATACGATACCAGTCACTGACCCTGTGACTCATCTTAAGGCCAACTGCAGTGCAGAAGTGCGGATGTCAAACTGGCTGATACTGCAGTATATTCATTCATTTAGCAGTCTGTCTTACGACAGGTCTAAAGCCTCTTCCAAAGCCAGCTCTCCACACAATGCGATCTAGAGCTCCCTCCTTCAAATGAGACTATCCTCTTCTTTCCTTAAGGTTATCCAGTAGCTTCCTACGTCTTCTTCCTCGTCGTCCTGTCACTACTATCCCCCTTTTATCTTTCCTTCAATAACCCGTTTTGGAAGGCACTTTCTACACAATATGTGACCAATCCAGTTAGCCTTCCGTTTACTTATCTCACGTAGGATATTCCTCTGCTCCTCGACTCTAAGCAGTACTTCTTCATTTCTCGCATGATCGGTCAAACTGATCTTCTCCATCCTTCTCCAGCACCATGTTTCAAAATTTTCCAGGTGTTTCTGATCTACTGCCCGAAACGTCCAAGTTTCAGCACCATATAAAGCTATGCTCCAAATGTAACATTTTACTGGTTCCTTCCTCAATTTTAAATCCAGTGTTTTAGCAAAAGAGCCCTCTTTTTGTTGTATGCAGCTTTTGCCATGGCAATCCTGGGTTTAATTTCACAAGTATATCTTGCATCATTTGTTAAAATGCTACCCAAATATTTAAAAGATTCCACATTCTCTAGAAGTTTTTGGTCTATCACAAATTTTACTGGGAATGGTTGTCTTGAAATTCTCGTTACTTTTGTTTTATCTACATTCATTTCCATTCCATAGCATCTTCCAATTTCAATTAGTTTACCAATCATGTCCTGTAGCACCTTTTCTACCTTAGCCAGTAACACAAGGTCATTTGCTTATTTCACATTGCCAATGATTTGCCCTCCTATTTTGAAGTCTCCAAACCCTTCCAGAGGTACCTTGGTAAGGCATTCGCTGTACAAGCTGAACATAATCGGTGACAAACAGCATCCTTGTCTAACTCCTCTACCAGTCTTCACACTTCTTGTCTCCCATCGGTTCATACGTACTTTAACACTCTGAGCCTTGTACAAGTTGCTAATCACTCTTCTGTCACGCCAGTCAAACCAGTTACCTTTAGGATCTGCATTAATTTGGTCCAGTTTACTCCGTCAAATTTCTTCTGCCAGTCTATGAAGCAAACACGCAGTTCCGCATCTATCTCCGTGGTTTGTTCTGTTATTATTCTCAGCATCCCAATTGCATCCCCAGTTCCTTTTCCTCTTCTAAACCCAAACTGATCTTCTCCCAGAACATCCTCAATTTTCCTTTCAATCCTTCTTCTAAGCATCTGTGCTGCTATCTGCTGTATGTGCAATAAGGCTGATTGTGTGATGGTCGCTGCATTTTGTAGCTTGTGACTTCTTCTTTAAGGCAATCATTGTAACTTCTGTGAAGTCCTTGGGCCACTCTCCAGTTTCACATATTGTGCTGATCAATGTTGACATTTTTCAAAACACCACCTCCCAGTAATTTTAGCACATCTCAATGTACATCATCATCTCCTGTAGACTTCTTATTCCTCATTTCTTTGATAGTTTTTTCCACTTCACTTTACAAATTATATGGACATTTCTCGTCTGTATCTACTTCCTCTTCAGGTTTGACTTCTAGGGTTTCCGGCCGACTAGGTCGATCATTTAGTTCTGTAATATAATTCTCCCAAATTTTCAGCACTTGACTTTGCTCTACTATTCTGTTCCCTTGGGAGTCTTCGATGTCAATATTTTGAATCCTTTGTGTCTCCTTCCAATCTACTTCTTTTGTTTTCAAGTACATCAAATCGTAACGTCGTGTTCTGTAAAATTCCATAATCCCATTACATATGTTCTCGAGATATTCCTGTTTGGCATTATCTGTGGCTCTTTTCAATTCATTTCTCAGCCTCCCGTAGTTCTTTCTGCCTTCTTCAGTGTTGACATTCTTCCATTTCCTTCTTTCATACATTTTACTGATCATTTCCTGTGTGATCTATGGCTTTCTTGCTCAACATTCAATACATCAGCCAACAAATGTACTCGACGTTTATTGGTTGATGTAACAACTTAAGATATAGGGTCTGATACATCGAGGTGGTTGGGAGATACTCTGAATTAAAAAAAAACATTGAATAGATTTATTGATACAGTGCTTTTCGTACACTGATAATGTTATCATGCTGGGTGAATGCATACATATTATAGCTACAGGAAAGCACGGAAGCTTTATTAGTCGCTAGTGTGGAGATTGGGGCCAGGATTTCATAGTCAGTAGAGCGATTCACTACAGACTGGATGTTCCAAGAATCGAATCCCACTGGGGACAAAATTCAACGTGGTGTCCATACCAGTCCTAGTTCCTTGGATCTCTTTCCCAGGTAAAAAGGCTAATGCATGGCTTTAATCATCCACATCCATCTAGCAACAATGTTCAAGAATTGGAAGGTAGATGGAAGAATGGAATTAAAATGGATTTTCAAGAAGTGCGATGGCAAGGAACAGACTGGATTTACCTGACCCAGGATAGGAACAGTTGGTAGACTGTTGTGAATGCAGTAATAAACCATCCGGGTCAAAAAAATTTGGGGAATTTTTTGACTAACTGAGGACCTGTTATTTTCTGAAGAAGGATTTTGTTGCATTGTTGTAAAGTCTAGGAATATAGGAACTTTCTGTCTTAGCCTGTTCCTCACTGATGGGAAAAAAGCTTTGGTCACTGCCCCCTCCCCCATATTCGTCCACTGCTGTTGCCACATATGAAGTCCATTTTCTTTCTGTCGCGTTATAATCACCTCTTTTGGCATCTCGTCGTATACAACTGGTCCATCTTCCACAACAGCTTCTTTTGCATGTCTATCCACCAACTCATTCCCCTCTATGCCCGCATGTCCTTTTACCCAGCCGAAATGCATAATCCACTTTAAATGCGCCAGTGCAATAATTTTGTTTCTGTTAAGTTCTATCAAATGGTTCCATTTAAATTTGTTTTGCAATAAATACAAAGTTATCTTGCTGTCAGTGTATATCGTAACACGTTTATCATTATCTTGTCCATCCTGTAGTTCTTCTAATTTTTCTAAAATTCCTATAATTGCAATTTGCTCTGCATGATTATTGGAGCAGTGTTCATGTAGTTTAAACATCAGTTGGTGTACCAACTTGCCATTCACAAATATAATTCCTGCTGCCCCATTGCTGCTTCCAGTTTTACTGCTGTCTGTCTCTATACTCTTCAGTTGTATATGAACTATCGCTAGTTCAGCAGGATGTCGCAAGTATCTTACTTCTTAATTTGGATAAAACACTCTATACAGATTTTTCTCCTAATTTTGCAATTACACGAATGGATACTATTCAATACAATAACACAAACTTAACAAAAGTCCCTTTGATAAAGTTTCTT
>Ga0123354_10011290_pt1 | contig 13790 bp, 6 predicted proteins | sample TergutLab28metaG_2_FD_97872 | JGI IMG/M metagenome (GOLD analysis project Ga0123354, IMG submission 97872) | Labiotermes labralis P4 segment gut microbial communities from Petit-Saut dam, French Guiana - Lab288 P4 | ecosystem: Host-associated > Arthropoda: Insects > Digestive system > Gut ... | reverse complement strand
ATTTTAATTAATAATAAATTATGAGTTGGAGCAACTATCACACACATTCGACCTATTGCGATGGAAAAGGCGAATTGGAAGAGTTCATCAAAAAAGCCAAAGAATTAAATATAAATAAGTTGGGTTTTTCATCACACGCACCGGTTCCATTTGATTGTTGGTGGACAATGCCGAAAGAAAAACTCCCTTCATATTTGGCTGAAATAAACATCCTGAAACAGAAATATAACGATAGTGATTTTACTTTGCTATCTTCATTAGAGACAGACTTTATTCCCGGAATAATGGGACCTGCAAACCCTGAAATAATTGCTGCAAATCTTGATTATATAGTTGGTTCTGTGCATTTTGCAGATATGTTTGATTCAGGTTTCAGATGGACTATTGACAGCAACTTGGAAGAATTTGAAAAAGGGATTAATGAGATTTACGGAGGCGATGTAATGAAAGCGGTTCACCGTTATTTTACTTTGCAGATGGAAATGATTGATACAGAACCGCCTCATATTATTGGTCATTGTGATAAAATCAGAATGCATAATAAGAAAAAATATTTTTTTGATGAAAATGCAAATAATTATATTTCAAAAGTTTATGATTTAATGAAATTTGCTTCTGAAAAAGGAATTATTATTGAAATAAACACAAAATATCTTGAAACAGCCGATTTGCTTTTCCCTGCAAAAGAGCATTTTAAGTGGATGAATAAAAATAAAATTCCTGTAACAATCAATAGCGACGCACATAATCCGGATAAACTTACAGAAGGTTTTACTGAAGTTGCCGGATGGTTGATTGAAGCGGGTTACAAGGAGTTATGGGAATGGAATGGAAAGGGATTTGAACCTAAACAATTTAAAGTATAAAGTTTAAAAATTTTCGTAAAAAACCATTGTGGAATAAAAATTGCAGTCTAAATTTCTAATTAACAACATTATTTATCTATAATTTCTTTTAATTATGAAAAAAACAGGATTACTTTTGAAAATTTTTCTAATTTTCTCTTTAACAGTGTGCTTTACAGCATGTACTGTAGTTGAAGAGTGCAATTGTGGAAAACAGTATATTCCGGATTTGAAATCTCTATTTTTTAAAGTAGATGTTAAGGATTGGTGGTGGAATGGAAACTTAGGGCGTTACGAATTTCAGTTTAATGCTCCTGACATAACAAATAATATATATGAAAACGGCTTGGTTCACGCCGGTATATTTATTTGGGAAAGCGGTTCAGGTGGAAATTATGAAGTTTTAAAATCATTACCTTATGTTCAATCATATTACGATGCCAGATATGATATAACATACACTGAAACAATAAGTTATGACATTTCGCCCGGTTCGATTTTGTTTTGTATTCAGTTATCTGATTTATATTCCGGTGATGAGTTTTTACAAACTTATGAATTTAAAGTCTCTTTGTTATATTAAGTTTTAAAATTTATACATAAAAAGCCGGATGAAATTATTTTCCTCCGGCTTTTCGCATCAAAATGATATAGTAGATCGAATTGTTTTAATTCTGTTTAATGTTCTGTAATTTAATATCAACTTCTTCATATTTATCCATCATTTGAAGGCGATAATAAAGGCTTTTTAATGTATCAAGTACAATTTCATTATTAGGTTTTGCTTTATCTGCACGTTCTACAAATGGCAATGATTGTACAAAATATTCATGCGCTTTTGCCATTGCTGCATCATAGTCGCGTTGTAAATCTAAAGTAATGGCGTATTGAGTGTGCTCGGCGCCTTTATTAAAATAAATAATGCCAAGTTCAATAAGCGCTTCATAATATTCAGGATTAATTTCCAATGCTTTTAAATAATTTTTTTCTGCTTCATCAATATCTTTTTTGTTTTCATACAAAAATCCACGTGCAAAATAGAAATTCTCATTATTTGGCATTTTAGAAATAGACGCATCTAAATAAGTAAGGGCTTCATCATCTTGTTCTGTTGCGATATAAAGAATAACTAAGGGAAGAATGATTCTGTCGTCTTGAGGAAATAATTCGGAACCTCTTTTAAAATTGTTAATCATTTTAACCGTATCTTTCTGTGCTGCATAAACTTCGTTTAATAACAGAACAGCATCTCCTCCTTCATACTTTACGTCAATACTTTTGTTAAAATATTCTTCCGCCTTATCCCATACTTCACCCTTATATGCTGATAATGCAGTGTAATATGCAAAAATGGAATCCATAACTTCCGGCTGACCCGGCGTCCAAAATACTTTATCATTATTAAGCAATGATACTTTTTCAAATAGTCGCATTGCTAATATAAAGTTTTCGGCTTCGAAGGCTTCTACTCCGGCATTAATAATTGGAGGTGTGCTCATTGTTACGACCATCTTGATTTCATTGGCTGTTTTCCCAATTCCTTTGCCTGCTTCATCACCTAATCTGTCTCGCTCCATAGATTTTAAGAAAAAATCAGAAGCCTCAATCAATTTTTCAACGTTTTGAGTTTTTTCAAATTCGGCAATGGAAATTTTACCTGCAACTACATAAGTTCTTGCCCAATCTTTTGACTTTTCGTGAATTAGGGCTTCATTTATTCTTTTTCTTGCTCCGTCAACATCACCTTGATCAAGTATGTTAGAAGCGGCTGCAACTTTTCCACGTTGCGCATAAATAGTTGATACTGCAAATAATGCTGTAAACAATAATAATGTTTTTTTCATTTTTACTATGTTTTTAAATTGTTTCTCGGCGTGCCGATACGATAAAAAAAAATATTTGTTTCTTTATTTTAAAAATAAATCTTTATTATCTATCATTAAGAAGGAAGTTCTTCGTCATCTTCTAAATCTTCATCTTCATCTTCTAAATCTTCCTCATCTATATCCTCATCCATCTCATCTTCAATGTCTTCATCCATCTCATCATCAACTTCATTGTCTATCTCTTCATCAATATCATTATCAATGAGATCATCAATATCTTCATCAATAGTACCTATTTCGTCTTCATTGACGTCTTTCTCAATTTCTTTTTCTGATGCTACTTTTGCGACTGATGCTATCTCATCCTGCTTTTTATCAAGATTTATTAACCGGACTCCCTGAGTCGCCCGTCCCTGAACCCTAATGTTTGCAAGGGCAAGACGGATGGTTATACCTGATTTGTTGATTATCATCAGGTCGTTTTCATCTGTAACGCTTTTGATAGAAATTAATTTTCCGGTTTTTTCGGTTATTTTCATTGTTCTGACACCTTTTCCGCCTCTGTTAGTGATACGATAATCATCTATTTTAGAGCGTTTTCCATAACCTTTTTCCGAAACGACAAGAATATCTTCTTCCATTTTCTTGATGCAAATCATTCCAATCACTTCATCTTTTTCTGAACTAAGCCTCATTCCTATAACTCCGGTACTATTACGCCCCATACATCTAACTTTTGATTCATTGAATCGTATCGCTTGTCCTGAAAGAGATGCCATTATTATTTCGTTTCTTCCGTTAGTCATTCGCGCTTCAAGTAATTCATCATCTTCACGGATTTTTATTGCTATTACGCCATTTTGACGCGGACGGGAATAATCTGCTAAAAGCGATTTTTTAAGAATACCGCTCTTTGTAGCCATCACAATGTAATGAGATTTAGTAAATTCCACATCTGTACCGAGATTTTTTACTCTGATAAATGCTTTTACCGCATCATCAGCATCAATATTCAAAAGATTTTGAATTGCTCTGCCTTTGCTAATTTTAGCGCCTTCGGGAATTTGATATACTTTTAACCAAAAACAGCGTCCTTTCTTAGTAAAGAACATCATCGTATGGTGCATAGAAGCGGGATAAATGTACTCAATAAAGTCTTCGTCCCGTGTTGATGAACCTTTAGAACCTACTCCTCCTCTGTTTTGAGTTCTAAATTCTGCTAAAGGAGTTCTTTTTATATAACCGAGATTTGAAATTGTGATAACCATCTCATCATCAGCATAAAAGTCTTCAGGATTAAATTCTTCTGATGAATGAACTATTTCGGTGCGGCGAGCATCTTTATATTTTTCTTTTATCTCAAGTAATTCCTGTTTAATGATTTCCATTCTTAAATGAACGTGTTCAAGGATTTCTTTCAATCTTTCAATTTCGGCAAGTGTTTTTTCATATTCTTCACGCAACTTATCCTGCTCAAGTCCTGTTAATTGTCTCAAACGCATCTCAACGATTGCACGAGATTGAATTTCAGTGAGTTCAAAACGTTTTATTAAATCTTCAATAGCCTGATTTGGCGTTTGAGCCGCTCTGATAATTTTTATAACTTCATCAATATTATCACTTGCAATAATCAGTCCTTGAAGTATATGCGCCCGTTCTTCTGCTTTACGCAATTCAAATTGGGTTCTGCGGGTAACAACATCGTGGCGATGCTCTACAAAACAGGCGACTATTTCTTTTAAATTCAATAAACGGGGACGTCCTTTAACTAATGCAATATTATTAACTCCGAACGAAGACTGAACTAACGTGTATTTATACAGATGATTAAGCACTACATTCGGAATAGCGTCTTTTTTCAACTCAACAACAATGCGTAATCCATCGCGACCACACAAGTCTTTGACGTCTGATATTCCATCTATCTTTTTTTCATTGACAAGTTCGGCGATTTTTTTGATAAGTTCCGAAGAATTAACGTTATATGGAATTTCGGTTATAACTATATTGCTTCTTCCGTTTCTATCGGTTTCAACTTCTGTTTTAGATCTGATTATAATTCTTCCGCGACCTGTGCGGTATGCTTCTTTCACGCCTTGATAGCCGTAAATAATACCGCCTGTCGGGAAATCGGGGGCTTTTATTAATGTAATCAGGTCGTCAATATCAATTTCGGGATTATCAACGTATGCTACAATTGCATCAATGGTATCGGAAATGTTGTGAGGCGGCATATTTGTCGCCATTCCGACTGCAATCCCAGAAGCGCCGTTTACTAATAATAAAGGTACTCTTGTTGGTAAAACTGTCGGTTCTTTCAATGTATCATCGAAATTATACTGAAAATCAACGGTTTCCTTTTCAATATCAACAAGTGTTTCTTCTGCAATTTTGCTTAATCGCGCTTCGGTATATCGCATTGCTGCTGGGTCATCTCCGCCAACTGAACCAAAATTTCCCTGCCCGTCAACTAATAGATACCGCAACGACCACTCCTGAGCCATACGAGCCATCGCCAGGTAAACAGACGAATCACCATGTGGGTGGTATTTACCTAATACTTCTCCTACGATACGGGCAGATTTTTTATGAGGTTTCCCTGCATTGACGCCCAAATCATTCATTCCATACAAAACCCGCCTGTGAACAGGTTTTAAGCCGTCACGAACATCAGGTAATGCTCGTGAAACTATCACCGACATTGAATAATCAATGTAAGCGGACTTCATCTCATCTTCAATGTTTATCTTTATAATTCTTTCGTTTTCAATCATTTATAATGTATTAACACAATATTCAAACAATAAAAAAAGGCTAAAAAGAAGCCATTTTCAGAACGCAAAGATAATAATTTTGGTTAAAAAGAAAAAGATTTTTTTTTATTTTTTACCTTACAACTCTTCCCGCCTTTATTGTAAAATAAAAATTAGAGCCTATACCGGGTTCTGATTCTACCCATATTTTACCGCCCATCAATTCGACGAGGTTTTTGGAAATTGAAAGACCTAATCCGGTTCCGCCGATATTCATTTTTTTGTCTTCATCAATTTGACGGAATCGCTCGAAAATAATGTTACTGTATTTTTTTTCCATCCCGATTCCCGTATCTTTCACATAAAACATAATATAGTTGTCGTTCTGCCTTTCATATCCGAATTTGATTGAACCTGATTTGGTAAATTTTATAGCGTTACTCATCAAATTGGTAATAACCTGTTTTATCCTGATAGTGTCAATAAAAACAATTTCCTTTAAATCTGACTGCTCAAGAATCAGTTCTACTTTGTCAACTTTTCTTTTTTCACGCAATAATTGGTTGAATACGGGATACAAATCCATCAAAATTTTGTCAATGTTACTCTCTTCCAAAACTATCTTCATTTGTTTAGATTCCAATTTTGAAATATCAATAATATCGTCAAGTAATTGGAGGAGCATCAGGCTATTATCGTTAATGATATTAGCATACTGCATAACATGAGGAGGTATATTTTCTTCTGTTTCAACTAAAATCAATGATGCAAAACCGAGAATGCCATTCATCGGCGTCCTGATTTCGTGAGACATATTGGCAAGAAATGCAGATTTTAAAAAGTCGGCTTCTTCCGCTTTCTCTTTTGCGCGAATAATCTCTATTTCAATTTGTTTACGTACAGTAATATCAAGCATAAAACCTTCAAAAATTCTGGAATTACCATCTTTTGTATGCATCATTGCCCGGATATGAATCCATAAGAATTTTCCCTGTTTTGTTTCAAAATGACATTCTAAATCAAAGGATTCATTGTTTTTTGTATTAACTATGGCAGATACTAAATTTTCTCTATATTCGGGCAGGATTATTTCAAAAATCAATCCGCTGTTATTAAAGAGTTCTTTGGAACTGATTCCCAGAAGATTATCTAATGTATCACTGATGAATGGGAAATTGATTCCTTCATTGTACTCTCCTGATAGAACTTTATTGATGTCATTGACTATTAATCTGAAAATAACTCCTCTTGGCAAATTATTACTTAAAGTACGTAACTGAAATTCGTTTTCATTAAGTTTTGCGGTTTGTTCGATAACCATTGTTTCAAGATTATCCTTGTAGTTTAAAATTTCATTATTTGATATCTGTAATTCGTTGTTTATCCGTAAAATTTCACTTTTTTGTTGATTAAGTTTAACATTAACATGTTTCTTTTGTGTGTTACTACGAATAAGGAATAGTAATAATATTCCGGCAAAAATCAGGGCTAAAGAAACAATCGTTACTACACTTTGTTGATATTTAATGCTTTGATGCTGGCGTTCGAGTTCTGCTTTGATAATTTCACTCTGTTCTAATAAATCTTGTTTATATTCATATTGCATAGTCAGATGCTGGACATTTCTCTTATTCTCTTCTATATTTAATGAATCTGCTATCACTAAATATCTTTTAAGGTATTCGAAAGCAGTTTTATAGTTGCCTGTCTTATAATTTACCTCGCTTAATCCCGACAATGCCTCCAATTGTAAATTATATATTCCGCTTTTTAATGCAATATCGTGGGCTTTTAGAAAATCTTGTCTGGCGTTGTTTATTTCCCCCCATTCCAAAAAATGTTGACCTGTGTAATTATATATCGTAGCAATTGTTTGAGAATTATTAGAGAGAATGGCTTTGTCCAACGCCTTACTCATATAATATTTTGTACTGTCAATATTATTTAAAGATTGATACTTACGGGCAATATTGTAATATATCAAAGCAACAGCTCTGTTAGCGGGCGATAGTTTTTCATATATTGCAGCCGATTTTTGAAATAATTCAATAACCAATTCCGGTTCGTTTGGATGTAATTTAAATGCTATATTATGAGTAATACGGGCAACTTGTAACTGATCGCCTAATTCTTCAAAAATTTGAAGTGATTTATTATAATCTTCTTCTGCTTCCTTCAAATTACCTTGAAAAATTTCAATATCGGCAAGTAAATTGTATAACGAACCCTGTTCTTTTTTTTTCCCTGTTTCTTTAGCTAATTCAATGGCTTCTTTTGCATAAGCTTCAGCATGATTGTAGTCCTGAACATCCTCATATAATTGTATAATAGACTTGTATGCTTCAATCATATTGGTTACATTGCCGGCATCTTTCCAATGAGACAGCGCTTTTAGCAAGAGTTGAAGTGAATAATAAGGTTCTATGTGCTGCGTACGATAGATAAGCGCTATGTTATAGTAATTAAGAGCGATGCCGTTATTATCTTCTAATATTTCGCAGATACTTAGGGCTTTTTGATAATGTTCTAAAGCTTTGTCAAAATCATTCAGATAAAACCAAACACTTCCTAATGAACGGTGTAATTCTGCCTGTCCTTTGTTAAACCCTGTTTTTTCAGCAAGAGTTAAACCCTTTGTAGCAAAATGCAGGGCTTGATTAAAGTCTTGATTTACGCCGAAAAGCAAATCTCTTGCAATACGATTGTATTCCATCACCTGTGCAGTATCAGATAATATGTTTTTCAACGAAATTTCAAGACTGTCCTTTATATTTCCTGATGCTGTAAGAAAAAGGGCGCTAAAAAAAACTAATAATATAAATTGTTTCTTTGGCATAATTATATTAATAAAAAATTATCCTATACCGTTTGCCTTAATAGTAAAATAAAACGTAGAACCAACACCCATTTCTGATTCTACCCATATTTTACCTCCCATTATTTCCACAAGATTTTTGGAGATAGCAAGTCCTAAACCTGTTCCGCCGATATTCATCTGCCTGTTTTCATCCACCTGACGGAATCGTTCAAAAATCACTTCGCAATATTTTTTATGTATTCCAATCCCTGAATCTCTCACATAAAATAAAAGATTTTCGTCATCTATTCTTTCAAATCCGAAGTTAATTGTTCCTGTTTCTGTAAATTTGATTGAGTTGCTTATAAGATTGGTCAAAACCTGTTGAAGGCGGGTAGAATCTACCATAACAGTTTCTTCAAATACTGACAGGTCAAGAATTATTTCTACTAAATCTGTTTTTCCCTTATCCCGTAAAATTTGTTCGTAAAGGATGTGTAAATCTGACAATAACGCGTTTAATTTTGTTTCTACCAATACAAGTTTTAACTGTTTCGATTCAAGTTTTGAAATGTCTATGATATCATCAAGCAAATGAAGAAGAGATTGACAGTTATCGTTGATTATTTGTGCATATTGAGCGGTTCTGGGAGTTATATCCTCATCAACTTCAAGTTGAATCAATGAAGCAAAACCAAGAATTCCATTCATTGGAGTTCTGATTTCGTGTGACATATTTGCGAGAAAGGCTGATTTTAGAAAATCTGCTTCTTCTGCGTTTTCTTTTGCGCGAATAATGTCTAATTCAATTTGTTTTCGCTCTGTTACATCACGTATTACGATTATGAATGAAATAATTTTACCATTTTCTTTTATTGGGGCTGATGATATTTCTCCGTAAAATTTGGTTCCGTCATCACGGCGCAAGAGTAATTGAGGCATAGAAGTAAGATTACCTCTTGCAAATTTTAATAAAAATTCACGAGTATGTTTAGGATCCTGAAAATGAGTATAATCTAAAACATTAATATTTTCAAGTTTTATATCATCATTAACTCTGAACAATTCCTTAGCTTTTTCAGATATAAACTTGATAGTCGTATTAATGTCTAAAACTAAAATTGCATCAGGTGAAGCAACCGTTAGGATGCGATATAATTCTTCAGACTTTTTCAGAGAATCTTCAGCATCTTTTCTGTCTGTAATATCGGTTGCATATTGTAAACGAACAATTTGACCATCAATCCATTCAATTGCAGAATCAATACAATAATACCATCTGTCATTAAAAACATTCTTATTTTCCCATTGAAATGAAGTTTGTTCGCTAAGCGCTTTGTTTTTAAGAAGTTGCATATCAGTATGACGTTCCTGTTCTCCAAAAGTATCCCAGCATACTTTACCTTCAATATTTTCTCCAAACAGTTCTTTTATTTGTTTATTTGCAAAAAGTATTTCTCCGGTTTCAAACTGAGCGACATAAACGCAGGCGTCTAAGTTGTCCAGCACAGTTCTCATCGTTTGTTGCGACAGATGAATAGCGGATTCGGCTTTGAACCGGCGTGTTGCGTCTGCAATTATATGCGAAAGGTTCATTAACAGTCTTATTTCGCTTGTAACCCATTCTCTGTTAGTTTTACAATCGTCAAAACCTATAAAACCATAAATATTATCGTTTATTATAAGAGGTAAAACAAGTATTGATTTAATTCCCTCAGGTTCAAGTTTTTCTCTTTCTTTTTCAGGTAAATTACTAATATCACTAGCATAAATAAATTCTCCTTTTTCAAATAAATCAAACCAGCGCTGTACAGGTTCGATTGACACTTCCTGAAGGTTATATTTTTCTGGAGTAATACCGCGATTGCACCACTCATAAGTATTGGTAATAGATAAGTTGTTATAACTTTTTTCAAAAATATAAGTACGACTCACATCAGTATATTTGCCTATTTCCAATAAAGCAGCATTTATTGCATTTTCCAGATTTTCAGATGATTGAACTACTTGTAAAACTTTTATAAGGACATTTTGTCGTTTACGGTATTCATTCAGTTCTATTTCGGTTTTTTTACGATCGGTAACATCTAACATAAAACCTTCATAAGTCCAGGTATTTTCATTTGCAATCTGTGATATTGCTCTTATATGGATCCATTTTATTTCATCATTTTTTATAATAAAACGGCTTTCAAAGTCAAATAATTTATTGTTTTCTATTTTTGTTATTGTAGAAATAAATTTTTCTTTGTCTTCCGGTACTATCATTTCAAAAAACAGAGCGCTATTTTCAAAAAGTCTATTTGATTTGATTCCCAGCAAGTTAGAAAGGGTGTCGCTGACAAATGTGAATTTTACTACATCGCTATCAAAAACATCCTGTATTTTGGTAATATCAATAATCATTTGAAAAATAACGCCTCCAGGTAAATTATTACTCAGAGAAACTAATCGTTGCTGACTTTCGGTTAATTCTTGTGTTTTTTTCTGAACCAACAATTCAAGAAGGTTTTTATATTGTTCAAGTTCTTCGTTGGTCGCTTCCATCTCCTCGTATGCTGCTTCCAATTCTTCTGTTCGTTCCTGAACTATACTTTCAAGATTAATTCTATAATTTTCAAGTTCATTTTCAACTTTTTTTCTATCTGTAATATCAAGTATGAAACCATCTGAAACAACTGTAGTTTCATTTAAAAAATGAGGATGAGAAGAAATTTGCATCCAGCGCATTTCTCCTGATGGAAGAACTAAACGGATTTCTTCATCAAAATGTTCAAGCAAATGCACACTTTCTTCTATTTTAACCATCAGATTTTCAATATCTTCCGGATGAGCATCTTTGAAAACGTAAGAAAAATCTTCAAGTGATTTTTGAATATCCAAACCAGTAATAGATGTCCAGGTATCACTTAAATAAGAAAGTCTCTTCGTTTGTGTAATTAAATCTATTTCGAATCTTAATAGAGCGCCTCCGGGAAAATTATCACCGATTGCTTTTAATCTGTCACGCTCCATAGTCAACTCTTTTTCAACACGTTTTTGATCAGTGATGTCCATCGCGATTTCCATTTGTGCGATATGTCCATCTATCCATTCAAAAGCCATCGAATCTATTGACAGGTATCTTTTGAATACTTTATTATATTGTTCGTAATGATATACTCCCGTCGGATTATTATTTTCGTCAAGCAGATTTTTCACATGACAAAAACTGCAAACATCTTCCTGCCCTTGTACTGCTTTCCAACATTCCATACCAACCAAATCCATACGGGTTTTTTTCTTCATATTATCATTTGCATAAAGAATTTTCATTGTTTTAAGGTCGGTAACAATAATGTAGGCAGTGATATTATTTATTACGGCAAGTAAAGTATCTTGTGACTGTTTGATTGTAGATTCTGCCTGAAAACGTCTTTTAGTAGTCGAAATAATTTGTGCAAGGCTTTTAAATAATTCAATTTCGTTTTCTTCCCATACTCTGTTTTCAGAACACTCGTTGAAATCAACAAATCCATAATGGACTCCTCCTGATGTTATTGGAAATACGGCAATTGACTGAACACCGCACTCAACTAATTTTTTGGTTAAATCGGGAGGAAATATTTTACTGTCAGAAGCGCATACATATTTCCCTTCATCAAACATTTCAAACCACGCTTTTGCTAATTCCACAGGAAGGTCTTGCAGAACTTTTTGTATAGGTTCTATGTCATCATTGCACCATTCTATGGTATTGTTGATTTTTGTTCTGTCAGCATTTTTTTCAAAAACATGTACCCGACTGACATTTGCATATTTACCAATTTCAGATATTGAGTCTTTCATCGCTTGAACCAAATCTTCCGATGATTGTACAATATTGAGTACTTTTATTAATATTTCCTGACGGCGGCTGAGTTTTTCCCAATCTTCGTGTCTCGCAACTGCTTCTGATGTTTTTTTCTTGACCATCAATTCAAGTTGCTTCTGATAATCACTTACTTCTATATGGTTTTCGGATTCATAATTAAGCAACTTTGCTTTGAGATTTTTATTCTCCTCTTCCAAAAACTGAATGCGTTCTTTATATTTGTTCATAACGCCACAACCTAATTATTTGAAAAACAATATCTTTACTTCACTTCTTCAAGAAAAAAATTTTTGCAAGTTATAATTAATTTTTAAAAACATAGTTAAATTATATATAAATATTTATTTTTGCACCCCAAATAAAAAACATTTAATGCAGATATATAACGAATCAACGGAAGAGGTAAAGCGTTTTGAATTAATGGAAAACGGAAATTCGGAATGTTATTTTGACGTCGAAAGTATAGAAAATATTTTCGATTTTTATGCTGAAAACGACCAGATTGATAAGGCTGAAAGGGTTTTAAAATTTGGTTGTAAACTACATCCCGATTCCATTCCGCTTTTATTGAAAAAAACTTTTATTTTAATTGAAAAAGACGAGGATGAAAAAGCAATCAAAATTTTGGAAGAACTTCTGAAGTTTGAAAATTCTAATATTGATTTGTATTATTATTTGGGGTGGGCGTATTTTAAAATAGATAATGATAAAAAAGCTCTGTCTTATTTTAAAAAAGCGCTTAATCTTGTTTATGAAGATGAAAAAGAGGATTTAACGCTTGATATTGCCTTTGCTCTCAATCATATAAAGCAATATTTTTATGCAATTGATATGCTGGAAGAAGCGTGTATTAAATATCCCGAAAACGAAGACATTCTTTTTGAACTTGCTTATGCTTATGACAAGGTAGATATGACTGAAGAAAGTTTTTCCATTTACTGTAAATTGTTGAAAAAAGATCCTTTTTCCGAAAACGCATGGAATAATATCGGAATACTTCATTTTAAAAATAATCGGTTTAAAAAAGCCCTCAAATGTTATAATTTTGCCCTTGCAATAGACAGTTCTAATGCTGAAGCGTGGTTTAATAAAGGTAATGCTCTTGTTAATCTTAATGAATTTGAGAAAGCGCTTGATTGTTATATAGAATATGTTTCGTATGGTTATGAAGACCCGATGGCATATCAATATATTGCTGACTGCCTTGATGAGATGGGGTTGTACAATTTATCAATGCGTTTTTATGAATTGACGGTTATTATCGAACCTGATAATCTTATGGCTTGGTTAAATTATATTTCACTTTTAATTGAACAAAAGGAAGTTAAAAAAGCGCTTGAAAAAACTGCGGAAGCGCTGCTCACTTCAGGTTTATTTCCCGAATTTATATATTTGAGAGCCAAAGCATATATACTTTCAAATAATTATGAAAGCGCCTTGCATTTGTTTGCAAAATGTGTTGAAATTGAACCCGAAAATGTAAGAAATATTGCAGAATGGTTTCAAGTGAAAAAAGAAATCTGTCCAAATCAAAATCCGATGTCATTTTTAGATGAATGGTATAAAAGGTTTCCTGCAAATCCTGCTCTTAAATACGCTTCCGCTGCAATTGCCATACACGAAAATAAAGACTTCAAAATGGCAGCCTTTTATCTCGAAGAAGCGCTTATAAAAGCCCCTGAAAGTTTTGAAGATTTTGTAGATTATTTTTTAATT
>Ga0123354_10011289_pt1 | contig 13791 bp, 9 predicted proteins | sample TergutLab28metaG_2_FD_97872 | JGI IMG/M metagenome (GOLD analysis project Ga0123354, IMG submission 97872) | Labiotermes labralis P4 segment gut microbial communities from Petit-Saut dam, French Guiana - Lab288 P4 | ecosystem: Host-associated > Arthropoda: Insects > Digestive system > Gut ... | reverse complement strand
TTTTTTTCTCTTCAAAATGCAGTTTGTTTCATAATTCTAACGTATTTGGTTCCTGTATTATTCACATTTTATATACAGGGTGTGCTAAAATTAAAAAATAATTCCGGCGCCAAAAGGTTAAAGTCACTGGGCTGCGATCGCTAATTCAGCAGCCTGTACAGTGAATACCCTGACTCTTTCGCAGGGGTAAAGCGGCCGGGGTGTAGATTTGACTATACACTCACTCCCATTTTGGGCCTGTTTAGAGTTGTACCTCTTCTTCACATTCCGTTCTTCATGGCCTATCACATGGAGAATTTCACCTGCCATGTAATAATTTCTGTTAGTTATTTGTCGTTTGTTTCCCTTGGCAACTCTCCAGTGAGGGGCAGGTAAGTACCAATGCAGTACTGTGTGCTGCAATTAACTAATGAGGATATACTATAGCCGTTTTCCAGTGATTTATTTACCATGTGTATAAATCAATGGTTCTGCTTTATGGTCGTGCTGTGTGGTTTGCTCCATTCTTTCGGCCCTTCCCCCGCAAAATTTTGCAAGCCACTAGTTGTTCAGCCACATTACTAATATAGAACTGCTGACGTTTGGTGATTGTGTTTGTTTAGAATAGTCATAATTTAAAGAATTCGTGGGGGAGATATTTGGCCGACAATACGGCCTGCAGTATTTAAGATCATTTTTTTTCGAAGACCATAATTCGTATGCTGAATTTGTTTATATATTTGGGAATTCGCTACTCTTTCCTTGGAAAATATACAGCATATTCTTTACGAGGTGTGATTTTTAATGTTTTACAGGGAAACGAATCACGAATCCGCACAGATATATTATTCAGACCAACTCTCATGTTATTTCCACTGCCCTGTCAAATTTAAATTCTTGGACAATACAACCCCAGAAGCCATTAACAAGGAGGCTGGAGAGTTTGGAGAAGAAAACTATCTCTTGTTCTTCAGGAAATGGAATTATGATTTTGTGGTCATTCAGCACGTTGGTCACAGTACTGACTGAGCTATTCTGGCGTATATTTTATTTATATACTTATTAATTTATGATAGTATTGAAAGATGTTTATACAAATGTATGTAAATCAGTTCATTCCTACATCTGTGGTAACTATAAACGGGCATTGTTGCAACTTCTCCCTCTGGAAAGTTTCTGTATGCCTCTCATTGTTCTTGCAGTTAGCCCTCATGACACGGTAGACATACTTAATAGCAGGCAAAAGTCTTATAAATGAAGTGTCATTTTATTCTTATGTCTTATCCTCAACATAGTTTCTTCTCTCTGAATTTCATAAATAATTGGCGATTTTCTGGGCTCTTTCAGGGCGTGAATTATGTAGCATCGGACGTGCTGAGAAAGTGATTAAGTAAATGAGTGAAGATTTGTGAGATTCTGTAGAAGCCTGCTTCAGTGTACTCTGTAACTAAAAGTTACTTAAACGGGCTGTGAAATACCAAGAAAATAACCAGAATAGCAGTCAGCCAGATCGGTATCCGAACCTAGTACTTTTCGATTTCAGGTTGACAGCGTTTCTGGCACACCAAAATAACAGCACGGACAGGGGTTGCGGGTGCAGCTGATTATGTGAAAATATATAAATATATTGCAGTGACTTTCGTCTCTCGTTGAAGGACGCCCTTTTCTTCGGGCTAATCAACAGAAACAATGAAGATTCTTTGGGCTTCGTTAATGTTCGTATTTAAAACTTTAGAAATGGTCTCTATTTGACGTCATTAATTTTCCGATTTTTAAAGAATTGCCCTAAATCCTAAAACATCTGACGTAATATTAATCGTAATTGTATGTAAAGTTTTCTCTGTCTCACACAGACTGTGTACTTTAAGTTTTTATTTTTTATTTGCTGGCGATATGTGCAAGTCCAGTGTTACTATTCATGAGCAGCATCTAGTGCATGATATCCCTAAGAAATGCAATTAAAATCAGTTCAATACTTGAAGCTTTTATCCTATAGCAGCTACTAATGTCGTGTTACTGGCTAGGGAACTAAACTTACTGAGAATTCCATACAGAATTCCTTTGTGCTTGACCTGAATTACCCTTTATTTTTATTCGTGAGTGTCGAATGGCGTCGAGCACTATTGATAGTCATCAAGCAGTAGCGGTTAGTACAGATGTACACAGTGTTTCGTTGAGTAGTGCTTGAATATGAGTAGCTCGGCAAGTGACGGGCACGTGATCAGTAACATGTGTGTGTGTATATAAATGTAAAGTTATTTAAGTGTTTGAGAAAAGGGTGCCGAAAATGATCAGGGGCAGGAGGATTGAGAAATAGCTAATGCAAGGTTACGTATTGGGCACTCTTCACTAAATACCAAATGGCACTCTTCGACTACCCTGACTGAGGTTGTAAGGCAAATACCAGGGTATAACTCGCTCTCAAAGACGGGCCAAGGCCCGCACTCTTCCCAATTAGTTAATTGTGTTGTTCTATGTATTGTTTGTGTATAAATGTGTAGTGTACTACTGCCACCGGGTATCAATTCTATTGCAGTTAACAAATATAGTGAACTTAAGATATGTGGTATCAACGTGGGGGCTGGATTCGGATTATCGAAACATGGATAATTGGCGGGCTGTTGCAAGCGCGGTAATGTACATTATAGATCCATAAAAGACATATAATTTTGTGAGCAGTCGAAAGTTAATTAGCTTCACATGCAATAATCATTTCCTTGGAGCTGGTTGCGTAAAAATATTTTGAACTCTTCCATTTCTTTAACCGACTGCAAGAATTCTTATTGTCTGTGGTTGAAGTGTCATTGTGTAAAAGAATTAGGGCTCCTATGTAGATTTGTTTACAGGTAACTTGTATGCAATTAGAGATCTTAGATACTCGTAAAACATCCACAGTATACAGTGAACCGCTTGTTTTTTTTTTCTGCCTGAATTATATGAGATCAAGATAAAATGTCTTGTGTCGGTACCAATCCTTGTTCTTCTGTCTTTTGTAACTTGTATCTTCTTTTATTCTTTATGCCTTTTTGATTTTATATTTTGTCAAAATTTGTTAAGTAAAAAAAAAGTGATATGATGCTGAATTTTGCGTGATTTTTAATCTGAATTATGTTCGATGAAAATTATTCATGCTAGAGGTTGCCGGTTCTAATCTCTCAGTTGTGTGTCGTGGACCAGGCTAATTGGTATTCGTACTATGGCAACAGGGAATATTGCGTGAGTTCTCTCTCTCTCTCTCTCTCTGTCTCTGTATCGCCCTCTCGTTTGTGTCATTTGCATACACTACTTTATTTCTTTTTCTGCATATCCAAGTGTATAGCTTTTCTGCACACCCTTCCAGCACCGCCTGGCTATCACTCACAAGGCTACGTCCGATAATAGATCGGTATATTAGCCGGTTGAGGATTAACCGAACTACTGTCTCTCTTATCAACTCCGTACATTTTGTTTTCTTCCATTTTATTAATTCGCGTAAAATTAACGATATGTTATATCGTAAATCTTATTGCAAATATATTTTCTGTTTCAAATTTAGAATTCCTTTGCATTTATTGCGTCAGGTAAAAGTTATCACCTAAGAAAGAGAAATATATGCGACAATTTTTATATTTTTTGTTGTTTTATACGGATGTGTCAATTGGTCCCACTTTAAGGTAAGAACACCTGCTCAGGGTGTTTGATGACAGGGTACTGAAGAAGACTTTTAGGCAGAAGAGGGAGAAAGTAGCAGAAGACGGGAGGAAATTGCATAGTGAGAAGTTCACGATCTGTACTCTTCATAAAAATTTTTCGGGTGCTTACATCAAGGAGGTTAAGATTGGTGGAGCATGTAGCACGTAAGGGAGAAAGGATTGGTCCATATAAGGTTATGGTGGGGAAACCAGAAGGAACAAACAACTTGGAAGCCCTAGGCATAGAGGGGAGAATAATATTAAAACTGATCTTTATTAAGTAGAATGGGGACGGCCACTCTATTGTTGTAGCTCAGGATAGGCATAGGGCCGGCTGTTGTGAACATGGCAATGAAACTTCGGGTTATATGAACCACTGGGTATTTCGTGGCTAGCTGAGGAACTGTTAGCTTCCCAAGAAGAAATCTGCTGCTTAGAGTTAGTCACATGTGCGGCAGTGAACTATGTTTATATCTGAAGACAGATGATGCCACGTACTTGGTAGATAAGTACCAAAGTTTCAGAACAACCTGTTGCACCCATCTCTTTTTTATCCTAAGTTGGAGGCAGCAGGTTCCTCTGAAGTATTGACCCTATCTACCATGATGACCTGAAATCTTAAGTCAAATTGTCTGCCTCAGGAAGTGGCGCTAAGTTTGGCTCTGATGAAGACGGCAATGAAACTTTGGTTCGCTTTAAAGACAGAGTATTTTTGACTAGCTGAGTCACCGTCAGCATCTCAAAGGTTGTTAATGTTTTGGCCGCCAATAACGTAGAATTTAAATAAATCTTAACCTTTTAAAGAAAGATATTTATAAGAACAACACATAAAAAGTTAGATTCTTACGTCACAGACAACACGTCTTTTCTCAATCGTTGGCGCGGTTGGTTGAGGCGCTGCGCTATAAGCCGGTAGGTCGCGGGTTCGATCCCCGATGGTGTCATTGGAATTTTTATAGACATAATCCTTCCGGCCGCACTGTTCCTGGGGTCTACTCAGTCTCTGACATAAATGAACACCAGGAATATTATTTGCGGGGATGGATGGGGGTGGGTGGGGAAAGGCGGCCGGTGCGTAGGGCTGGAAATCTTACCGCCTTCACATGCCAGTTTTAATCACCTGGGAGCCTTAACCTCCTGGAACCCTCGGGGCCTGTGCAGGCTTTACATAACTGAAAGCTTGTGACCAGAATGTCGATTTAACAACGCTGCCATTATTAAAAATTTAAATGGCAAGGCCGAAGAATGATAGGATGTTTTTAAGCAGCATCAAACAGGTACTTAAAAGCACAGAGCTTTTGTTCTGTCGAAGAGTTGCTAATGCTCACAGATTACTCTTATTCAAATATGAACTCTTCATAAAGAATAAAGATTTGTATTTTTTATTTTTATGTCTTTGTCACTTTGACTAAATTTTAGATCTATGGACTGCATAACGAAAGTGTGTGTGTGTGTGGTGTGTGTGTGGTGTGTGTGTGTGGTGTGTGTGTGGTGTGTGTGTGTGTGTGGTGTGTGTGTGTGTGTGGTGTGTGTGTGTGTGGTGTGTGTGTTATGTGTGGTGTGTATGTGTATGTGTGTGTGGTGTGTGTGTGTGTGTTTGTGTGTGGTGTGTGTGTGTGTGGTGTGTGTGTGGGGTGTGTGTGTGTGTGTGGTGTGGTGTGTGTGTGTGTGTCTGAAACCACGGATTTTTGTGTGGCAGGGTGACTGGTGATTAATGAATTGTGAAGGAGGTAGTAGGAAGCAGCCTTGGCGTAACGTGGATACTTTCTCTGCATATTCTTAGAGGTGGCAGAAAAATAACGAAATATCTGAGTTAGGATAGTCGGTGTCGGCGTTGTCGAGATTTGAACCAGGCACCTCGGAAGCGAGAACTAAATACTACGTTTTAGTTCGAAGATTTTGGGGATATGGCTAGGGGTAGATTGGCGGACAACTTTAAAATAATCTTCAAGTTTGTGTTGGGTGCAAGTGGGTCGGGATGGTATCTAAGGGTTGGCTGTTCCAAGGACAACTCTGTAGCTGTAAGTTACACATTTCGCCCCTTCAGTACCAGAGCCCTCTCTAAACACGAACGGGTGGTGACTTAGCCTGCATGTTACTGGGCCAAACGCTGCGACCACTTGATTGTGCATTTATTCCTACTCATATGAGATACTTATTAAGTCTCGTCCACATTCGACTCACGATAAGCAATATATAAAATTTATATAAATATACAATGATGAGTCAGTCAAACACAACAAAACTTTATGTTTATTATTGTTTTAGGGCGACATGTTTCGATTCCTCTAGAATCAACACCAGACCCTTCTAAGAAAATAGATCCTTACTTAGAATGTTTAAAAATTCACTATGGGATCCCAAACGTTTACATGTAAGCGTTTGGGATCCCATTGTGCATTTTAAAATATTTTAAAGTAAGGATACATTTTCTTAGAAGAACCTGAGGATGATTCTATAGGAATCGAAACATGTCACCCTAGAACAATAATAAACATAAAGTTTTGTTGTGTTTGACTGACTCATAATTTTATATTTATATATGTGTTAAACACTTCGGGATGGCAAACATTAAAAATTATATGAAAAAAATATATAACATTTTCCGTTCCCAGCCTAGACGTATGTCGAATAACAGCGGACAAAATTTTTAACTGCTCTTACCCAACAAGAACTGCAATGAACCAAGATTGTACCTCCTTCTGAAGAAAAACAATGTCCACTTCATATAAATGATGTTTCATTACCTTATGAAGTCACAGTGCTATAGGAATGGTTCAGTTTGTTCCGTCTTATACACGTATATGTACGTATTAACGATTTAAAGCCCAGTGGTTTCTTCGTGAACCACCAGCTATGATATTCAAAAATTCTACTTCCTGCCAACTTAACGTGTTTGTCCGTCTTGAATCGATCTCGGTTTAAACAGTGAGTATTTCCCCTTGCAGTTTTGATTTCTATAACTGGATCTGAGTGTGTTTACTGCGCGGTACATGCTGAGTCTAGATATAATCCAGGTTAAATCCGTCTGAAAGGTTTAATGCACGGTTACAACTGCATGTGATTGCATACTCTAAAGTAAAAGGCTTTGTATTTTGTCACAGATTGTATTTACGTTTTCGTATGATTCTTAGAGCAAACAGCGATTATTTCCTTAAACAGATACGTCTTGGTAATGGGTGTCGTGAATTTATTAAGGCCGTTTGGCCAAGCACGCTTTTAACATTTCTTACGAAGCAGGTTAAACCTCCAGATTTGGAAGCGCTGAAGTCAGTATGATGGTTGCTTAGCAACGTCTGACATCCTCAGGTGCAGTTCAAGTTACATGTTTCTTATGTAGCAGTACCATAAACTTTCAACAATGCTTCATATTGTATAGATAGAAGAACGTGTTAAGGATATAAATTAAATGAATAGAGAAGCCTTTGCAGAGCCCCCGAAATAAATTTCTAGTTATGACCACTGGTCTGACGGTGCCATTTTATCGCTCCTAAATTTTACGTTTCATGCCTGTAATATTACAAGTAACCTGTTAATATTTCAGGAAAGACTGCAACACGCTTTACATGCGGCTCTACTGTACTGCTATCTCATATCCATAAACTTGTATTAACCTGCATGTAAGAGCGGCATAAAGAAATAAATATTTCGGTTCACAAGATGTCAAGAATAAACTTGACTATCAAACATTTAGAACAAGAATTTTGTATCTCATGCAACTGTGAACCGGCTTCTGTCATGTTCATGCAGAATTCATTCGCCTGCTTCACCCATTGAACGGGTGACAGCTTGGGTCCAGGTCTCAGGAGAGCATCATCCGAATGTGTCCGGTGGAACTGACTTAGTGTCGCAGTGTTCGTGTGCAGTGGACACGGATCTTTCGTTCAGCCTACGCTCGGATTGTGGACTCAAGGTTACAGGCGTATATATGGAAAGCATACAAGCGAGAGATGATGGCCACTTTGACTTATGGTATTGTACATAAGACCTTGAAGGACCAGCTTCGAAACTCGGAGCAAACAATTGGGAAATAATTTGCTCGACGCAAAATCCTTGTCGAGTTTGGAGTATCTTGCCATATGTGGAAATCGAATTTTCATTGCTGTCGTTACAAAAGACAGGCACCATGTCTTTATGCAGAGCCTGCTGAATTCATCCCAGTCCTTCTCACCGCCTTTCTTTGAGATTTACTTTAATCATTTAATCACCCCGTTCTTCTTACTAATATCTTCCATTTAGGTATTACGATTGGAACTATATATGATTCTGATCCCATTCATGCGGTCTACACGCTCTGCTTACTTCCTACTCCTATATTAATTACTTCAGGTAACGAATAAAACGGCGTTTTCGAGTGTGTGGTAGAGAGGTGCCGACGTTTCAGAGCTACCATGCATTAGAAGGGAGCAGGTTCCTTTGAAACATTGGTACCAATCTATCAAACGGTACGGTTTCATATCCCGTAAGACTGTATTCATGATACCGCCATGTTAACCTCAAGTATCAAGCACCAATAGTATTTGACTTGAACAAATTATGAAGCAAATTTCTGCAGCCTCAAGTTACTCCATTCCTCTTCCTCCTACCCTAACTGTCATTTTAATGCCTTATGCCTATGTATGACCTGTTCAGACCTCTTCATGGGTGAGATGAGTTTCGTATCCTTTAGGTCCAAACGCTCTTCTCAGCACCCTGTTCTTTTCTCATGCTCATTTTCAATTGTTTAGATAATGCCTAAGACGTGGAAGTGACCGAGACCCTGTGTAATATATCGCAACTTGCTAGATAATGACGAAGGAAATATTAATATAGAAGTGAAACTTGTTATTTGGCATTATTTGTACAATAGCTTTCCTTCACTTGTCCTGGGGAGCAGCTTACCGTTCTGAGGTCACTGGAAGAAGTCCAGTACGTTGGTCCTCTCTGCGTCCCTTAAAACACATCTCATTGTCTTCCAGCTTACTTCTATATCCTTCTCAAGTCGTCTAACTCTTTTGTTAACACTAATATTGCTAGCGACCAGTGCTTTGAGCTGGTCCATGTTGGCTTGTGGGATACGGAGGGCAATACAACTGTAAGCTTGGAGCAGAGAGCTTTGATCCTCGACATAAGCACCTTACTGAGGACTTCTTTGTGTGCCCTCAGTATAGTTTAAACTTCGCCCATCGGACGAGAGATTAGTTTCGGGCAATTTGTACGCAATGCGTGAAAAGGAAGAACACATGTGTGTGTGTGTGTGTGGGGGGGGGGGGGGATTGTTTATGTCTGCCTGTTTGTTCGCATGTTTCAACCACAACAATAATTGATGGATGTACATGAAATATGGCGCACGCTTTTGTTGGGCTGTTTTCGTTCCTCTTCAAATTGATTGATGTTAGTAATTTTCAACACAACATACATTTCATACAAAATTTTTCCATTTATTTTCTCCCACCGTCCAGATAACACGTGTGTCAGCACCACGGTTCGCCTATGTACTTTTAAATTCAGTCACATGACTAAGGATTCATTAGTATTAACGGAAATATTACGTTATACGTACCGTATAAAGATGCTAAGTTCATCGTAGAACAGGACATGAAGACCCAGAGGGGAAGTAGCGGTATAGCTCTACTCTTTCTTTAACCTTGACTCTAGTTGAGGGAGGGTGGTCAATGTCAAAACACGGCCGCTTTACTCCTTGGAAAGAGACTCGATACCATATTTATAGGAGGAAGGGCGGGCCCCAGAGCCAGTCTGGACGGGTGCGGAAAATTTCGCTTCCAACGGAATTCGAACCCTGGACCGTATCCCGGCCCACATATACCATACACTAGTACATAATACAGATATGCGTCGCTTAACGATGGGGATACGTTCTGAGAAATTCGTCATTAGGCGATTTCGTCGTTGTGCGAACGTTTACACCTAAGCTATAAGGTATAGCCTATTGCTCCTAGGCTACAAACCTGTACTGTGTGTTACTGCATTGAATACTGTAGGTAATTGTAACACAGTGGTATAATATATTATAATGGGACCACCGTCGTATATGCGATCTGTCGTTGACCGAAACGTCGTTTTGCAGCCATACCTGTACATTACAGCCTTTGAAGGTTACTTGACATCACGACCTTACTGAACACAGGCGATATCTACTTTTCTCGAATTTTGGACACTGCAATACCGACTGAAGTGTAGGTACTTATCATTATTACTACCGACGCCTGGTGAAATATTTGCAACTACAGACGACTGTTACATAATGAGAGGATAAGAACAGTACAGCTGCGCTTTGGCCTTCATGAATGTGGACGCTTTACTGCCGTTCTCGTAAGTTGTGACGTCATTAACTGTTCGATCATCTCTCCTCGAAGCTGTGCGCTGTCGACCCAGTATTTAATTCTGTAATGAAATGTAGGATAGTTTTTAAAGTAATCTGTAAAACTTTGAAGTTGCTATTCATGCGTACCTCAAGAGAAAGGTTTCTGATTTGTCGTTGGTACAAAACCTTTATAAGATTGTGTAATAGTCTGTTTAAAGAAATCAGAAATTTTACCTCTTCCATGGGCAGACATATTTGTATTAATGTGTTTTGTTGTGAATAAACAAGAAATTTTCAAACAGATTCATCTATACAGTGTTTTACAAGGTGTAAGTACCATTGCAAGTACCATTGTCAGTACCATTGTCCCGGAACTTTACTCTTCTCAGAAAAAAAATGCGTATTATATATATATATATATATCAGCACTTTTATTTAACACGTAGACTCACAAGTCTGAAGAATGGCAGTAACTTTAAGACGACACTTAAAACGCATTTTTCCTTTATTTTTTGATGTTTGTGTAATGTTTAAGAATGAATCGAACAATCCAGTTTTCAGCTTTATATAATTAACTAGCTGTAACATTTGCTTAATTGTGCAAAATACTTGCACTAATGTTATATTTTACTAGTTATATAGACGAGTTTGCATTTTTGTGACTTATTTCACACTCTGTGTCTTTGACTGGGCTTAGGATCCATGAAGTGTTAAATAATACCTGTACGTACGTATACATGTATGTAGGTATGTCTGTAATGTAGGTACGTATATATATATATATATATATATATATATGTATGTTTGTACGTATGTGTGTGTAGGTATGTACAATGCGTACGTCGTACTGTAAAATGAAAAAGAGCCTTGAGAAATCCAAAGGCCTAAAAGTCCTCAAGGAATACAAGCAAGAAAACGCTTTAGTAGCAGTTTAACACATTCGTATAGATTTGGAGGACGGAATAAATTTGTTCGCGTTGCTTTTAATGTCATCTTAAATGCTTCCGATAAATTGTCAGAAGGGGTTTGCAAATTTAATGGCAAGATTCGTTTCTAATTTGGGTAGCGGTAGACATCTACACGTCTGTAACCTTTCCTTTCAGCCGAATATGCAGGGACCACTTGTTTTCGTCTTCCTAACATTCCTCCACACCGCGTATCATCGTTTCAACAAGCATTCATTCAGACCGTTAGCAGCATGATGGTTGCACCACCACATGGAATGTGATTAAAATCTAACTTACCTTGTGTAATTATCAGTAACGTATTGTACCGCTTTATGATTGCGACTGTGTAAAGTTACCTTACAACATACCGTACCGAGCTGATTTATGCCAACGATAACGTATCTGACATATTTAAGAGGTACCCAATTACAATCTAGGCGTATGCTATCTTAGACTTTAGTCACTGTCTTCGGAGCCTTCACGCAGCTGAGTTACGAACCTGAGGCAGAATTCACGATCTCTCTCTTCGTACTTCGCTGCAGATAAAGCGTCAGTGGTCACTGTAAAAGGAAGCGTTCCCACGGCTGGTGTATTTGATAGATGCGTCGATTTTTGTTCATTTGTACAAGGAGCCAAGTGAATAGTTGTCATGCTGTTTCCACGACTGGTGTATTTGACAGTCATTGCAAGAACTAAGATCGCCTTGACAGTTAACGAAGTACTGGTGTTTGCCTTGACTTGCGCGACGTTTACCGACAGTCGGTGGGAAACTGACTAGTGACCAATATTTGTACAAGTACACTGTTCCCTGGACGTTTTATGTTAGCGACAGGTGAGAAATGTGTGTCCAATGTGTGAGTACCGGGGTTCTTTCTCGGAGTTAAGGTGGAAGGGGTATGAATTTGACCACTCACGTCCGACGAGTGCCGATCTTAAGTAAGAGTGGCGTTACATCTCTGCTCATGCTTTCCTTTTTTACGGCGTGGACAGGAAAACCTGTACGTTTTGTACAGGTCATGGTAACTCGGCTTTACACAGATGTTAAGTAATATTTGTATAAATTGTCACTGCGCCATTCAGTAAGGCACCAGTCGGTGAGTTGCAGTGGAAGTTAAAGACGACTTATCTGTAATGCAGCCTCACGTAGTTTAGGCAGGAAGGTAGGTCGGTAGTTGCTGAGGTTTCGGAAAACCTATTGCCTCCAACACTTCTGTGACGTGCACCAAACTTCAGCGCGTCGTAATCCAAAGGCTATCCCCATAGGAAGCAAAATGAGACCCTCAAATATGACGACTGAGAGTGTTTCTCTTTAAACGCTACGTCTAGAAAGGCTGTTCTATTCACCAAACTTTTCTTTCAGTGAATAACGGTAAAGTACAGTAAAATTGGTTCTGTGGACCATGAAGGTGTATGGGGGAGTGTAAGTAAAACTCCACTAATTCTTGACATCGGCATTATGTTGAAGTGGGTGGTCAGCTTTACGTGTCTGCCACGTTACTGGGTTTACGCTGATTACGAGGTTGGGCAGGCGGCAATCCGGTGTGCACATTTTGAAGAAACATTCTCTTTTACCTTCCGGGAAAGGAACCCCAGTTCCTATTTACATTCTTTCATTCCTGTTGTCTAGTGCCGTATGGTTTGGTGAACCGGAGATGATCGTCTCAAAATTAACCTAGCATAACATCCCAGAAGAATATATTATGTTTTTCTGTAGTGTAAAAAACATGGTCTCTTTCACCAGGCGCAGATGAGTTTGATTCATGGGGGTGCGAGAATATTTGTAACTATGGGAAAGGATATGACAAGCGAATGGAAAAAATATTTAGCAAGGGGTTTCATAATATGTGCTTTTTTTCTTGTACACTGTCATTAATGTGGGTCAAACAAAAGATTTCTCCATGAAAGGAATAAGAAATGCATTAAATATTTGCTGGGATGTCGTAAAGGTTAGAAGCGACTTGGAAACTTTAGATATAACTAGGGAATAATATTACATTGTTGGAACGTGTAAATTTTGTGCAATATAGCTGAAGTTGGGATCCAACAGTGGGCTGTTGGAGGGAAAAAAGGAACCTTCATATCCTGTAACTGGCTGTTTGAGTGAGGATTGCTGATTTCTCAAGAATAACTGTTCTCATGGTTAACATGTTCTGTTGTTTACAAATAAATTTATATTATGCATGTCTTTTATTCAGGAAGAAATTAAGAGCAGGTTGAAGTCAGGGGATGCTTGCTATTATTTGGTGCAGAATCTTTCGTCTTCGAGTTTCCTATCCAAGAATTTAAAGATTAAGATATACAGAACTATAATTTTGTCTGTTGTTTTGTATGAGTTTGAAACTTGGTCTCTCACATTCTGGAAGGAACGTAGGCTAAGGGTGTTTGAGAGTAGGGTGTCGAGGAGAATATTTGGGCGTAAGAGGGACGAGGTGACAGGGGAGTTGAGAAAACTACATGGTGAGAAGCTTAATGATCCGTTCTCCTCACCCAATATTGTTCGGGTGATAAAATCGAGAAGAATAAGAAGGTTGGGCATGTAGCGCATATGGGTGCGAGGAGAGGCATATACAGGATTTTGGTGTGGAAGCCTGGAGGAAAAAGACCACTTGGGAGACCCAAGCGTAGATGGGAATATAATATTAAGGTGGATCTTCAGGAAGTGGGATGTTGGGGGCATGGACTGAATCCAGCTGACTCAGGATAGGTACAGGTGTCGGGCACTTGTGCTGCGGTAATGAACGTTCGGGTTCCATAAAATGCGGGGAATTTCTTGACAGGCTGAAAACTGGTTAGCTTCTCAAGAAGGACTCTGCTCCATGGAGTATGTATGTCTTTTAGGTTTTGGATTTCGTTCTCGTTTGAACAGTTGCTTCCGAGTGTGTATGATACA
>Ga0123354_10011287_pt1 | contig 13792 bp, 6 predicted proteins | sample TergutLab28metaG_2_FD_97872 | JGI IMG/M metagenome (GOLD analysis project Ga0123354, IMG submission 97872) | Labiotermes labralis P4 segment gut microbial communities from Petit-Saut dam, French Guiana - Lab288 P4 | ecosystem: Host-associated > Arthropoda: Insects > Digestive system > Gut ... | reverse complement strand
GAGTGGACCCCGTTCCAGACCCACTACTACTCAGAAAATCTGGTAGCGCCGGGGATCGAACCCGGGACCTCTGTATCTGTAGCCAGAAACTCTGACCACTAGACCACAGAGGCGGTCAACAACACCAACGACAGCAAGACAAATTATAAGTTAGAGCAAAACACGACAATAATAAGTTAAATCGCACTTGTAAAAACACCGAGCACACTTACTGTCTTGGTTCTCAGTATAAACGACAAAACGACATCCAGCAGAAAGGCGATAAGGCCCAGCGGAGAAAGCAGAAGCTTCTGTAGAAGGAAAAGCAGCTGTTCCGGAAAGAAAAGGAGGGGAGAAGGAGCAGTAAGATAAGCGACAGTGGAGACACAGGGGTCTGAGTGGCAGTGATGCGCTCACATTCTTCCATTTATGAACCTCACAGACGTGTACACCATGTCGATCTGGCTCGCTTCTTCAAGGTGATCAGTGCGTTACACTGTGCCTGATTTCTAAAGCTGATATTTTGGAGAAATTTATGCAATAAATTCTAATGCTATTGAAGTAGCTATTTTTTATTTATTAATACCGACATAAGTCAGTACACTTGAAGGGATAGTTGGATACATATATGAAGTAAAATGCTTGATTATGGTTTTGTGGTAGTCAAGCCAATATTTAAATTAATATTATAGTTCTACTAACATAAAGCTGCACCAGATCAGACAACCAGGGAATAGTATCTCAAACCGTCAAATAAGTCAGATGATATCTACTGAGATCTTCTTTCTTCTTGGATTTTACGCAGCATATAATGGTAGTTTGTTACCGACGTGTCGGGATAACCTATCGGTCCCAACTCCAAGTATAGCTATTGGCCGCCGTTAAGAGAACTTGTGTTACGGACAACAGCCATTCTCATTTCCCATCCAGCATTTAATATTTAGAAGTCCACGCAATCAGCAAGACTGGCGCGTCCTTGTGCTTGGAAGTCAGGATAAGAATATGCCCAACTGTGAGGAAGCCAAATGCAAAAGCGTGGCGACTCGTACGAGGGAGGTCTGCTGTTGTTTATTAATGTTCACAGTGTGACACTAACATTGCAATAAGCCCTTAGAGTTGTACAGTTTAGAGTGCAATTACAGTGCTAGAGGCCATGTTTCCAACAAAAAAATATTAGCTGTAGCTGTCTCCAGATTTACGTTATTCGTATTAATTTACTTCATTCGCCTGCGGGTTTACTCTCCACCCATTACAGCCGTGTCGAAAAAGTTGCCGATACACCACGGCGAACCGTTAAGCTGCGTGGAACTTCCTGTAATGTCTCACATTCTCGTGCCGCGCGACTGACATACAATAGAACTCCACTTATCCGAACGCTGGTTAAACGGATCCCAAATGATCCGGATCGGCTTGGCTCTTCGGGTAAATTTGTAGAGAATTCTACAAAACTAAATTGCCTTGAAACTCCCGGTTATCGGATCAAGTACACTACAGAGTAATTAATGGCTTCTCGACCTTCAAATCAGGCGTGGTCGAAAGGTTTGACGCAGGTTCATAGTGTAAACAGTGACAGCCAAAATTCAAACTGCCAATGTTGCTTATTACAAAAAAAAAACCCGCATAGCCGGATAGCTCGCTGTCCCAATTCGTCCGGATAAGTTGAGTTCTACTGTATATCACAACGCAGACAGTAAACATTATCGTTTTTATTATTAACAGTAAACATTAGTCTTAATCGAGAAGAACGAGATGGGCGGGGCATGTAGCACGTATGGGGGGAGAGGCGAGGTGTATACAGGGTTTTGGTGGGGAAACCTGAGGGAAAGAGACCACTTGGAAGACTCAGGTGTGGATGGGAGGATAATATTAGGATGGATTTCAGGAAGTGGAATGTGAAAGCATGGACTGGACTGATATGGCTCTGGACAGGGACAGGTGGCGGGCACTTGGGAATGAGGTAATGAACCTTCGGGTTCCATAAAATTTGGGGAATTTCTGGACTATCTTAGAACCGGTTACCTTCTCAAGGACTTTGCTCCATAGAATAAGTAAGTAAAAATAAGTAAGTAAGTGAATAAACATTAGCTTTCCCTGGTGTTGTGCACTAGTTCACGTTGACAGTCGGAATGCACCAAATGTCTTTACGCTGTAACATCCCCGGATTAAACAAGCGTAGTTTCCAGAAACATTTATTTACATAAAAAGTAAACCGTTTGCAACACGGTCCGTCAATCATTCGAAGAATTTAAACCCACATTACGGTACAGTACCAAATACCAGACTTTTGTTACCGACGCTCCTTTTTATCCAGCGTATCTTTTCAACAGAATGTCGTGTTATGTGCATCAGCATTCCCTTTGCAACGATCATGACTCTTTAGCAACAATAAACTCGGCGTGTAAGGGAATGAATTACACTCCCCGCTACGTTCATGTGTCTATATTTTAGTCGCATAAGTTTATATATTTAAATTGTTTATTGTCTAAATTTGCTGTATGTATCCACTGTTCTTTAATTGCTGTCTTCCATTACAAGACACAACTGTGCGCTTCAGATTGTTGACGGAAGTTACTCATTTCCCATAACGTAGTTCTTCTTTGACACGCTCAATAAGAAGAGACCCTGAGTGTTTCCATGGAACAAACATCTGAAGCTTGACAAAGACTAGATAAAGGCGAAGTGACAAAAAAAGGCGACAGAAGAATATAGTGTTGCCAGTAATACTGATGGTGACTGGAAGAGCAGAAGAAAGGAAATTGACAACTGGTGCTCTGCCAGAGTTTCAAATAAAGTCTGAAAGAAAGGCAAACAAACTGTGAATACTAAATGAGTGAAACCTTATTTTTGTGGTATACGGAACAAAGGCAGAAAAACGCAAGCAGTAAAAATACCTCTTCCAAAAAAAGGCTGTATTTCTCACAAGTATTTTATTGAAATATACTTCAACTTAACAACTAGTATCAGGCTAATTACGTCTATGGAAAGGAACGTTATGGACCGAAGCAACTTAATATCTGTACAGAAAAATTACCGGTAATTTGAGAAAAATTGTCCCGTCACTTATTGAAGTAACAGATTAAGGAACGAAACTACAAGAAAACCTGAAGAAAATAAACCCCAAAGGTTACATTTGCCGAACAGACGAAGCTTCTTAGGAAATCGAGCAAAGATACTGGCGCGATCAGGAAGGATGTTATGTACAGTAGGAGGAAAACAATTTGAAATAAAAACGACGGATGGAACAGACGAAAACTGCGCAAATCTCGTCCCTTTTTGTTATTTCGACCATGCCGTGAAAGTGTGAATTATGATGACACATAAGTCATGATGAATCAAGTGATAAAACAACAGTTCAGAGACCACAGAGTGAACTTGTCATTTGTAAGGACGAAGACCATTAGAATAAGATTAAGGGGCAGACAGGTTGGTAGATGGAGCCAAAGGAAGAGAACGAAGACTGTTATGACCGCATTTGCTGAAAAATAGAGGGACGCGACAGCTACAGACACACCACCGTTTTACTGACGCTGACGTGAACTCGTCAGAAAGACAAAGAAAGAGGCTCAAACAATATACCCATTACTCATTTCTTAAAAATTAAAGCGTAATTCACGAATTTACATTATATTACATATATTTCGGTGAGATTTTTAATTTGAAGCGTAACCGGCATAGCGATTAGGTACGGGCTGGATGAACTGGGGATGGAATTCCGGTGGGAACGAGATATTCCTCACCTTACAGATCGGCCCTGGACCCCACCCAGTATCCTACTCAATGGGTGTCACGTTACTGCAGGAGGTAAAGCGGCCGGAGCGTGGCATTAACCACCTCCACCTATCTTCTTCTAGTAAAAGGTAAAGGCAAAGTGATCCCGTTAATGGCCCGGTGTGACCCAGAGGGTCGGTAGAAGTATAGCTCTATTCTTCCATGACCGCGGCACTAGAAGGGGGTGAGTGGCCAGCAGCACGCCCCGGTCGCACTTTACCCCCGGGAAAGTGCTGGTACCCATTTTACAGGAATCTTCTTCTAGAGCCGAGGTTAAAGAAAGAATACTTCTACTCCTCCTATATGCCTTCATGACACGTTATAGGGTTAGCTTTTTTCACCTTGTTACTTTCCTCATAATTGAACAATACACTGAATTTTATATGTGGTTGATATTTTCCCTTGTTTTTGTTTTATTACACCGTATTATATAGGTCGTTTCTAAATATTCGATTGTCTTACGGTTCGTTTAGGTCGGATAATTGGGACTTTACTGCATATGGATTACCGAAGAACTAAGGCAAGCTGCCTGAGTAACTCCGAAAAAAAAGATTTTTTTTATTTGGAAAGAACGACCATTATTAAACACAATGGACCAAAACATCGCTACTGACGAACAGTACCACGAAAATTCCCCTTGCGGATATCATGGCTGTGTGTAAAGTTGGAAGGGTTTCAGAAAATGAAATTATTAAGAATTTTATTTCTGTATCAACGATCTGTAAAAATTTAGGCAGTGAACCTGTTCTGTTTCGGAACGGACATTAATAAATAAAAAGGGTCCAAAATGAAATAAAGGGGATTAAACACTAAGGAAACCCGCTTTCCTTTGCACACAGCATTAATCAGCAGTTTGACAAATTTTAACAAATATAATCATCAGTCGTTGAACACAATCTAATATTAACACGAAAAGGTTGGAGATTAAATAATCACGTTAGTTTTTTTTTTTTTTTGTAATTCACTTTAAAATTTTCACTGGAAATAATTGTAACAGTCTGAGGTCTAGCAATGTTCGTACATTAGTCTTTTATAACATTACACCCACGTTTAAGAAAACCGCCCATTTAACCGAGCCGCATTCGAAGAAAAATGCCACCAACTTACTCAGTAATTTAGTTTCTTCCTCCAATATGGGTACTGCGCCCTATTTAAATATCTATCTGTAACTCAATCAATTTTTTTAACTCATGGTTCTGTGCGTCGTATTTCAATTTTAATAAAAATTCAACCAGATGCAACAATATGCAGATATTTATTTACTGCAAAGTCACTCTACATGTTTCGGGTGTCACAGCACCGGAGGTTGCGGTTATAGTTTTTATTACTCCTGATGATGGGTGCTGTGACACCCGAAACATGTAGAGTGACTTTGCATAAATAAATATCTGCATACTGTTGCATCTGGTTGGATTTTTATTAACATCATAATCCAATATCACGTGCCTTCTCTACAATTGGTTTTGGAACTTCGTCTGGTTACTCTCACGCCGGAAGTTTGTTGACCCTCACAACATCTTTGGGAAGCAGTAAGTAAATTACATTGTAGGAAATGTATAGACGAGAGTAGGACTAAAGTAATACCAAATTCAGGGGACTGAGGGGGTTGTGCTAATGGATTGTGGAGCGAAAAGTGGGAACGGATCTACTGACGGCAAATCAGTAATGGAAAAAAATCCTTGTACACCACGCTACATTAACAGAGTTTTCTTTCTTTCTTTCTTCCTACCTTACTTGTTTCTTTCTTTCTTACAGTTGACCCAGGACCAAGACAGAAGGTGGCTGAAATGATTATGGATGTATTCCAAACCGAAATGTCTACTGATGTCTTTGGAAATACAATATGCAGAGCGCAAATATTTAACACAGCTGAGGCAAGGAATGAGTATAGAATTTTGAAGAGAAGACATTACGATGAAGTTAACCGAAATAGGTTGTGAGGAGGAAAGGTGCAGAGAACAGGGTCTGGGGCGTGTTATGGACGGCTACGGTCGTAGCAAAGTAAGGTAATGAGAACAAAGAACCTTCACTCTTCATTGTTCAGTGAGGTAATGCATATATCGCCTCCTTCAACACTAAAACACTGTATGAATTTTTCCAGCAGAGTGTATTTTTGTCTCACTCGTTGCTCGGAATTAACAGCGACTATTACCTTGAACAACGTCAAAACGTTGCGTGTCTGTAATTCAGACGATGTGTTTTCTGTAAGGTGTGCAGGTTATTTTTAACATTATTTAGATGAACTCCAGGCTTTGCACTGTCTTTATTTCTTGTCCTAAATTTCATATATATGATTAAAAACGCTAACGAGCAGTACTGGATCACTGTTACTTTGTTTCTCTTAATCTATTCAGGCTTAAACGAAACCTTATCATAGAAATGAATTTATCTCAAAATACATAGTTCTATGATTTTGAGATGGCTAATAAATTGTAACATTTATATTTTTTTTCGTGGTCTCTACAAACTGCCACCATCTCGGAATCTAATAATCGTTGATGTACAGTGATGTATACAAACTTTGTTGACACAACAGACGAGAAGTTTCAAGTATAACTTATGAATAAGAGAGAAGATATCCTTACAAGAGTGACGTCTTCACAAACCTGTCGCGTATTTAAAGACGGAGTGCAACAAACATGCTTACAGTAAAATGCATCACTCACTTTGTAACACATACCCCGTGACGTTGGTACGATGTGGAAGAGTTAACACAAAGTTGCATAATGTGTGGAGGTAAGGAAGATGTTAGCATTGCACTGGCTTACTATTACAACAGGGGTGAACAGTGACTTTTGTGTAATAATAATATTGTATTGCCGTATACGTACGATACATTTAATTTTAAAACAGCAGGATCTAGAACAGGATAAGAAAGAAAATTGAAGTTTATGATTCAACACGAATAACAACTTCAGAAAATGCTTACAATTCAGCTCGGAACGTTTTAGAATTCCGCCTAGAAACAACAATTTTAAAGGAACTGTTTGAAACATATCGCCCCAGAAGATACACAAATGGAATTATTCAACTGAGAAATTTGGAATGTTAAATGACGAAGAAGGCCATGATATATTACATATATTATATAAAATATCTACTGTTACTGAGTTCATTGAATGGCAATTTAATGTAGTGAGTACGTTGCTTAGGTGTGCGGACAAGAAATATGTGAACGACGAATTCCGGGCAGAACTATAAAGCCTACTTACCTACTACACGCATTTTTAGTCACTCATGTCCAATCTTCATCACCACCTTGTCTGTCTTACGACATGTCCATAGCCTCTTCCAAAGCGCGTCCTCCATACAGCGCAATCTAGTACATCATATTTCAATTTCCAGTATCTTATATTTTCATTAAGACAATCCAGTAGTTGCTTACGTCTTCTTGATCGTTTTCCCGTCTCTTGTATCTTTCCTTCAAGAAACTGTTTTAGAAGGAAGTTCCAAGGTAAGATGTGGCCAATCCAGTTAGGCTCCTTTCATTTTATTGTTTGTAGGATGATCCGTTCCTCCTTTATTGTTTAGAATACTTCTCTTAGTATCTGTTAGTAATGATATTGCCATTCCTCAAAATTCCGCATCGTGTCCATGCTCGTACCTCTTGACTTATAGAAGACATCTCATTTGCAGATAGATTTATAATCTCTATGAGATTAGTAGGACCTAGCCATTCGATTGTAAGTAATCACCGTCAAAAGGAAAGATAAAGTTTTTGCAAGGCCACCATGTTACTACTTTACGTTCAACGTTCAAGAATATTACATCAACAAGTTTGCGTTTTTCTGCAACAGAATTTATCTAACACGCCAAACCCCTTCATATCACCCGCAAGACGAGACATAACTCATGTAAAATGGTGAATGGGAACATTTTGTTATTCTTGTATCCAGGTGTATCTCTGTACCACAAAATTCAAAGCAATAAACATTTTCCAAAAAAAAAAACAGAATTTACGACACATTAGTTCCGGACCACGCAGTACTTGTCGTTACTGCACTGTCATAAATTTATCGGTTCACCATGCTCCTATTACTCATTTCAACGAGTTAAAAAAGGTATGGCCTTTATAGTGACATTCAGTAGCGTAACACCCACACATTGTCTCGTTAAAATCGCTCCACTGGCAAAATGTGAAATGGGGCACAAGCACGCACATATATAAACATACAATGACGTATCAGTCAAGACAACAAAAACTTTATTATGTTTGTTATTGTATTAGGACGACATGTTTCGATTCTTATAGAATCATCCTCAGGTCCTTCTAAGAATACAGATCCTTACTTAGCAATGTTTAAAATGCGCTGTGGGATCCCAAACGCTTACATTATTGATATAACTATGTATAAAATGCATTGACACATGCATTTTATACATAGTTATATCAATGCATTGACACATGCATTTTATACATAGTTATATCAATAATGTAAGCGTTTGGGATCCCACAGCGCATTTTAAACATTGCTAAGTAAGGATCTGTATTCTTAGAAGGGCCTGAGGATGATTCTATAAGAATCGAAACACGTCGCCCTAATACAATAATAAACACAATAAAGTTTTTGTTGTGTTTGACTGGTACATCATTGTATGTTTATATATGTGTTAAACACTTCGGGATGGCAAACATTAAACACGCACGCACGCTCACACACACAGAAAATAAGGTGCTTTCAAGAATCTACTTTCTCCTTCTAATGAAGGAAAGTAAGTTTAAACTTATGGTGATGAAAGCACTGGAAGACGTATATAGGTAAAAGCGTACAGCATTAATGTGGAAGGAGAAGAAGGCTTGTGGTGTCGAGAGGTGGATGTAACCGGCTTAGAACAGTAAGCATGGAAGGGGGTAAGGTTTATTAACTATGTTCAACCTTCGTACTCCGCTACCAAGAATTGTTTCACATTGGTTAAATAAATCTCACGCAGAGTGAATATTCTTGCTGTATACACTGTGGACTGTCGATGGAAAGGGGGGGGGGGAATGTTGGGGGTATTATGCAAAATTTGATGACTTCCGTTTCTTGGACTGCTTGATCCGCAAGATGATTAATGTCCTTCCAAACATCGGTACCTCCAGTGGAGAAGGCATTTTTATATATAATGCACTTTTGAGATATTGACTGATATTTTCAAATCCGTTGAAACTCGGTACAGCACAAACCAATGGGGTTTAAATTATCTAGGTAGGAATTCTGTGTCACAATGTATAGCGAACAGGATAGCATATATTCTAAATACACATAGGAAATCCTACGTAACGATCGACGTCAGAGCTATGGGGACACCACAGAAGGTGGCATTTGACAGTCGTGCACGATAAGAGAATTTCTGTAAAAATAACTCTATCTTGCAATTATTGTTGTCAAAAGCCTTAAATCCTGAGCATTTAACCCACCTCATAAAGAACAAAACTTCTTGATAAGCTAACAGTTGCTCACCTGGAATCCGAAAGCCCACACCATGTTCACTATAGGCCGACACTACAGACTACATTGCAGTGTATGAAGCTGGTCCCCAGTCGGACAGCCCGTTCTCGAAAATCCCTTCCAGTACTATCCCTATCAACGCTTAAGTCACCCCAGTGAGTTCTGTCAGGCTTTCTGACAATTTCAATATGCTTCTGTCGTATCTTCACTCGTGCTCTGCTCCACCACCTTATTCTTTGATTCAGTTAACATGTTATCAGGGAGAGACTACTAATCATGAAGGTTCCACTTATAGAATTCTCCCCCCCCCCTTTATCCTCTCTTGAAAGGAATTAGTGCATGCATGGCGTTTTGATGACAGTAGATTATATCTTGCAACCAGATAAAATTGCGGCACATTCACTATTTTTGAACGAAATATTACTGCGTTGAAACGTGTCACATGGCAATAACTGTAGAATTTGTTCCAGAAAAAAATATTTTTAATATCGTTAGGTGTGAGAAAAATGTTAACATTGGCGTTTTAAGGTTCTCAAACGGTACTGATACAGGTTAAATTTTTCTATGACACGACGCCGTGTCTATCAGTAAATGCCAATATTTAGGAGCAGCCCATGAAGCTGGAGGCAGGAAGCTGCTCAGGATCGTCGGTAACTGTTCACTAGCTTCATATCGCAGGGTACGCGAATCATCAAATAGTAACATACTTTAGTTTAAGACTTGCTCCATTTTTTAGTGTGATGGAATGCATCATGCACTGACACGGTTTGATTTCCACCATTTTATTGCAATGAAATATCCTCTAAAACACATAACAAAATAAAGAACTTGCGATGGGCTGTTCATATATCTAGGATACGCTGACATCAAGAGCTTGTTTTACGCCCTAATTTTGTTCCTGAAAAGTGGGGGTTATTAAAAATTATATCCCCACCAGAAAAGATGGAACATGTTGGGGTTAGCGTACAACAGCAGCGCAGTCAACCAAAGAGCGTTAAACCGAAAATGAAATGGCATAAATTGTCAAGGGGCGTTAAAGCAAAAGGGCGTAAAACAAGTGGGGCGTGAAACAAGACTACATGTATAAGAGAATTAAGGTAATGAAATCATTTCGAAGAAGGGGATAATTATTACAAAATAAAATTTTGTTCGAAGTAAGAAAGTAAAATGTATGCAACGGGGGTTATTTTAAGTTGCGTTGTATAGTTTAAAGAATGAATTATGGCTACCCCTGTACGGCTTTATAGCATAAGGACGCTATTATTCCTCCGAAAGCTTTACAGAATTACAACAAAAATAAATGACAGGACATAAACTTAGCTCTCACTCACTCGGAACTACTGACGTAACTGCTGCTGCTGCTGCTGCAGACTAGATGTGCATTCAGTTAAGGAAGCATTCTGTTCAGAAAGTGCATCTGAATATTCTGTGAAATGTTTCCTGAATTCAACATGCCTTTGACGAAGACAACATGAAGGGGAAGTAGGGATGGTACGTTGATTAATTAAAGGCATTTGCATCTTCCTGTCTCCACAGAATTGTTCAGTGAGATTCCGAGAGATCCCGCCAGCTCAGCAGCAACTGTGTAAAGCAGCGTTAATGTTGTTAATTAATGTACCTTCAGAGACAAATGAACAGCACATACTGCCTCAAACTTTGTCACTCAATAAGATACAGACAGAATTTGTGTATAGGCTGCTTTGATTTAATGTTAGGAGGGACGATTAAGATCAGAAGGAAATTATCTCCCTCACTTGCTGTTGGGAGACCGAACAACGGAATGCAATAATACAAATCAAGCAAAGAGGGAAGAGCATAAGGGACAGGGAACAATTAACTTTCAATTAGACTCACAGTGTTAGTTCTGGAAGCATGGGCGTTTTAGTTAATCGTCGAAAAAAAAAAGTACATAGGAGCACCCTGAAGTAATGAGAAAATGAAAGAGACAGAGATACAAGGAATGTACTTGGAGAGATTCCGCGCTTACAAATGCCTTGAGTGTTATGGCATCAGAGGGTCACACTGAAGAGTGCAACAGATATTAAGAAACAAAAAAGTGAACTGAGAGACTCACAAGTACTGCAGAAATCAGATGTAGAAAATTATGTTTGTTTTAACATGCAACAAGGATGCAAGACGATAAAAACGACGAAGGAATATTTTGGAGGACGTACGTAAACAGCAGAGCTGGTAGAACAAAAAAAAAAGGTGGTTTGATGTAGACGAAGAACGAAGATATTCCGAGGCTTTGTCTGGTCGTGAGACTATGGTGTACAAGAGTGAAGCAGGCTGGAATTACATGGGAGGTGGAGGCAGTGTACAAGGATGAACTGGGTTGGAATTACACGGAAGGTTAAGGTCCTGCATGGGTGGACGTGCCTCTCAGCTGGTAAGGTGAAGGGGAAACTTTTCGGCTACAGCCAATAAGCAGTGTTGGTTTCTGTTGTGTTCTCAGCAAACCAAGTGATGGAAGAATATGTGCGAAATGCACATTACATGTACAAGGCGTACCGCCATTTGGGACAACGCGGAAAAGTTGTATAAGTCTGTCGATATTAGGAACTGGAGCGTAATATTCCGTCATTTGAGCGTGTTTCAAATGATTCAGTTTATGTTTGTACACTGAAATACAGATGAACACATCCGCATGAACTACACAACTATATCAGTCGATTTAATCCGTATGTCTGTGTGTAGAGACAGGGTGTTAATCTGGACAGACTGGCTAACATGCACTTCAAAATACGGGCTACAACTTCACAGACGTGCGAATGTATACGTAAATATTTATTAATAGTCTACGATATCATTAAAAGGAAGAACAATTAGGCTTATGGGATGACCACGTTGTCCGAGTATTGCTGAATTGTGACTTCTGAACCAGGCACCGGACGTTCACGAAATATGGTATAGACGTTATGCCACGTGTCTCTAGAGGTAACCACAACGTCTTAACTTCAATTTCCTGAAACCGTTAATAACAACACTGTGGTCGCGCGAACCTGTGAAGCGGAAGGAAAACTAACACTCCTTACAGTACGGACAAGAGGTGGAGTATGGTAACAAATCTTGAAAATATGTAAATTCTGTGAAAATAAAATTTTTATATAGATTGTAAAATAACAACTCGGTGGTACGAAGTTACCCTTCAGCTCTAAAGTTGATCATAATAATTAACGGATCATCGGAACTACATACGTGTACTTTTGTACGGAGATACATACATTTGGACGTGCAGAGTGTTTGATTATTGATTGCAAGACAATGGGAAAAATACATGGAGGTGTTGTGAAACATTGACGTTACGCAGAAGTTTACAGAACGTGAAAGTAGGTTAGATTTTCACAAAAATAAAAACAAAATACTAACGATAATAGAGATATAAGTAAAATACATCCATAGGAGCAAACGATTTTCGCGGTAGAAACGCAAACTTTACCTAAGTTATGCGTGAACACTCAGTGTCAATAAACTTACACCGGACAGTACGTACACATGACAGCGTTAAATCCGACAATCGGCCTACTGCATCTAATAGTCCTATCGTTACGTCACGCACCAATGTCTATTTTAACCACAAAAACTCGGTAATTATGGCGACCCGAATGTAATAACATAAGCTCTATTGGAACTCTAGAAACTCAACAAAAATGACAATGAAGAGTGACTCAGTCAATCACAAACCAAGCGCATTGTATATATAACCTAGATGTCAAGATGAAAATAGGCTGGCAATGTTAGACGCCGACTTGGCCCTTTAACCCACTTATAAGCCACTTTATAGGCGTAAAGGTTTGAGTTCTCCGCGATATTACACCGTGTCGATCTGTAGATAGTTACTGACAGGCCTTCGACCCATTATGAAGGTGCGACCATCCTTCCAACCGTCAATATCAGTTTACCGGTAGATTGTCGTAACATCCTCACACACTTGAAACTTCAGCAACTCCGCTTCGCGAACCTCATATCTCCCACTTCACAGCCATTTCCAAGAGTAATTAACCTTACTGGATAACTTACATCATCTTCAATACAGTGCCGATGATTGGCGTTTAATAATTATGGGGCAAATAAAGTAGTCTTCTGGTTTTATGCCTACACGTTACGTTGAAAGTAGCATAAACTATCGCGTATCCGACATGACAGTTACAGCACCGTTCAAGCATCAACGGCTTTGGCAGTGAACATAACCACACGACCTACATGCAATCACGTTTCGAAAGAGCGACTGTTTCCTTATCGTCAGGATTTGGCCTTTGAGTTAATGTCACCGTGCATCAGAACTGGAAAGACGTATTTTACCTTTACGGTTTATCATACAGACATTATCCATTTCTAAATTGAGGGTTTTCCATCCCGTTGTGCCAATATAACAATTTGTTGTTTATTGTCCGTCGTACACAACACTGAGGTGAAAAGTTAAGCTATGCAACAGTTAACAAAGCTAAATGTTTCAACACCTTGGGGTCATTTTCAGGCTTATAAAATATGGTATCATACAAGGTACGTCTGTTGTTGCTACCTACAGGATCCCGTGGTTTACAGTACGCTAGTTATAAAATATGTTATATAAAAATGTTGATTAAAATGTAGATAAAGGTCACGTGATCGAG
>Ga0123354_10011285_pt1 | contig 13793 bp, 6 predicted proteins | sample TergutLab28metaG_2_FD_97872 | JGI IMG/M metagenome (GOLD analysis project Ga0123354, IMG submission 97872) | Labiotermes labralis P4 segment gut microbial communities from Petit-Saut dam, French Guiana - Lab288 P4 | ecosystem: Host-associated > Arthropoda: Insects > Digestive system > Gut ... | reverse complement strand
ACTACAATATAAACCAAAAGGACGAAGGAACATAGGACGACCGATGAAGAGATGGAGGGACCAACTTCATCTTGAGGATCAAGGAACAGGAAACACACCTAACCCTTCAGGAACATGATGATGACGATGATGATAAATTACTGCTTGCAGCAGATTCTTCTCAGAAGCTAGTAGTCACTTGGTTTGTTAAGAATTATCTACCTTTGTTAAAAACCAATACTGAAACTACCCTGAGCCAGAAAAAACCAGTCCATATCACTGAACAATTTTGTATCATTAATATCCATCTAAATTTTAGCCTTCCATCTATACCTAGGTCTTCCAAGTATGCATATATTGATTAAATAATAAAGGTAGGTGTTCCATACTCAAGTTCATTTACCATCAGCAATATATAGTCTAGTTTTCAACAGCATCACTAAATAAACCACTAAGGAAACCATTCATCTGGCATTCATAAACAACTGCAGTATAATATTTCTGCCAACATTGATTAGATCTTGTGTCTGACATTTCGTTGTGGTATATGGTAAATTGTGTATGAAGTTTGTTATGTGTATTGCAGAGTTTATAATATTCATTCATTCAACCAAAGAAATACACATGTGACATACACATATGTATAGTGTTTCACTTCTCTTGTATATTTTGGCATGTCTGTGCCATCCAAATTTAAAACGTGCTAAAATATAATAGATTTTATTCTTGCCTGTTGAGCATTCACTACTTTGAAAATATTTATTTTGTGCGTCTTGAATAATATATTCATGTATATAATCTATTATACATATATTTTAGTCAGTTTTAAACTAGGTAATATGAACTCCCTGAGGATGGCAAAGACATGCCAAAACATGTAGGAGCATTGACAGCCTATACGGTTGTGATGTCATATGTACATTTGTTTCATTTTAAAACTTAATATTTTAAGCAAAATGCTTGGAATAAATAACTTCAGTGCTTCTATTTTGTTCACATTGTTGTAACATTCTAAGTGTCTCTCAGAGGTCTGGTTCTTTGCCCACTTTATTCACCATTATTTTTTTTACTTGGTTACATGTTCAGTTACATGGCCTGTAAGTCTGTGATTCATTATCTTATCCTCACATTTAATTTATATTGGTTATTTATGACATTCATTGTTGACATATATATTGGAAAATCATAATCATTCATTATAAATCATTGCCCATTTTCCTCATGTCATGTAGGTTTAGGACCTCAGTTTGAGTCTATGTCCATCTTGTGTTATTTATGACAGTTCCAGTTGCTATGTTATATACCTTTGAGAGATAAGATTGATGAATAATAAATTGGGATATATGTGATGCCCTTGTGTTTGTATATTGGGGGGAAAGGTTTTCTTTTGCTGTCCCTAAGTTGTAAGTAAAATGGGAAAATAAATGGAGCCACAAATCATTGACTGTTTTTCATCAGCCTGTATGTTGGAGATATGTTTTTGATGTTACGCATTTGCACACCTTACCTCAAAAATTGTAATGCCAGTAGCTATATTATAAGATACATTAAATAGTGTCTGAACTGTGATGCATGTTTGTTTTGATGTACATTGTTTTACAGATAGTCCTACAATGAAGGTTCTTACATCATACGTGGTTACCTTCAGTACTGCAGTGTTGATATGTAGCATTGTTCTGTTGACTGTAGTTTACAGTATGTGGCGCCTTGAGATACGTCTGTTTTGGAAAGACCACTTCGGAAAACTTGAAAATGGTAATTCAGGCAGACATATTTGTATGTAAAACACCTTGCACTATGCCTGTACACAGAATTCAAAAGTTAAATCATATATAGGATTCTGTCTTTCTCTTTGTCTGCATGTCATATCAGTACAGTTACTAACTGGGGTTCAGTACCTTTTTTTTATAGTCATTTAATTTAATGTTAATATATAAAAGTTCAATATAATCCCTACTTTATACAAAACTGTTATTCGTTTAATTAATTTTGCAAAGAAAAACAAGTCATTGTACAAATAATTGTTACAGGATGTAACACATAGACATAATTCCTATACACTAATTTTACTTCAAACATTTGTCTGCATAATAAATATTTAACAGAATACAAGTAAAATAGATTCTGGCTCTATATAGTGTGATGAAACTTTTATTATGCATTTGAATTGAAGGCCCTGTATTGTCTTACTTCCAAGCAAAAAAAAAAAAAAATTCTGCCACTTATTTTTATAAGAATTTCAGAAACTGTGGTAGAGGAAACCCAAGCCAAGATTGTCTCAAGCACAGAAGACAAAGCAGTGGATTGTAGAGGAGGGAAGGGAAGAAAATAGAGTAACTACTGTACTTTCTGGAGACTAGTCAAAATTATTGCAGTTTTGGTACAACCAGGGCAAACTGATTTTGGTAGTGGTCAGCTATTACTGAAATAAAAGAATACAGGCTTTGTACACTACAGACCAAATTAAGGTGATCAAATTAATGAAGGTGATATGAAGGTGGCAAATAGTACTCATATAGTCATGAGAAAGGCATTCAAAATTTATGTTGGAAACCAGAAGGAATGAATCATATAATGGATCATGCAACATAGGATATGCATGCATGTGCATTGAATGGACTGACCTGGCTCAAAGATGGAATCAAGTGGTAGGCTCTTTTAAACATAGTAATAAATATTCCTGTTCTATAAGAGTAGTGAATTTATGGACCAGCAGAGCAACTATGAGCTTTGCATGAAGCACTTGTTTCTTGTAATTCAGTCATGACCAGGTGCAAATGTACTATCAATTTCTGTATTCCAAAAACTCCATTTCTCATCAAGAAAAGTATACTATGTTGCATCCTTAAGCTAAAATTCATCCCTTCATGTGGGTGTGTGTGTGTGTGTGTGTGTGTGTGTGTGTGTGTGTACATGCACGTGCACATCTGTCAACCTATTCAACACATTTACAGCTACTCTTCATATCTAGAGGCTACTTTCTGTGATGACAAGGGTTCCACTTAGCTTGATGAGACATGGCAATCAAGTACAAAGATTATTTGACCTTATTTCACTTCACAATCCTAAAGTGTATCAGCACCTGGCTTCATATTCAGTATTACATACAGAAAATTATGTATTCCTCTCTTGTAATTAATTACATTCAAATTTTAATTGCTGGGACTTGCAATTTAAGTATTACGTATTGTATTTATTTTCAGATGACAAAGAGTATGATATTTTTGTATGCTATGATCCAGCAGATGCAGAATTTGCTCTTGGAGTTTTAGTTCACACCTTGGAAAAAGTATACCACTATCGGTGTTTTGTGTATGAACGAGACAGTGTTGCTGGAGACTGTGAGTATCAAACACCAGTACAGTTTTATATACATATATATATATATATATATATATATATATATATATTTGATTATGAAAGGATTATATAAATGCAAATAAAATTTCACTGCAACCAAAAATATAACAGATGGCTCTTGTTGCAGGGATGCCAGAAATATATACAAAGAAGATCAGGTCAAGTAGACGTTTTCTAATGATTCTGTCACCAGCACTTGCTGTTAATAGTTGGTGCACATATGCTCTGTATGTTGCTATTGAAGCAATGTTGAATCTCCATTCCAAGATCATCTGTGTTGTACTTCAGGTTTGGCATTCATATTATGTCTTTAAGTATGAATATCAAATTTCACTGTTTCACTAAAGGGGGATACACAGACGTGCACAGTGAAGATATTATAAGCCCCTTTTGTGATCCTTCAAAATAGGCTAGTAAAAACTAGCAATTGATAATTGATCATATGAGTTAATTAAAATTTTGGCAGCAAACACCTGGGTCCAAATGCTTTTCAGCACTCTCAGTCTACTTTCTTCCATAAGCATGAGAAAACTTTGAAAGATATAGTACATACAAATTAAACACATAAAGTTTGTGTAGTCCAAATAGGTATGCTCAGAACATAAGTTATAAGAGTTACTGAAAAGGTTGCTATGAGCTAATTAGGGCAGTTAAGTACTGCAGTATTTTAAAGTGAGGACATATAGTGTGAGAGCCAAAGATGTGTTCCTAATGAACAAGGGTACCACATTTGAATTTGATTCATATATCTAACAAACAGACAGTTTTAGAATTAATCAGTATGGATGCAGCTCCTTTACCACTGAATGTTGATATCTTGCTGTTTTAGGATATTCCATGGAAGAATTTGAAAACTGCTAATGGAACAAGTGATCACACATTACAACAAGTATTGAGAGTTGTGAAGAAAGTATACTGGGAATCCGCGGTGAAGGAAAGGATGAATCCTGTGCTGAAAATATTTACTTTTCAGAAATATAAACCATACACTTCAAATATGTCAGATTCAAACCATGGAAATTCAGAAGAATCTCTCACACGTGTTTTGAGTGGATCTAAGGACAACATCATTAATTCTATTAAACATAGCAATACTGGAGTACATTTAGGTTCCAGAAGATTTTGGACATCATTACGAATAAACCTACCATCGAAGAGACCCATAGATATGATGGCTGTTTCTTGAAATTCTTTGAAAATTTTGAAAACTGAAGACATGAATTATATCCTTCAAACAAAAATAATACCAAAGTTTCTGTTTAATTTAATATTTGTACATGAATTATAACAGGGTGGAGTTTGAGCATAGATGAAACAGTATATATCCAGTGACTGGAATAAATATGTTTATTTGAATGCTCAGTTCTTCATTAGCGTGATGTGGATTTAAGATTTTATTATATTGCAGTAATGCTGGAATTGGTATTATGTCATAATAATGATGCACTTCAGATGTAATTGAGTTATATAATTTTCAGTGGTGACACACTACAGTAGGAACACTGAAATTTATATTCAAACAGTAGGAGATGAGTATGACCCCTTCCTACACAGGCTGACTTTATCCATGATAACAGGGTTCTCCTTTGGTGGTTGCCATTCACATGGTGATGAAATGCTTTGTTTCCATGGAATGCAGATGCTCATTACAGATCACAATAGCTTGAAATTATTCTGTACTGAGACATTTAAATTCAATTTACATCATCACACACACATTTCTGACAGTCCTTTTTCTATTGCCCCCTAATCTGTACTAAGTTTTGTAAGTGGTACATCATGCGGCATTTTGCAACAATGCATAAGTCAATATCTTCAAGGGTCAGGACATCTTTTTGGACATCTTGACCCTTGAAGATGGGACCGGTATGCCACACAACCAACCAGAAGAGTGAAGGTCTCAACTACAGCATGGTGAAAGCCTGAAAACTCACACAGTGTGCAAGTAGTTTCTTTTTTTGTTTCAATCATCTAAATACTGTTAAGGAAGGAGTAGTTTCATATGTTGTTTCAATCATCCAAATAATGTTATGGAAAGAGTAGAAATTATAAATGTTTTTCTTCTTGTAAAGTAGACATAATCTGTAAGGCTAAAGACATTAAAGCTTCTGAAGCCAATTAAAATGTTAAAAATCATGTATCTTACTTACTGAATAGCCTACAAAATAGTCAAACAAGTTCATGTAACTCTGGCAGAAATACATAGTTCACACCAGCACTCATGTATTATGTTACATGTATTCCTGTCTCTTGGGCTGCTTGCTTGGACAAGAACAGTGGTAACAATTGCTACAGTACCTTCTGAATATGTCATATGATTTGTTCCTCCACATTTCTTACACACATATGACTTCTTATATTACAGATGAAAGTGGTAGAGAACATAGATAACCAAGCGTCACCATCTATGCTCTGGTCTCTAGCCTTATCACATACATTTTGTGTGATAAGTTGACTGTATTTTTCCAAGATCTGTACTGGTCTTTATTTTTATGAGAATGTCTATTCACATCTATAAGCACACAAATACATTTCAACATTCTCTTCCAAACATGAATATATAATGATTAATACAGTAATCAAATGGGGCAAGAATAAGATAACTGATTAAACACAATGTAGAGTCAACATGTATCTTAATAACTACTGTGAGATATGAAAGTAATATTTTATTAAATTATGTCCTGGATGTGATGTTTGAACTACAGAATTATGAGTATGCACAGATGACACATACAGATAAATATGGTACATGAAGATTTCCACAACTGATACCTTATACTACATAGGTTCAAAATGTTTACCATTTCTTTGGTGCTTCAACTGCACTATTTATACTTTCTATGACTGAGAAAACATGTCCTTGATATAAAAAGAATCATTAATACACATAAACCTCTGGAACACTACCAGTAATAGGACTTGCACATGATTCAACATTAGGTATATCTGTAATACTTAAACTCTGAATATGTTATATAATTTACAAGCCTATAACCAGGCCCCAGAAGTGCCTTTGTAGTGCACACAATAAACATTAAACCACTCTGACAGGATGGCCTGTATCACTTTATTTGTTGTAATGATAAGCCGAGCTATATGCCATTCAGTTCATGATTTCTGTAATTCATTTAATTTTAATAACATAATGAGCTTCATATGTAAAATAGTCACTAATAATTACAAAGTTGTTACAATATGAAACTTAAAATGCATTTGCATCTTTTCAGTTTTTGATGCTCCAATATGAATAAAATACAGCATGGTCTGATAAAATGACCCTGGAATAAACCGAAAACTGCCTTCAGCAGAAAAAGTATTTGGTCCCAAGCACACAGAATGGAAGTCCACATGAAATTACCTCTAAAACTGGAAAATGTTTAACAAAAAACAATAAGTATAAACAATAATTTAACAGAAAACACTCATAATTTCTTTTAAGATGTGGTGCTTTGTGTACATATAATTTTGTTTTGAAATATCCTTATGACATTCCCAACATACATGAAATAACACAGCATGGTTGCTGAGAAAATATGTATGAAGTACATTTAGAAGTCTGCTTAGCAGCAGGGGGATAGAAATAAATAGAATGAGACTACAGAGGAAAGAAAACAATTGTAAAAATATGTGCTGTTGTAATAATATAGGGTATATAAAATTAATATGAACTTCTGAGCTGTGATGTGGGTCATAATGGCATATGCATGACTTTTTCTTTGAAGAAGTATTGGGGTTCAATTTCAGGTATTTTGAAAATCTGTTCTTATGTAAAACTTGCAATAACATTATTTTCAGTTACTCTTCTGAACAGGTAATGTTTATGTTGACCGTCAATATATTTTAGAAGGTCAATAGATTAAATTATTCTGAACATAAGGAAGAACTTTATGCTAGATAATGTTACATCTCAACTGAGTAGAAAAAAATCAGAAAAATTAACTGTGCATCTTTGTGTTCCATTATTGAATGATACTTGTCAACTTAACATGTGCTGTGTTTTCAGAACCCCAAATTATTAATACTTTCTGACACGTGAATAAGATGTGAATATTTAAACATATATATATATATATATATGTGTGTGTGTGTGTGTGTGTGTTTAAATATATATATACATATATTTAAACACACACACACATATATATATATATATGTTTAAATATTTACATATTTCTGCAAGGATATGACTCACAGTATTTTTCCATTGAAAAATAATGCAGGTACTAATTTCTTAAATATTATGGAATGAAAGCTGCTTTTATTCATTACACACACTTATCTTCTTCTGTAAGCCTACAATTTAATGCAGATCACATTGTACATTAAATGGTGACAAACATCAATATCTTAATCTAATACAGTTCTTGAAACTGGGGAAATGGACAGTTTTTGAAGTTTAAAAAACAGTAAATCCTTTTTTGAGTTTTCAGAGATTATCTTTGGCTGAAGCAGATAAAGTGCATGGGAATATAGCATATTTTGGAGATACTATTTCTGTTAGTTACATACAGCAATCATTGACTGACAATACTGATTCTGAAATTGTACCCTGTTTCAAATGGAGAGTTATAAAATACTAATACTGTAAAAAGTCCTGTAAAAAGGTATTACATTCAGGCAGACCTGGTGTCTTTCATTTTTTATCTGAAGGCTTTATCTGTAACTCACTGAATTCATTTTATTCTGTTTATTTACCCTGCAACTTCTAGGTTGATAACAATGTGTAATTCAAACAATTTCTTATGGTTTTACTGTGCTGCTTCTGAACTTCTGATAAAATATTATTTTAAAAGTCATACCACAGTAAAAAAATATAAAACTAGGCAATATGTATGTAACATATTATAATCCATTAACTGTGACGTACGAAGTAAAATATGTAAAAATGAATGCATGTACAAAGAGGAAGAACTGCCACTATGAATGTCACACTTTCAGTGAAAGTTCCTCTGTGTGTGTGTGTGTGGAGCTGTGTCAGCACAATAGGCTGACAGAACTACATATGTACTTTACAAAATCTTTTCTTTATCACATGTATGATCTTAGACATTACAAAAATATTCTGATTTTGTTTCATTAATCTACATTTCACCATTTATTAAAGATATTACTGAAGCAGTATATCTTACATAAGTTTCATACCAATGTGTGAAATGAAATGAGAGTATCAAAAACTGTGAAATGCCAACATCATTCCTCTTAGTGGTAAAATGTGTGATCTAGCACCATAATACTGTGCTAGTTACTCTTGCTGAGGTACACATTCGGTTTTGTCTCCATCAGACCATCATAATACAGTAAAATGGCTGTGAAGTGAATGATGAAATACTACGTAGGAAGTAATTTTCATTTGCATTGTGAAGGTACCACAACAAGAAAGGAGATTTTGGCCTCGCATGCACTTCTGCATAGAATGTCTTTCTATGGTGGCCATGTCTAAGAAGTACTGACATGAATATTCCTTACCTTGTCTCTCTTACATGGCAAAACAAGGAGAGGGAAGGGAGGGAAATAATGATTTTTGTCAGTGCTGCTTGGAAAAACATAAGTAAGTCTTTGATTTGGAAATACTAGCCACAACATGCTTAAATGTATGTGAAAGAGGCATTTATAATGTAAATCATAGGTCACAGAGCCATATATAAGTGAAGAAGTGTGTTTATTTTTAGCCATGTGTTTTGTTAAATTAGTTTGTGATATTGTTCTTAAGACGGTAAAAAATAATTGCACAAGATATTTCCCATCCAATGCATAGGCACAAATAAGGTTATCAAGAAATGAAACTTCTGAGACTTCACATAGGTCTGAGTATGAAATCAATCATCCAATTGTGATGCAAGGTGGGTACAAAGTATGTGTGATGCCAATGTGATATCCTTCATGCTATGTAATGCTTGCATTAAAAAAAACCCAAATAATAACTTAAAAAATAAAAAAATACCTTTACATACCCAGAAATTTTGATAGTGTGCAAAAAATAACCAAAATAAAATATTTGCCAAACATATATGACACATATGAAACTTGAAACAGTTTTACTATGACATATTATTCCCTACTATTTATGAGATTTTGTAGTCTTTTAACAACCATGCAGGACAAAGTTGATACATTTACAAGATTTGTTAAAAGTAGGGGTCAAATCACTGTTGTCCAAGTACATGACTGTATGACTGGATATAATTTTTTTTTATTACAATTCAGTAGAGGCAGATGTAATGACATGTCCAAGAATTTTAATTACTGCAATAAATGCTGGAAATCCTACATTATGCAGATTAAGAGATGAAGAAATGTGAAATAGTTAAGTACTAAAGCATGCTTTTTACATTTATGAAAGATGTAATTTCTTGTCTCAGTGAGAACCACCTAAGCAGTGAGGAGTTCAATAATTTTAATAAAGCCTTTTACAAATTGTTCACAGGAAACCGGTGCTTTTGGATATAGGAAAACAGTAGGTTTACAGCACACTGTAGTAAAATTTCACAGCACATTGGCTAAACACAACTTTCAACTATTTATATAATTAATTTCTTAAAGATTATACACACAGATACTAACTGCATATTTTTCTCTACCATATACACACTTATTTTCATGCAGACTGAAAACACCAAACTGTTTCCTGCATTTTTAACTACAAAAAACAGAAAGACAGCAACTTCGCAATTATCTGTATGTGGATTAATAGATCTCTGATAGGAAAATGATATTGACTTTCTTTATACCTTTATGTGAGAAAACTGGTGTATAGTGTGATGGAACACCTTTTATATGGCGAACAAGCAATTCGTATGAAGTGAGGCCATATATAAGGCAGGTTACTAATTAATCATTCAGTCAATTAGTCAACTAATTAGAGAAATTCTGATAAAATACACATGGTACAATCCAGGCATTTATTTCTAAACAACCTTTTCCTTGCATTTCTTTCCTTGTGCAGCTGCCTTTGTTGATTTTCAAGGTTTCCTTCACAAGGAAGACACACATTTGCACAGAACATTAACTTCCAAGGGTAAGGCAGTGCAGTATAGGATCAGTGTGAAAATGGTAATGTGAATTAGTCACTGGTTTAGCTGTTTTTTTTTTTAACAAACCATAAAGTTAGACACTTAGAAATAAAAGTAAACAATTTGGAAAAGCATAGACTATGGACTTGACATGCTCCAAACTTATGCTATTTTACAGCAACAATATAGGTATTTCACTGCTTGTCCAGAAATGTTAAAAATATTGAAATACTAAAACACATAACAAATGTATAAGTATAATAATCACAATATTGTGATATTCAAATCATATAATAGTGAGCAGTTCCAACTGTAAGTCCATAGTTGTTTACATTCTGTACAGAGCATGCATACTTATACTTGGAACTGCTCACTATTATATAATTTTAATATAACAATATTGTAATTTTTATACTCATAAATTTTAAACATATTTTTTAATTTGAACATTTTAAACATTTCAAAACAGGCGGTGTAATACCCAGACAAACATGTTGGGCTTACATTCCTTTGTTCTATAACTCCCTGAGGATGGCATGCCAGTGCCAAAATATATGGGAGTTTTAATACTTTTATGAATTGTATTTTATTCAGTGTATTTATTGGTGTACATATTAAAGTATATTCTGTATATATATGTCCAAATTATTTTCTCTGCTATCTGTTGTATCTCTTACCATTAACCTGGATATTTCAGAGTTTATTTAATACTGAAGTGTAACAAATAAATGAGTACGTCCGAAGTCAAACAGAGTCCAGTAGGTGAAGTTGACAGTAAAGACCCTGTATGTAGACTGCAGTATTTGTAAAAACATTTTACTTTCACTACACAGCACTGTTTTTAAACACACAATTTTTTGGCACCTGATAATCTTCTTCCCTATCCCGGTACTTTTACAGGTTATGTAATAGTGCTGTACTAACTGTGCAGGTTCTAAAAGCAATGGCAAAAAGTGATCATGGCCTATGTGTGACATCTATGTGGAAGAGCATGATAAAACTATTGAAGTCCCTAAACTGGATTATTCAGTGCCTCAGCCAAGATTTGAACTGAATGTGCACATTACTGAGTGGTCAGTCAAGATCTGTAACAGTGAAACAGATTATACATACAAGTACAAAATTTAAAAAATTTGCTCTTCTCTCCACACATCAGTAATCAGTACATCAGTTTTCAAGCATTACCTTCCTTACTGCACTGCAGTTAATATTCCTGGAAGAAACATTACAGCCCAGCATATTTTAATGAGAAACACATATCACATACAATTAGTTCCTGTGTTTTATTTTTTATCATAAAACCATCAGGAGCTTTAAACCCTGCCTACTCCATGGAAGAGAGAAAAACTTATTTATAAAATTACATTGTGTAGCAGTATTTACATGTAATATTAAAAATGTCTGAGATTGTAATGTTACATTAATATTTTTATAACATTAAAGTCGCTGAACATGTTTGAATAAAGGTAGACCAACTTGATGACACTTGCTTTATTATGTAAATTTACTGCTCACCATGTTTCAGTTGTTAATACATCCATCTTCAGGAGCTTGTGACTACTTGGTGCATTATTTTGTCGGCTGTATTGTGCTGACTTGAGGCGTGTTGGTGTTATGTAGCGGGATGGGCTGTTGGTGATGTGGTATCCGAGTGCCGGCTGAAGCACTACTACCACATCACCAACAGCCCATCCTGCTACATAACACCAACACGCCTCAAGTCAGCACAATACAGCCGACACAGTAACGCACCAAGTAGTCGCAAGCTCTTGAAGATGGATGTATTAACATTTGAAACATGGTGAGCAGTAAATTTACATAATAAAGCAAGTGTCATCAAGTTGCTCTACCTTTATTCAAATATCAAGATGATGCATGGTCCAATATGCATAAGATTCACTGAACATAGTTCACTTTCATGCTTGAACATATCAATTTAAGTTGCTTAAGACACTTTAGTTTCACCATTAAAGCCTGGGATGAAAGAAAAATTTGAATATGTTATTATGTAGTGTGGCTTAAAACAGTTGAATATATGTTTCACTGAGTTGATTGGCAAAATGCTTGAATTATTTTTATCACACACACATTTTTCCACAATTAATAGGAAGCTGACAACTTGGACAACCACTTAACACATACAAAAGTCACCATATTCATCAGGCTTGGTGTGTGGGGTGGACAGGAACTTTATGTGTCTGCGCAGTTTAGAAAATGTGTGTTCACATCTACATGGTACCTAATTAGCATCACCTCAGTTTAATGATGAAGTATCAGCTAACAGGTACTTAACCATTTAAAACAGTAACTTCTTCAGATACTACTGGCATAATATGTTATTTATGTTCACTTTAGTTTCTCTGAATGAATGCTCTACTGTACATGAGCATGGTGACACAAGAGATCCAATGAAGGTTTACCAAGGTTGTTGCAGAATTTTATGCCAATGTACAGCAATGTCAGGCATTTCAAATAAGGAAAGGGATGTGGGTTTACAAACAAGGGTATAATGGCAGGGTCCAGTTGTTTCCTAGCACTGCATAAGGGGTCATGTTCTAAGTGACATCTTTCTCTCAAACATTACTAGAAATTCTTATGATAGCATTTGAGAAGACTGAAACTGTTATGCACAAGTTAAATGATGTATAGCATCATGTTTTTTTTCTCACTGCAGCACATTAAATGCTTTGCAGCCGGGTCACTTAAATTTTAAAATACGCATACACAGTGTGTTAATAAAATTGCTAAGTAACAAACTTTTGAGACCAAAATATCTATCTCTGATAGTCTGTCTTTTGGCATGTCACACAATGATACAGCATATTCCTGATTATCCAAGTAGAGACAATCCAGGTTGCATTTTATCCACCATGTACTGTTTTTTCATACACATATTTTTAATTGTAGACACATTAGAATTAGTCCTTCATCTTTTCCTGTGATTGAAAAATGAGAAAGAAGGGATGAATGGGAAACAGAATAAGATATTTTTAGCCAGCACTTGACCTCTGTCAGCATGTGTTTTACCATAATAACCAGTCACTGTTTGCCAGCTCCAGTACATTGTAGTGTATGTATAGGAAAAATGGTTACAGAAAATATTACAGATGCTTTTCGGTAATTCATAAAAATTTTTCCCTTCAGCGACATCAAAACTGGAGTGTACTGTAGTTCATACGATATTTTACACACAGTTTCAGTGATGTGTTAGGATGCTATCAGATACTACTTACTCCATGGTGCAGAGTCCTTCTTGAGAAGCTAACTGTTTTGCAGCTAGTCAAGAAATCCCCCGCATCTCAGGGAACCCGAAGGTTCATTACCGCACTCACAAGCATCTGCCACCTGTTTCTATCCTGGGCCAGCCCAATCCAGTCCATATACCCACATCCCACCTCCTGGAGATCCATCCTAATATTATCCACCCATCTATGCCTAGGT
>Ga0123354_10011284_pt1 | contig 13794 bp, 14 predicted proteins | sample TergutLab28metaG_2_FD_97872 | JGI IMG/M metagenome (GOLD analysis project Ga0123354, IMG submission 97872) | Labiotermes labralis P4 segment gut microbial communities from Petit-Saut dam, French Guiana - Lab288 P4 | ecosystem: Host-associated > Arthropoda: Insects > Digestive system > Gut ... | reverse complement strand
TGTTTTTAAAAAAAGACAGACCGGGCGTGGGGGTAGGTTATTGGTTTTTTTTTGTTTTTTCTTCTGCGACCCTCCCCCCCCTTTTTCTCCCCTCCCTGTCCCCCCCCCCCCCCCCCCTTTTTCCGTCCTACACTTAGAACTTCCAAATGGCCTCTCTTGGTTTTTAAAGCGAGTTGTTTAACGACACTGTCTGTTTTTAGCGTCACATAGTGTCGGTGGTAGATAAATCAACGAGCATGGAACGTTGGTGGAATGATACTGACAGGGGAAAACAGAAATATTCTGAGAAAAATCTGTTCAGACGCCACGGTGTCCATTACAAATCGCACACTAACTGGCCTGGGATCGAGCTCAGGTGAGAGGCCTTCCATTAACCGCTTGAGGCTTGGCGTTGCTTTCTCTCGTAGTGTTTCCTACTGATGTATTTTGTGTATTTCTTATGTCAGTGCGTGCTACGTATCCGTCCGCCTAGTCATTGATTTAATAACACTCCTTCAGTATTCGGTGAATGTAAAATTACAGGTAGAAAAGTTCTTCTGAAATCAGTGTACACACACACAGACACACACACACACACACACACACACACACAATAGAATCCGAACGATGTTTATCCGGATCGGCTTAGCCCTTTGGGTAAAATTCTACAAAACTAATTTGCCTTGAAATTACCAGTTATCGGATCAAGTACGGTACAGTGTTATGGCTTACAGAACTTCAAATTGTCTGCATATCCGAATGGCTCGCCGTACCAATTAATCCGGATAAGTGGAATTCTACTGCATATATATGCCGCGAAAACAACTAAGTTGTGTTGTTAAAAAAGATTCTTTTGACTTTCAGTCTGCATGTTTCGCCTGTCATTCAGTCCTACTGAAGACGCCATTCTTGGTAGAGCGTCACTGACGTCTCACAAACCTTTAGGGTCTGAGTGTGGTGTTTGCGGTAGTGAATGTGCTTGTAGTCTGATGGGTTGTGACACGGTGCAGTCTGATTGGCAAGTAGCAGCATTTCAGAAGAATATAATGCTACCAATATACCGTGATAATGAAGGTAGTGGGTCATTGTCGGTCCATTGATAGCCACATATCAGACTACACGGTGTCGTAAATTAGAAGAAACAACAATGAAAAGAGGAGACGTGGATAGACAGAAAGTGAGGTGACGTTGAACGATGTGACAATTATAAGCTAAGGCAGAAGCTGTCCTTGTGCTTAGACGAGCACCATGTTGTGAAGACGTAAGAGAATGGAGGTATAGCTCCACGCATTCATAATTTGGGCACTCAATGGACTGAGCGTACAGCTTCACACCCCGGCCCGATTGCTTATTGTGTGTCCCATTTGGTAACATAGTCGTTGTGCTGACTGAGCTATCCTGCCTAAGATTACTAATTCCTGTTTGGTTGCCAGTGTAGCTACAGACTGTGTATCCGTCAAAGTGACAGGCGACGTTGCGGCTAATTCAAACCATCGCAATGCATACACCTGCGCACTTGTACAAGTCGCGAACCCCTCCCCCAGCTGTCACGGAGTGTCTGGCGGACGCAGGCATTCTGTGCGACACAGGGACGAGGTAAAAGATACACCCTGTAGTTTTAAACATTAAAGTGTCAATTTCAAGCAGTAGCTGCACGTGAGGGAGAGTGTTACCGAGTGTTTGCGTGACGTCATCATGGCTGTGCTTTTTCAAATTCGCGTGTCTCCCAAACACCTGGATAGCTACGTGAAATATAGTCTTCTGTGCGGTTTTGGTACGCGTATTTTTTCTCTTAGGTAAATTGGCGTCAGCAGGCAGTGCATTCAGCAGTTCAGAAGCTCAGTTGTGACGTTCTGAGTTCGGGTGTTTGGGCGTTCGGGCAGCGGTCTGGTGTCTGCAGAACCGAGTTTTATAATACGTAAACACAAACTTGAACTCGTAAGAACAGTCGCTGTAGTAAATCATGCAATTTGCCGGCGTTTTGTCACGTTGCACCCTCTGACCTATCAGCTGTGGCCATTTCCTTATTCTGCAGTCGTGTTTGTTACTTTTAAATTGCAGTCTACTGAATGCCGTGGAACAAAGAAGGCTCGATCGGTTGCTTGAACGTCGTATAAGGAGTTAATATCGGCGATGATAAAGCCAGTGCTTGCTTTGGGCCACTGAGTATTAGACCTAAATGCGGGGGGGGGGGGGGTGGTCAGTTCGTGTCATTAACATACGCGTGTCTTAATGACGTAATTAACCGTACGTGTTGTTCATAGTCTGTTCTGAAGGGTTGTGGTTGGATAGACAAACAGACAGATGGGTGGATAGATAGATAGATAGATAGATAGATAGACGGATAGATAGATAGACGGATAGATAGTTAGATAGAAGGATGTATAGATAGAAGGATGTATAGATAGACAGATAGATGGATGGATGGATGGATGGATAGATAGATAGATAGATAGACGGATAGATAGATAGATAGACGGATAGACAGATAGATGGTTAGATAGATGGATAGATAGATAGATAGGATAGATAGATAGATAGACGGACAGACAGACGGATAGATAGATAGATAGACGGATAGACGGACAGATAGATAGATAGACAGACGGGTAGGTAGGTGGGTGGATAAGTTGTGATTGTCTACACAGACCTAGCAAGCAGCAGACGACGCCGACACCCTCTGACGCCGATCCCTGTTACCAGACTGTCCGGAAGCCGTATGAACTGTGACATGGTGGGAAGGAGTTGTGTCAGTCGGTGTCACTTGCACACGCTGCTCTGTCTGTTGAACACCAGCACTCGATTAATACTGGTATATCTGCTTTAATCCCCCCTCCGCCCGCCCGCCCTCCCTCCCTCAGCGGCATGTCACCCAGCAACCACGGTCGTTCTCAAACAGATAAACGTACTTCCTTATTAATTTTAAGCTGCCCATGTCATTGAGTGTAGGTACAGTGGTGCGCAAAAGTTGCTACACAACAGTTCTTACGTGTCTGTGGGGTTCGTGAGGCCCTGTTTGCCGTCACTTGTCCTGATTATACCAACAGAAGTTTCTCTGAAACGTCGGTGCATTTCTGCAGGCAGGGCACAAAAACGTAATTTTCGAAATGTTTGATACTCACCACACAGTGTTACAGTGGAACAAACACAGCCACTTGCAGACTTGAACTGCAGCCCGTTACTACGTGCCGGTTCGCGTGCCGCACGTGCCAAAGTACGTGTAGCAGTAAGCGGTATAGCTAATTGCATGAATTATCGTGCGACTGTTACAGTACATACACAATTGACACTTGTGGCCGCGGGCCGCGTAACTCAAACTGGCGGTACACGGGTTGCAGACCCATGATCTAGGCCCTTCCTTAGCCTTATTTGATCTGTTAAGGATAATACTTTAGCCTTGAGCAACGTAGATGACGTTAACACACGACATTAATGGAGGTATAGCTTCACTTATTCCTAACTTCGACAGTAGGTGGAGTGTGATCAGTTGACGCTCTGATCGCTTCACCCCACGTTAGGAGCCCCGTTACGTATGGAAAGGAAGTCGGGTGGATCCCAATGCCGTTCTGGACTCTTTGGACAGGAGATACAAGTATCTTGCTCCAGTCTGGAATCGAACCGTGACTTATGTGACTCTAGCTGGTAGCCTAGCCGCTGTTCCGGATTGTGTTAGTGTGAGGTGTGAAGAAAAGCGGAAGCAGCCACAAGGGATGAAGAGGTGGCAGCCATCTTTCAATGAACCGTCTCCCCTAGATTGGAACCCCATGCCTTTTTTTAGTAACGAGTTCTGGATTATTTGGTTGGCAGTCCAGAGGGGGTTCAAACTAGCGACTCTCGTGTCGTGTTTGTGCTGTAACACTTGGGCTTTAAATGAAAGCAGCAATCCGGATTGGCTGGTTCACAGGGCGCTGATAAAGGCATTACTGTCAATTCAGCGGCTTACTGCTCGTTGGCGTCCGCACACCGCCCCTGCACCGCACCCCTAATTGTTTCCCTTGTGATTTGGGACGCAGGAGACCCGAGGGAGAGCGGGGATTTTGAAGAGAAATTACATCAGTGGCCGCTTGGCCAGCGCCATATCTGTTCAGTGCCTGAGGTTGTTGACGTCAGTGGAGTAGGCCTAGTGCAACTGCTGGTGTGTCGGTGTGTGCGAACAGGGCTGGCGAACTGTGCGGTCCACATTCGAGGGAAAATATCGAATTAGACAAGACTGGCAGTAATTTTAAACCTGTCCATTCCGTGCATTTCTGATCAATGTATTGCTTTATTAAACTTTAGACGCCTAATGTCAACTATATTTGACGTACCGCACCGCTAACCTCTAAATTTGCATTTTATATATTTATTCAACAAATATAGGTACTGAATATTTTAAACATGGTATATACTCTCCGTTTTTGTCTCTTCAAAATGCAGTTTGTTTAATAATTCTAACGTATTTGGTTCCTGCATTATTCACATTTTATATACAGGGTGTGCTGAAATTAAAAAAGTAAATCCGGCGCCAAAAGGTTAAACCAGCCAAATGCACAACTTCAAATTAAGAGATGGTTAAAACCAATTGTATCTGGATTTAAACTTGGCACAAGTACTCCTTGAGGATGGCATATGGTATCTGTACCGAAACATGTGTGTGTGGTTGGTTTAATGAATGAATGTAAATACAGCCAATGTACATATAAACATAACATTGAGGCACGTGCGCGCAGCCATTGTTGCCATGTAAAAGAATTATTACGTATTCTGAGTGTGCGTCTGTAGCCGTAATCATCAGGCATGCAAAACGCATGCGCCGTTATAGTGTCGTCTGTGGCCTGTCTGGATCTGCCATATTTTTTCCGCATTATCTCGTAAAAGATACGGTTTTCGGGAGAAACTTTATTGAATACAAAATGTGCGTTTTGATTTTCTCTGCAACTTTTATTCGAAACATTTCACATTTTAAGAAAATTCAGCGAGATGCTATCATAAATGCACGTGGCTCTTCATGTAAAATACCGGTTATTCGTGTCAGATTTTAATGAAACTTGAATTTCCCCAACAGATTTTCGAGGAATAATGGAACATCAAATTTCATGAAAATCCGTCCATTGGGAGCCGAGTTCCATGCGGAAGGACGGACATGACGAAACTAACTTTCCGCAATTGTGCTAACGCCCCTAAGTGCTGCACACGTGAGAGAGCGGCGCAGTGGTTCGCCTCATGACCTTGATATGGCGATGACACAGAGGGCGTCAGGGTGCACGGCATACCTTAACACACATGGGCGACAAATATGTGCAAAATTGTGACATTTTGTCCGTGGCGCGAGGGTGTTGACGGGATTCAGCTGGCTACAGTAAGATCATCGGTCTGTGGGTTCCGTAAAGTGGGCAGCGTGACAACTGTCAGCTTGTGAAGGAGGGCCCTTCTCCATCAGTACTCAGGTGTATCGAAATATTCTTGCAGTGAACGTTCTACATACGTCTCGGTCGCGACGGCTCTGTTGGTAACGGTGGTACTGCTGCAGGGACGACCGAGTTAACGACGTTCGTTCCTGGCGGGTGCTGTAGAGTTGTTTTCTTCCGAAACGTCCAGACCGGCTCTTGGGCTCACCCAGCCTCCTCAAAGCGTACTGGAGATAAAGCGGCCGGAACGTGAACTTGACTACTCGCCTCCATGTAATTGCTGGCCTAAGGACTGCGGCGGTATGCTGTTGTCCCTGCGGGGGGGGGGCAGGCTTTGCTTGGTGTTGCTGTGACAGAGATCTGGCTGAGGAAAGTGAAGAGCTACGTAAATCGGATGATGCTTGCTAGACGGTTTGTTGTTCCCTTTACTGCCTCAGATTGTAAGGATGGGAAAAATAACAGAAGTCTGTTGTTTTTTATGGGTGTGAAACTTGATCTGTCACATGTCGGAGGAGCATAGGCTGAGGGTGTTTGAGAAGGTACTGAGGAGTATTTGGGGCTGCGAGGGACGAGGTAAGGCGGAACAGTAGGACACTGCAGAATGAGAACCAAATGTTATTCGGGTGATCATATCAAGAAGAATGGGATGGCCGGGGCATTTAGCACGTATGGGGGAGATGCACACAGGGTTTTGGTGGGGATACCTGAGGGAAAGAGACCTCTTGGAAGAACCAGGCTTAGGTGGGAGGGTAATATGAATATGGATCTTAAAGTAATAGTGGGCGTGGACTGGGTTGATTTGGCTTGGGATAGGACCAAGTGGCGGGCTGTTGTGAATACGGTAATGAACCTTTGGTTCCCATAAACTGCGGGGAATTTTTGACGGAGTGTATGATTGGTGACTTCTGAAGAAGGCTCCGCGCCATGCAGTCTAGCAATATTCTCTGTAAGTAGCATCTCGGCATTGCTAACTGCATGACATCTGGTTACAGCCTGAGCATCAGTGGCGGATCGCGGTTATTTACAGCGAAGAGGAAGCGTTGTGGGGCAGAAAGGAAACAGCGAATGTGTTGGTACTGCTGTGCGTGCACATGGCTGGCTGCAGTGTTGGTACTACTGTACGTACACATGGCTGGCTAGAGTGTTGGTACTGCTGTGCGTACACATGGCTGCCTGCAGTGTTGGTACCGCTGTGCGTCCACATGGCTGGCTGCAATGTTGGTACTACTGTACGTACACATGGCTGGCTACAGTGTTGGTACTGCTGTGCGTACACTTGGCTGGCTGCAGTGTTGGTACTGCTGTGCGTACACATGGCTGGCTGCAGTGTTGGTACTTCTGTGCGTACACATGGCTGGATACAGTGTTGGTACTGCTGTGCGTACACATGGCTGGCTGCAGTGCGTCTGCAGAAAAACGCGATCGGTCTCACCGCCTGTCACTACACTATATGCAGTATATCCAACAGCAGCACTGTACGATACAGCACTGTACAAACATGTGCTAAACATCCTACATGTTTCGACATTTTTATGCCATCTTCAGGTAGTTACTCGAGAAACAGAAGTGCAGTAATGCCTAGAGAGAAGGTAGAACTGCGCTGTTCCGGGTCATTAACGCGGCGAATAGTGTTAGTTACCGACGTTTCGAGACAGCCTATCGGTCTTATCTTCAGGGTTCAAGAACCAAACGAAAGCCTGTAGTCACAATACGGAATTTGTATGAGGCAGAGTATTGGCTAGCCGTGTCACAGTTGTGCTGTGGTGCAGTCAAATACGGATATAAAATGGTTCGACACAATGACAGGGTGTATCATTACAGTCAGTATGTAACTGCAAACATCTTGTGCATAAATTCTTCTAGCGTTCTCGAGGCCATATCCCTGTGTGTCATGGTTGAATCAGCACTACACGTTACGAGGTTAATTGTGAAGATCATTACCATGTTCACAAGAGCGACATCTCATCCAACCGCGAACCAGATTAATTGACGTCAAAGCCTTCGGTGCTGATTCTTTAAAGATCCATCTTGAAGCTCTCTTGTCATGCTCGTCTCAGTGTGCCATTCGGTGTTTCAGTTTTAGACGCCACTGCCAGACGGTCGGCTGTCTCTCACGCCCATCCCATTCATTTTGATTTAGCACTCCTAACAACAGTAAACAGCATTTTATCGGACTGCTGTCGGCTCCGTTGTCTTATTAGCGTGACCCACTGTTAGGCGAGGCAGAGTAGCGGTAGGAGGTGACAAACGGCAGTTGTCGGATAAAATAAGGATTCCGTCGTATTTGGTAAAAATTTGAATTTAGAGTAGCTCACTACACGTGGAGTAAGTAGTGGTGAAGATTGTGTTGTGCGTCTGATTCTTGTGCAGTAAAACGGAATCACATTTAAAGATCCAGGTCGTACCGCGCAGTAAACACACTCCATCTCTCTTATAAAAACCAGCCAGTTAATGCTGTATAGGGAAATAATAATTGTTTGCTCTCAGATCCACGCAAAACACATAAACACATTGTGTAGGCAGAACATAGAATTGTTGAATGTTAACCTGGTGGTACATGTAGTAACCGCTGGACTACAAAGGGTTAAATCTGTGTTATAGAAGCCAGTCAGCTAATGTTGTATAGGGAAATAATCACTGTTTGTTCTCAAATCCACACAGAACACATAAATACACTGTGTAGGCAGAACGTAGAATTGTTGAATGTTAAACTTGGAGGTACATATAGGGACCACTGGGTTACATAGGGTTAAATCTTGGCTATAAAAACCATTCAGTTAATGCTGTATAGGGAAATAATCGCTGTTCTCAGATCCACACAAAACACGTAAATACACTGAGTAGGCAGAACGTAGAATTGTTGAATGTTAAATTGGTGGTACATATAGTGACCACTGGTCTACAAAGGGTTGAATCTCTATTATAAAAACCATTCATTGTTGTATAGGGAAATAATCGCTGTTTGTTCTCAGATCCACACAAAATGCATAAATACACTGTGTGGGCAGAAAGTAGAGTTGTTGAATGTTAACCTGGTAGTACATATAGTGACCACTGGGCTACAGGGAGTTAAATCTGTTATAAAAACCAGTCAGTTAATGCTGTATAGGGAAATAATCGCTGTTTGTTCTGAGATCCACACAAAACACGTAAATACACTTTGTGGGCAGAACGTAGAATTTGTGAATTTTAAACTGGCTGTACATATAGAGACCACTGGGCTTTGTCGTGGACCAGTGACCTCCACTCCCTTCTGCTGGCAGTCAGTATGGAGCCTCTTCATGGTCACAGATTTCTGTCCAGTCCGGGTGTCGATCCCGGCCAGTTTTCCATCCAGTGGGTACCGTTCAGCAAAACGGCCGGAACGTGTAGCTGGTTCCCTATGGTTACCTGTACCCCTATACTTCGTCACGGTATGTCCGATAGAAGTTGCTCGGGCACCCTGTATACTACGACAACCCCTCCCACCCTTTCCCAATTCCTCAAAGGTTTCAAATCGCCTGGAGTAACTACGCCTTGCATGTACCAGGCGGGTCTGCTCGAGTATTGATCCCTGGCAATATCTTCCGATAGTTGTTCGGACGCTCCTATTGCCACATCTGGTCCAATGGCGGTAGCAGTCACACTGCTGCAAGATTAACCCCATAAAGACGAAGTGCAATGCCTACTATCCCATGATCCCCGATTTCCGAAAGAGCATTTCTTTTTGGAAGGCTCCCAGGTTTCGCATTTGTCCTTCTGGTAAGAGGAACGTACAGTTGGAGATGACTGTGGAGCATTGGTGGACTCTTTTGACGTAGAAAGTGGGCAGGTGGTGGGAAGAAATGGCATCATTTCTTCAGTAGGTTCCACAGGCTACGCCCGCTCGTCCTGCCGATAGGAAACATGCATGGAAGAACCTGAACTGTATATCAGTCCGTGCCACACACAGACCCCATGTGTTGCCCACACTTTGTGGTCCCTACAGAAACTGCTGCTGGTTTGATCATAGTAGTATTTGCATTTTTTTTTGTTTCCCAGGTGAAGTCGAGGCTTCCAATGACCATGCCATGGCATGCTTAAAGCTGCTGCTGCTTGTCCCTGATTCATTCCATATAGAGATGTGTAGTGCAGAAGTGGCACTGAGTCATACTGTACTTCCACTTGTTTCTTTTCCACCTGTTAGCATCATTGTACCAATGTCTCATGTTCGTCGTCATCATACAGGCGCTGCTGTCCAACTGGGAACCTCCCAAAAAAGGCGTCGTCAGACCGTCGGACGGAAATATACTTCCACATTTTCAAGCTTCGGAAGGCACACGGGTGCAGGCCCTTGCTCAGTACCTGGTACCCAGTCGCTGTCACTCTCCTGGTTTGTGAGGCTAGATGTCTGTTCAGAAGTAGCTAACGGGCTGGGCATTTTGGCACGCATGGGGAGGCGGATACTGCATTGCACAGTTTGGTTGCAATACGTTAAGTGTAGCCACAGTAGTGTGACGAACCTGTTTAGCATGAATAGGCTGGAACTGCCTTGGTAGCTTTGCGATTGTCAGCTTCTGAAGACGTACCCTACACGGTGGAGATAACATTTGTATTTTGTGTACAAGCTGTGTTGTATGCAAGTGACAGTAGTTGTAATGGAGTGGGGTGGGGGGGGGTCCTGGAATTGTGCGGGCGTAACGTCTGTCTGGGCACGAGATTATGCTGTACAGTTTGTGTTGCATGTTCTAGTGAGTAATGACATGTACAGTGTGTTTGTAAGGCCCGTTTCGCCAGTATGAGCTGTGCGTTTAGTTCAGTCAAAAACACTTTCATGTTCAGCAATGACTGCACGTTGCAGTCTACAAAGACCATCATTAGGCCACCATTACAAAACTTGAAACTAAGGTGTGATACAGCGCAAATTGTGCTTGTTGTATGGGATCCCACGTGACTTAGTTAAAATATTAAGATCATGTGGAAAAGAGGCAGAGACAAGATTTACTAACAGAGGAACAAAGCAAGAAACGTTAGAGACTGCACGCCTGTGTGAGCTGGACTGCTGTACAGCTCTCCTGCCACACACTGTGCTACGGACACGACAAGGGCAGTGGCAGCGTACTTCTTCCCGTCCCTTTTATCGTGTCGGCGGATGCAGGCTGTGTGTGCGGTAAAACTGGTGGGCTGGGGGTCACGATAAAAGGGACAGACAGAAATACGCTGCCACTGCCCTTGTCGTGTCAGTAGCACAGTGTGTGGCAGTAGAGCTGTTGAGAAGGAACGGCATTAAGAAATGAAGGTTTTGACGTTCAGGTGACCGTGCATCGTGAGAAATTCTTATAATAAAACCAAATAAATGCACTAATTTCTCAAATTTATTTTTGGAATAAAACTCTACATGTTTTGGACAGTTCCTCTGTCCATCATCAGGAGTTTTTCACTTTACACACAACAATGGTATATGTCATACAGGTTTGCTGACAGCTTGCGAGCAGGATCAGGACGGACCCTGCTCGCAAGTGTCAATGAAATTAAGAAATGCTGCTGCGCTCTGCGCCGCTAATTGAACGAAATGGCAAAACGAAATTTCTTGCCGCATCGAGGACCGGATCGCATTGCTTGAACATCGCTTTACAAGCCGTGGGCGCCGTACGTATTGGTATTGGTGTGGACCAAATTTCACAGTATGTTGAAGTGCTGCCTGTTGGGTCCGCCTTAGAAAACAGCAGTTTTGTGCGTGATTTTGGGCTCCCGCCTTGGTGCGCTCTTCTGGGATATTACGCAGCGCATGGTGGTAATTCCTTACCGAGGTTTCGGGACAGCCTATCAAAATGGAACCGATAGATTGTACCGAAACATCGGCAAGGATTTATACCACCACAGGCTGCGTAGTATCCCAGGAAAGCGCACACCTCATCAGAACAGTTGTGGACGTACGAAGTACAGAGCAAGGCTCATGCAACTTTAATAATATTACTGTGCATTGGGCGCCTGTCTCGTTTTCAAATGAAAATCTCCCTGCGGACTTGTGGGTCTGTTGACCTGTGGGTCACACTGCTGGAATAACTGAGCGTCCAGCTGATGATGTTGCAGAGAGAGCGCCATGCGGACGTTATGTGATACTGAGATGAATCAGAGAACAGCCGACGGGTATTACCGAAACGTCACCACAAAATTACGCTCAGCTGAGGGATTTACAGTACAAATGTACCATTGTAATTACTGTATGGTCAGCTCACGGTCCGCTCTCGGTCTTTGCCTGTGTTTAAATGCAGCTGTTCGTACCGACGGTCACGTGACAAAGTCGGTGCGGCTCTTCAGAAGAATATCTGTCAAAAAAGTAAAGGGATTATCGCCAAATCGCTGTTGGTTAAGTTCTGAACGTCGGTCGAATGCCGCAGTGTAAATTCGGAACCCAAACCCGACCGCGACCTGACCGTCAGCTGACCGTGAGTGTGGATCAAAATTAACATTCTGCTATTTTATACGGAAAATGGACAAGAGATGTTTGATTTATAGTTTGTCTTATGTATGGATGTCACGGTAGCTGGATGTCACAGTAGGTGAATGTCGCAGCAGCTGGATGTCAGGGCAACTGGATGTCGCAGTAGCTGGATGTCACAGTACGTGGATGTCAGAGGCTGGATGTCACAGTAGGTGGATGTCGCAGCAGCTGGATGTCGCAGTAGCTGGATGTCACAGTACGTGGATGTCAGAGGCTGGATGTCACAGTAGGTGGATGTCGCAGCAGTTGGATGTCATAGTAGGTGGATGTTAGCAGCTGGATGTCACAGTAGCTGCATGTCACTACGTGGATGCCACAGTAGCTGGATGTCACATCAGCTGGGTGTCACAGTAGGTGGATGTCACAGCAGCTGGATGTCACAGTAGGTGGATGCAACAGCAGCTGGTTGTCACAACAGTTGGATGCCACAGCAGCTAGATATCACAGTAGGTGGATGTCACAGCAGCTGGATGTCGTAATAGGTGGATGCCACAGCTTCTGAATGTCACAGCAGCTGGATGCTTCTGGCACCCTCCACACGTCTGTAGACGATATGTTTCTTGTCAATCAGCCTGCCTACTCACATTACCACACTTTACGTCCGCCGCTCAAGGCTGATTGCATTCCTGCTATTGTTGTAACATTCGCGTATTTTCAACGACATTCCCAACGACTTCACATTCTGTGACACCCAGGAAGGAGAGTTGCCGTCCTACTGACTGACCGCTCGGCAGCGGGTCGAACTTTCGTTACTTACCGAAGGTACAATTCACCCTGTAACCTCACATGAAGGCACAGGGAGGAAGTAGAGGTATAGCTGTACCCTTTCTTGAACTTCGGCGCTAGGTGGGGTGGGTGGTCAAAGCCACGCCCCGGCCCCTTTATCCCCCGGAAATACCCGGCATTCATTGTACAGGAGGCTGAGTGTGCCCGAGGGCCGGTTTGGACAGGTGCGCAAAACTCGCCTCCCTCAGGGACTCGATCCCCAGACCGTTGCTGTCGAAAAACGTCTCTTGCTGTCGTCTGGCATGTGAAGCGACACGGTCTGGTAGAATCATACAGAAGTTTCGACGGAAATCGCTGCTTCCATGTTCAGGGTACAAGAGTCTCCGTACATTTCGTACTGCCTGTTGTGGGCAGCAGCTTTGGTCTGGTTGTGCGCCAGTGGGCGGGGGATAGCAAGTACAGAGTGCTTATTTTATCTGACAACTGTCGTGTGTCGCTTCCTGCCCATATCTTGCTCGCAGAATGGGCTGTGATCCTACTGCAAGTGACGGCAGACACAACAATGACCTGTACATTTCCTGTTTTGTCGTCCAATTTACGCCAGATGGCTCCACTGGTTTCTGATTTCTTTCACAGTCTCCGATCAAAAGTTACACAACCTTCTGTGTTTTTGGATGCGTGTTGCATGATCTGTCTATTCCACGTACAAGTCGAGGGTGCACAAAGCGAACGTGTGACGTCTTGTTAGCGGAGGTGCGTCGTCTGCAGCTGTGGATCCCAACCGCCAGTCTTGTGCACTGTTCACCGTGCGGTATACCCGACCACCAGGTGATGTAACTGGAACAACAATGTGAGTCGTTACCACCACAAAAACATCTATCTTACGAGAGACGCGGACAGCAGGGCTAGTAAATTAATTCTGGTAGAGACAACACCGCTGTAGCAATGCCCGCTAGCTGCCTGCCGACGTCACCCGGAAATTAAAGGTAGAAATTCACATCCTTTGAAACTTGGTGCTTCCTGTTACAGTTTAAATTTCATGAGACTGTACAGTGGATTAGCTTGGAGGCCGAGCACTGGATCATTCATAAGTCGCGGTGACGTCATATCCGGATCAATACACGGGGCCGCTCTGCTCTCTCTAACCCCCCCCCCCCCCCCCCCCGCCTCTGGGTGGGAAACGCCCCCCGCATTTTTTTCCAGGCTTCCCTTTGTGGGGTCGGACTCTCGGCGGGGGGG
>Ga0123354_10011283_pt1 | contig 13796 bp, 9 predicted proteins | sample TergutLab28metaG_2_FD_97872 | JGI IMG/M metagenome (GOLD analysis project Ga0123354, IMG submission 97872) | Labiotermes labralis P4 segment gut microbial communities from Petit-Saut dam, French Guiana - Lab288 P4 | ecosystem: Host-associated > Arthropoda: Insects > Digestive system > Gut ... | reverse complement strand
GGAGCATACTTTGTTCCTTGCTAAAGTTACAGTTTAAAGCACTCAGTGATTTACTTCGTTATATTAATTTAATGCTGTGGCAGCATGTTTTAATGTGAAGTTTAGATTATTAAATACTATACATGTGCATTTGTTGGTGTGTTACTTAAATAAACTACAAAATGCGCGGTGCAACGTTAAAGATAACTTTCCGCATGTTTAAACAAACATTGGGCCTGACATCCTACAAATTTCAGGGATGCTGGACACCTGGTAAATATGTAATTTAAAACTGTTTAGTTTTTTTCTATAAATTTCCGACTTTGTATACCTTATAATTTATTTGCCGTCTCCTGTGTGTATTGTCTTTCAAACATCTCCACAGATAATTGTCACGTGGCGTATCGTATGAACCAAGAGGGCACAACACACGACTAATGAATTAATGGGCTTTCCAAAACATAACGTAAGGCGGTCGTTCACTCACAGACTGTGTCAGGGGTTTCACCGTCAAACTGGAAGAATCCATTCTCTTCTAGTCATGGATTAAGAGAAGAAAAAGTGGGGATTTTCTTACTGCATAATTCTGAATATACAGGATGATTCAAAAAGATGGACTCATATTCTTACGTCTATATTTCCTGAACTATACATGGTATGTGAATGATCTACATAACATTTGAAATAGAAGATCCTACGTTTTCACATACCATCGCTACAGCTCTCGCGTAATGCACAGCCTTGCAGCAGCGTCAGTTGAGAGCAAAATGGCTACTATGAAACACAAAATGTTTTGCGTTCGTGAGTTCATTAAAACTGTGTCGGCTACTGCTGTGCAGCGTGCGTTTCGTCTTCGTTTCAACAGGCAACCTGCAACGAGAAAGAGCATTTGTCGCTGGAGTCACCAATTTCAGCAAATAGGCTGTCTGTGTAAGGCAAAAGCTCCGGCCGACCACGTGTATCAGAGGAGAACGTGAGACGAATTCAAGAGAGTTTTGAGCGTAGCCCACGCAAGTCAACCCGTAGAGCGAGCAGAGAAGTTGGAATACCGCAACCAACTGTCTGAAGTGTGTTGAGGCGCCGTTTACTGCTCAAGCCATACCGCCTACAACTGGTACAAGCTCTTTGAGTCCATCTTTTTGAATCACACTGTATTTTATCCGAAAAGAAAACGGGTCAAATCGTTATTGTTGCATTTACAGCACACCTCACAACGTCTTTGTAACTTTGTTGTCATGTGATGGTATCTAGTTTAGCGTGCAGTAAGATGGGATTGTCTGCCGACTGTTGGCTCTACGAGGGCGTGCTGATAAGTCCTTACCCCGACCAGGAAGGAAACAAGCTACAACGAACAAACTCGGGATTTATTCAACATACTCCCCACGAAGCTCAATACACTTCTTAGCCCGTTGCTGTAACTTTTGCAAGCCACTCAAAAAAAAATTCAGAAGGTTGTCCGTTCAACCACGTCAACACGGTAGCAATGAAATCCGACCTGTGCGTTGGACGAAAAACTGCAACCTTTCAATTGTTTTTTCAGTCCAGAGAAGAGGTGGTAGTCCGACGGGGCCAGATCCGGAGAATAGGGTTGGTAATCAAGACAATGGAAACCTAGGTAGGCAAGTTTCTTCTGGGTTGCAAGTGCCCGGTGAGCAGGAGCATTGTCGTGCAAGAAAAAGAGACCCTGGTGAACAACTTCCTGCGGCGTTTTTCCTTCAAAATATCCTTCAATTACACCAGCAAAGATGATTAATATTCCGCGTTGCTAGTTTGGCCCTTGGGAAGATAATCAATAAGGAGGATGCCGTCTTGATCTAAAAAATCGAGGCGAGAATATTTTCAGCGGATTTTTGCACTCGGAAATTTTTGGGGCGGGGTGAGCTGCTATGCCGCCACTCCATTGATTGTTGCTTTGTCTCCGGGTCATAGTGATATAACCAGGTTTCATCCGTGGTCACCAATCGCGACAGGAAATCATTTGGATCGCGCCGAAAAGATCCCAGAATTGCTCAGACGACTGGCACTCTTTACGTTTTTATCCGCGTTCAGGCATTTCGGGACCCACTATGCGGAGAGCTTCCACATGTCCAAATCTTCATGAATGATGGACTCAACCCGCTCACGTGAGATACCCAGTTGCTGAACTATTTATTTACCTGAATTCCGGCGGTCTTCCAAGATTAGCTCGTGAATTTGATCAATAATATCTGGGGTGGTCACTGTTTTGGGTCGTCCAGGACGAGGCGCATCACAGACGGAAAAATCACCACATTTAAACTGGGTCACCCAGTTCTTGACGGCGACGTACGATGGTGCTTGTTCCCCTAATGTTTCTGTCAGAATGGCGTGAATTTCCTTCGGCGCATTGCCTTGCAAGAAAAAAAACTTCTTGACAGCTCACGTCTCCATGTTGTTGAAATCGCGCTCATCGCCTGACATTCTTCATTTCGGCCTCTGTAACAATAAAAGACTTGCAGCTCGGCACATGAACAGACCCCTCTTTACAACGACGCTATCGATTCCGTCCGACGACATGTGGAAGTAGGTTGGGCTACTCGTAATTGTAAATTCTGAAAACACTAATCGTGTTGAATGAAAGCGCGGATCGTTTATGTTGTGTGAATATTTTAATCTCTACCCTTGAGTTTTGGTCACTTATTCTCGGATTCAGGACGATTTATTTACGTATTTATTTTTGGAAAAGTAACATGTAGCATGTGATCCGCAGTTAGACCCTGGGTAACAGTTGTGCATCGGTGGAAAAAAATACATTTTCATCGCATTGTGTACAAGCAGTATAGAACTTCAGAGCCATGAAAATTTGTGGGGCTCAAGTTTTTAGAACCGTGTGAAGAATATAAGCGAGGTGATCCACATCTGGCAACGGGGAGTAATTGTGGATCGGATCCTTTCGGAAATATTTTCGTGATACACGTACTGAGAAACTGACACAAGACGACTGCAGTGCACCCAATGACAAATGCTATGTTTTCGCTCTTCTCCCCACTTTTTTTTATTATTGCCGTTTCATATGCTTTTGGAGCAATAATTGTGCCACTTCTATTGACCAAAGCAAGCTCAGTTTGGTCACACTTATGTATCTGCACTAGTAATTTTGAGTACATTGATTAAACTGCTTAGTTTATTAAACAATTCCTTCTTGGTTTCTTTGTGTTGCCATAGTGCTTCGGGCGACGGACTGATTTTCTCCCTGTCGGAGAGTTAAATAACGTCGCATCGTGAAGCTTTTACACCGTCGTGTCCATGGCAAGGAATTTTTGAAAACTTTTTTTCTCTCATTTAGAATCTATCACCCCAGCCAGTTGAAGTACTTTATGCGACTCAATCCTTTATCCATTTTTTTCGAAATACCTACGCTCTGTATAGCGCTGTCCATATAAAATTAGTACGTAGGTTATTCGGAAAGTAAGTACCGTCTGCGCATATCTCTCGCACATCCTCGAGACTGTCACTTTGCGCATGTGCAGTAACTCCCTCTATCAATTGAGAAGCCACAGACGCCATTTCGTGAAATTCGTGTTATGTTTATGTTTGTTCCTTTGCGTTAAACGTGTTTAAGACAATTGAAGGGGCCGCCGACAGTGAAATAATTCTGTAATTCGTTTTTGAACGTTAGGAATGTGCTACCAAGTGAGATTCATCACCAGATTTGTCAAGTGTATGGTGACAATGCGATGAGTGATGACATGGTTAGGAAATGGGTTCGGATGTTCAATGAAGTACGAGAGAACGTGCGCGATGAGGCGCGTTGTGGCGTCCATCTTTGGTGAATGATGATTTGGTGCGTAAGGTCAACGAAAGAGTGCGCGACGACAGACGTTTCACAATTTCTGATCTGAATAATGTAGAATCTGATAGCAGTAAAGTTTTATACGAAACCTTACTCATTTTGTCTTACAGCGAAACGGTACTTACGTTCTGAATAAGCCTCGTACATTATTGGAGAATAACAAAGAAAGAATTTTCAATATGCTTGTCAGTGAAGTTTTGAAATAAGTAAGTCTTGCAATGAGAAATTTTACCTTAAATTTGACTATTTAATAAACTGAATAACTACGCAAAATTACCAAACTCAATATTTTATGTGCATAAAAAATCATAACATTTTTATTATTTGTCTACAAGAAAGTACGTTCAAACAGATAGTGTGGCAAACTAAACCATAAACCTAGCGACAGAATATCTTCTTACACTATTGGCACTTTTCCGTGATGCAAAACTCTCAATAACACTGTATACTGGAAGCTGCAATCGAAATTCAGTTTGAAATCAGCGCGTAACCAGAATGCATTGCGTGCTCATTGGTGGCGGAAAATGACCACAAACAGGTCACCCGCATGCATGCCCGAATGCTTCGTGTCAATTGTAATTTTTTCCCTTCACAGAACACGTTTGTATCTACTTTTGAATGGATATTAACACCGTAAGTTCGCGCAGTCATCATTGCAGATTTTAAAAAGTTATGTTACGTAATTTTCAGTTGAAAGAACACTGCAACACACTCACTGCTATTGCTAATACAATGGACTCCCTCGACACATACTGCTGCCAGACGCAGTCATAGTCATCAATAAATGAACTGCATATTATTTCATTTAAAAATCAGCTCTTTGGTAACATTGATCTGCAACCAGCGCCCGATTCACGACTAGTTACCTTACCGCTTAATTATACAGTATGAATCGACAAAATGCACTTTTCCTAAATTAACGGTTCAATTTTTAATTTTTTTTTATGTCTTCTACTTGTATCGAACCCGAAGGTTCATATCCAGGAAGACGGCTGTAAATGCAGTTATGGTATAGTAGTTTTATATGTACCGTTATAAGCAGTCTAGTAAGTAGAAGAATCGAAAACACTCTTCTACCTACAGGACTGCCTATACCGATGCAAGTAAAACGCACCATACCATAACTGTATATACAACTGTCTTCCTGAGATGAACCATCGGGTTCGAAACATGTAGAAGACATAAAAAAATTAAAAGTTGAAAAGTTAATTTAGGAAATGTGCATTTCATTGGTTTATAATGTGTAATTAATTACAATGCACGGCACAAGAAACATAAAACATTACCCTACCGCCTAATTATATTATGGGATCAATAATTACAAACCGATAGAGCCACACCTAACAATAAACCGGAAATAATAATTCGTTATCATGAAAAAAAGAACGTGTATCTTGATAGATGTTGCAAATTCAGGAGACAGAAATATGCTCAAGAAAGAAGCTGAGAAGATTCTACAATATAAAGACCTCGTAATAGAAATGTAGCGTATGTGGAATGTGAAAACTAAACAGATACCAGTAACAACAGGGGCAACTGGAACCATTCAAAAATCATTAAAAAAACCTGAGCAAAGTAAAGCACGAAATCAAGGAACTACAACAAACCAGCCATATTGGACACTTCACACACACTGCGGAAAGTACTGATGTAGAAGTACAAAACATTTAACACGGGAATTAACATTACGTGTAGAAGAAATTGTAGACACAGAGTAGCTGCAACTCTACATACCCAAGAAACATGGCTTGTTTCAGGTATGTATATTTAAATTTCTTACATAAAGGTAATAAGAAATGATGATGATGATAATAATAATAATATGAACAATTCACTTCACAGTGAAAGCTCCCTGTGATACACCATACGTCATATTCGCGAACAATAAAAACTATTGAAAACTGCCATGCCCGAATTTTGAACCTGGATTGTTCTGAACAATTGGTGATGTGTGTGATTCAGCCTAAGTAAGTGCTGTGTAAGTGAACATGCAAATATCGAACTGCCGGGAATGAGTCATGCTCAGCCAGATGCAGCGTATGGTAGCGCGGGTTGCACTTGAAATTGGTCGCTCATTTTATGGTGATTCCGTTGGTAACATGCATAAAAGGTTGTGCGCTTAATTATAGGCTAATTACCAAGCAGCGGATGATGTACAGGGAAATCATTTTAAGAATTACACGGAATGCATAAATGCACTGTGTGAGTAAAATTCAGAGGTTTGAGTGTTACGGCTTGATGTATATATAGACACCACTCGGGTTAAAAAGGTTTTTTAATTAATTTGCTTGCTGAAAGAACAGAAATTTGGATAGAAATGGGCAGGATAAAGCACGAGAGTGGGAGGCCTATGCGTTTTTTCGCGCACTAAACCGAATTGCAGGCTATCTTTTGAAAGCTGATGACAGATTTGTTTTAGGAATAGCGAGAGTGGATATGCTGTGACTAAGCATTTATGCACCGTATTAGGAACGAATCTGTCCTTGGAAACTTTGCAGGAGCTAGGTACGTGCGTATAAATTAATTTGTACTTCAAAATACGGGGTGAGTCGGTGGTTATGGTTTACACTTCATGTAGATGTCAGGGTTCTTAATCTGACAACCGACAACAGAAATTCTCAGCTTAATGTATCAACACTTCTCTGATAAGATGTATTAGGTTGTAGTTGCCATTAAAGATGAATAGCTAAGTAAATTAATAATGCAAAGCGCAGTGTGAGATGGGAAATATCCCGAAAATTTAAAGTATCTTTATAAAGTGTGTTGTTTAAAGACGCCAAGATTATGTAAATCTAGTGATGTTAAAGTAAATTTGGAACACTTGTGGAGTGATACTGATAGGGGAAAAGCGAAATGGTTGGAGAAAAACCTGTGCCACTACTGCTTTGTCCACCACAAATCCCACATTGTCTGGCCTTGGCCGAATGCGAGTCTTCGGGTTGCGAAGCCGGCGCCTGACCATGGCGTGACCTAGTAGCGTGTAGTTAACACGTTTGTTAGTCTCCTGTCCGCCTAGCAATGCATGTAAACATTGTTGTACTAACAGGACATTTATCAGACTACGGTTCGGGATAGGGATAACGTGTCGTTACGGTGACTAGGCTATGGATTGAATGATGCGGAGTACGAGTACGGGCAGCCACAAAATTTTATTCTCCAAAACGTGCAGATCCTCTTAGGGCCAAACCAGCCCCGTGCTCAATGGGTACCGGAGATGAAGCGACCGAGCATGAACCTGACCACTGTATTCCATCTGGTGCTGAGATTAAAAATCAGTATAGCCATACCTTCACTAACCCATACGTCTTCATTGTGTTCTCAGGACAAATTTACTTTTCCTTTACTTTTCATTACAGCAGTACGGTCTTCTTACAGTGTCAGGAGTAAATGTATTCCTTTATTTGTAGACGGGTTATCTAATAAAATATTGTATCTGTAATGGAAAGAATTTTCGGATCTAACAGGAAGGGAGTTACTGAATCTACACCGGATATTGAGTGGTAAACGTAACGGCGTTCGATGGACATGCACAAGAAAAGAGCTTTGGTACCAGTCATCTACACTGCATCATGACGTAAAGCGTCAGACCACAGCAACTTCCTATTTGGTGCATATATTAGGTGGCGAAGTAAAATTTTAAAATCAGACAGTTTTATTGGCTGCTGGGAAGTGACACACTTTTCTTAAACCTGTGTTGTTGTAGTCTATCTCATCAAATTCACCACAGTACGGAACATAGGCCAGTAGTTGCAAGACGGTTTTGTAAGCTTACTAACTATTGAAATTCTAAATTATATTTGGTGCTTGAGATAAAAGTCGAGTTTCTGTATTTCGTGCTGCATAAAGAGAGGTGACTAGGGTCAGTGTTTGTGTTGCCATTATTTGTTAACTTGTCTGACATTGTGCAATGGCTTACATTTCGGTTTTTCCGTTACGTCACGTATTTTAAGGGTGTGAAAAATTTTAAGGGGATAAATTTCAAATTCATATTTCCCCCCCACCTGAGGTACAGTAAACTATTTTCCTTATTCCGTACTGTTGTTTTGACATTTTTTTTCTGCTAGCATGTTTTAGTATTATTTGGAACTTGTTTATATATTAAATAATATTATCTGTCAGCATTTAATAAGATGGTAATTCCTAAATCGATGGATGGTAGCAATTATGTGTGTGAATTATTAAGCCCAAAGCATATTGCCTACCTTTTGATTTATTTCACAATAAAATAGCAAGATTTTAGAACTGTCTATGCAGCATATATAATAGACTGTAATAGGAGGGACGAGACGCACATATCCCATGTTTTGGAGAAACTCCAAAAATCTGTCGAGGTTTTATCGATCTGTGAGACTTTCTCTGTAATTGTGTGGTCACTAGGATACGATGCTTTACGTAGGCCGTACTACTTGTAAGTGATTCTTTTGGTAATAATAAGAACTGAAAATTGTTCCAAAAATCGTGTGCTTAACGTCATTACTTTCCATTGTTTATCAGGTCACAAGAACATGTTATAAAATATTCAAAGGAATTTGCGAAAGACTTTCTAGCATACAGAATCTCTGCATACATTTTAACTTCGAAACTTATAAAGAGCTCAGGTATGCGCAAGTCCATAATTTCGGGTATACATTCCAACATCACACATCCCATGCACCTCCTATATTTTGGACGTGGTATTTTTTAGGAACCTGTTTTTTCTGTGATTTCATCTTAGAAAAACGTTTGTCAAATTATGGAAATGTTATAGACGGATTTTTAAATTACGTCAAATACCTGTGGTATTCGGGGACCGCGGTAGAACAGTGGTTAAGGTGCTGTGTTACAAATCGGAAGGTCGCTGGTTCGATCCCAGCTGGTGTCAATGGAAGTTTTCATTGACATAAAATCCTTCCGATCGCACTATGGCCCTGGGGTCGACTCAGCCTCTAACAGAAATGAGTACCAGGACCATTTCCTGGGGTAAAGGCGGCCGGTGCGTAAGACTGACAACCTTACCACCATCCTGTGCCGTTGTCACGAAATCTTGGAACCTTAACTTCCTGGAACCCTCTGGACCACTCCAGGCCTGTAACGGGACTGCTTTACGTTTTTTTTACCTGTAGTATTCAATGACACTGGACCAATTTTAGGTGAATATGTGAACCACATATGTTATTAGTTATTTTTTGTGTTTGTATTTCAAACAATGTTATCCTTACTGTTGACATCATACCATTATTATTTTTGTTTTAATTGAGTTACGTATTAATGCTTTAAGTGGGTATACGGAGTCATTATCAAATTATTTTTATATATTTGAAAATTAATTAAAAACTAAGGCTGCCTACACGAGTAAAATTTGTAGAACAAAAATGCAATACATACTCTGTAATGCACGAGCATATGATATATGAGGACTCCACTGGGTGTTACGCAGTCTAAGTATGAACAATAGTGACGAATGTACAGCAAGTCATGTTTCGTTACTCCACGAAAACAAAATAATGACGCTAGTTCAGAAAAAGTTTCCACGAAGTTTTAGGACGAACTGACGTTCAATTCATTAAATGTATCCGTATGAAATTCAGTTTGCAGAGTTTTGCTCTCTCTGTGAAGGCGGAGTTCAATATGAGCGCCTGTTACTAAGGAGACAGCCTCGATCTTCCAGTAAGCCTTCGTGTGTACGTCATGGCAGTTAAAAAGACCCACTAGCCGAGAACACTCACTTCCACTGCCGATGGTTTTAAACATCGTGAAAAAGAAGGCATATGCAGTTGAAATTTGTGAGAAAGCGTTTGGAAGTGAAGAGCTACAACTTTTGCAAGATTCAACTGACAGTGGATTGATTGTGGCAGACTTACAGAATGGGCTGTTCGGGTCCAAGAATTTTAACCCTGTTAGTACGTTAAGGAACCTGTGTAAACATGACAATGCCTCAATATCTCACCAAATTCTAACGTAATTCTCAGTGTCTTCACGAATACTTTGACACTGAAATTTTATACACTACTGGTTCGAGAATGTTTGACGTTTTGACACGTACCGTTTTAACAATAAAAATTTTGAATTTTTATTTTTATGCCTTGAAACGTATATTGTTTCAGGCTGCTTGGGGAGTGCACAATTATTCGGTATTTACGGTAACTTTTTCATGTAGTGTCTACGCCACCAGCAACAAACTGTCTACAATTATTAAAGCTGACGTTCTTGCCCACGCCACGAAGTCGTGTGGGGAAATGGAGAAATACCTCCACTCATTTTTTAACTTCGGCTTTAGATGAGGTTGAGTGGTCAGTTTCACAACCACGTCGCTTTACCGCGAGAAAAAGTCTCCGGTATTCACTGGGTGGTATTCAGGAGCAGTCGTGACGCCTTGGGCAAGAGAACATTTACGATAGAAATATAGAATAAACTGTTTATATCATTGTAGGGCTTGAAGCAGAATTATGTGTCGCATGTTCCAAAAACATATGTGGAAAACTTGGAAAACTGTGGGGATTGTTAATGAGAAAGATGTTGTACCTTAACCATTAGTATTTTTCACAGGATTTTATTTAGATGCCTCCACTATCTACCTATCGCATGGAACAGTTACTGTTCAGTGAAGCTGACAGTCAACCATCCTTAGGAAGTTACATGTTTTATTTTTATCGAAACAGAAGGTTTTTTTGTGTGTGTATGTCTTTTATCACATTGTGAATTTAAGTATGAAGAATAGCAGTATCAGTCAAGCACAAATTTTATATGTAAAAACTTCAGCGTCATGTTTCAACTTTTTTATGTTGGGCATCGTAAGGTTTTAGAGTAATTTAAAAGTTCAATATACAGCATAAATAATACTGTTGTATAGTGTATACTTACATTACTGTACAGCCTGTTAGTGGCTATTATAAAAAGCCGAAGCTTGTAGTTGATATTTTTACTGTTATGAAGGACGTAGTCCGTCGACTCTCTATTTTCTAATAATTGCGTGTTTCACAAGTAGAATGGGGATGTTAATCTTAATGTTATTTTTAGTGTTTGTGAAGATTTGTCATACATTTTCTAAGTGCCCGTCAACAGTTGTTCCAATAATAAGCCAGACAGTTGTTTTATAACCTTAAGTCTTCTTGCTTTAGAATTTTCTGCGCTGATGTGGGGCGCCTTTATCACACGGCAGCTTCTTCGACAGCAGTGTGTAGCGTGTAGTGGGATCAGCATATTGCAGGCGTTATGCTAGTTTGCCTCTGTGAGGTACCTTGCCCAAGTGAATAAGAAAAAGATGTTTGAAATGAATCATAAAACAACAGTAGTAATCACATTATTTATTAGTTACACACTTATATATGTGTCTGAGTAATTTAAAAGAAATTTATAATATTGAAGACCCCGTAAAGAAGCCATATTTATTTTTAAAGCGCAAAATTATTCATGGTTTTAAATAGTACCATTTCAAACCCAATGTTAATTAAGTACAACACCTGCTATAATACTTAGCACTATGTATTTTGCAAACACACACAAACACATACACACACACATACACACACACGTGTTTATGTTTCAGATTCTCAGAAAAACAGCGATTTTTTTTCTAAACAACTATTTGCCGAAACGCGTGAAGATTTATTGGCTATTTAGGGGTTATTTAAATTTTGCTTGAAATAAAAGGGTCTCAAATTGTGATTCGAATGTTGGGATTTTCTCTTTCAGTAGATCGTCAGTTTACTTCATGCGCAGCACATTTTCAACTGCATCTATCTCGATTACAGATATGATGAAAATGGTGTTAGTTTTTCGGACACCATGGGAAAAAAGATCATTCAGGATTATTTGAAATTACTTTCCTCTCTAAGTACGTAGATTTTCTTATGATCCACGTATTTCCCAGAAACCAATTACAATGAACCCTAAATAGCACGAGTTTAATTAATGAAACTTCTGTACTGAAACACAGCACCAAACTATTCTAATTATAGATGGTCAGAACTTTGTACAGGAATTTAAGGAATTTATAGCGGACGAATAAAACCATAAAGTTTCTCGTAGCCAAACGCGTACATCTAGATACTTCAGTCGTGAATGTGACTTGCAGTGCGACAGTAAGTAGTGACCGACTTTCTGGCTGTATTAATTACATCATCGTTGCCAAGATACTAAGCAGCCCCTGCCGCTGACAGCAGAAAGTGGCTTGTAAGCGATATGGTGTTGCTGTAGAGTGCTGAGCCCAGCAGAAGGAACAATTAACAGCGGAAGAGTATGTGCACTATTTGTGACTTGTGCTGTTGATATTATCTGGCGTAAAATGACGGTTCTGTTGTATTTGCACTTGTGGGCCTATGAGCAGTAAATATCGTATTGAAATATGATACAGTTAAATTTCTGTTTTGTATAAGTTTATTGGCTCAGTTTCTCAGCCAAATGTTTTAATTAAAGATGAAGATACAAGAATATAAACAGCCAACTAGGCGGGCGAAATTATCGCCTGAAATATGTTGAGCTGATTGAAATTATTATTGTTGCATCTAGTTGGCTGTTTATACAGTTTGTCCCACTCGCTACCGAACCCGGCATTTCTTTAATAATTTTACCACAAATGAGGATATTGCAACGAAATTTGAAGCGGACTTACCTCATTGAGTAAGAAATGTGACGACATCATAACATGTGCTGGAAGTGGCCACCATTTGCTTCCAGACAGAATTGAACCAGGCGAGCCATATTTTGGAAAGTCCTTGCCAGTTGAGTAGCGAGTGGGACACACTGTATTATTGCATCAATGATGCACGGTCACACAAATATCAAATCAAAAGTGAATATGTTTTTGCGCACCTTGAAGGCATGTTGAGGCACGGAGTTATGGCTCCGATCGTTGTTGATCTCGGAATTAGAGGGAAGCGTGAAGCTTCACGCTCCGGTCTCTTAACCTCGCAAACAGCTTTGTCTTAGCCTGTTGATTAGGAGGCTGAATGGGCCAATAGATCTGATCTGGAGGCTTAAGAGAAGAGGAAAGCCTTTTGCTGTTGCTGAGAATCGAAAAACAATTCCTCGGTCACTATAGTCACTATACCGACTGAGCTATCTCTGCCCCCATATCGACAAATGTGAAAACTGTTTTTATTGCAGACTTGAAAGTTATGGCAACGTGTGTTTTGGTGGTGTGTTTGAAAGTCAAACAGACACATTCTAAAACTATCGTCATTATGTGTCTCCAGAACGTCTGTACTAGACTCTATGATATTTTGAAGCACAGGACCGCAATATGAACCTTCACAGGGTGACGTGCATGTGCCCCATATTGTTTGCATTCTTCCACATTAAGTACTTCTGAATTTCTGAAATAATGGTCTTCCGGTTTTTTTTACACCGTATAATGTAAGTTAGTTCCCACGTTTCAGAAGAACATGCGGCCTTCATTTTTGGTGTTTCTGAATTTGACTGAGGTGACGTTTGCTTTGATAACGCTTCCGAATCACCTATCGTGCGCCTGGATGAAAATGAGTGAACGCGAAGGTGTAAGCAGCATGATTGTCTGAACAGTCGTGTGAAAAAAACACAACACGGCGTCTGAACATGGAGGAGCATCGCGAGAGAACACGCGTTTCTGACTTGAATACACTTTGTGAACATAAGTTATCTTCCATGTAATTTTAGGATACATATAATCAAAATATGTTCAATATTCAATTATTATACCAACTACTGCACATATATAAAATTTATACAATGTACACATTAAAATATTAAAAACGCTCCGACATGTTTCGGTCCTAGGACCATCATCAGGGAGTCACATTAATTTAACTAAATTAATGTGACTTTTTATAGTGTAACTTTAGCAAGGACGATGTGGCTCCTTGATGATGGCCTTAGGACCGAAACATGTCGGAGCGTTTTAATGTTTTAATGTTTTAACCTTTTGACCCCTAATGTCAACTATAGTGGTCGTACCGCACCGCTAACCTCTAAAGTTGCATTTTGTATATTTATTCAACAAATATAGGTACTGAATATTTTAAACATGGTATATACTCTCCGTTTTTTTCTC
>Ga0123354_10011282_pt1 | contig 13796 bp, 12 predicted proteins | sample TergutLab28metaG_2_FD_97872 | JGI IMG/M metagenome (GOLD analysis project Ga0123354, IMG submission 97872) | Labiotermes labralis P4 segment gut microbial communities from Petit-Saut dam, French Guiana - Lab288 P4 | ecosystem: Host-associated > Arthropoda: Insects > Digestive system > Gut ... | reverse complement strand
TTGGGGTGGCTGGCGGGTTGTCTTCCGCGTCAACTTTGTACATGTGTTGTATTCTGCCAGGCCTGTGAGGTGGGGGGGGGGAGGGGAGTGAAGTACCTTTGGAACAAGTGCAGCTCTAATTTGAGCTGTCCAGACAAGTTCATAATTGTTCTTCCGTGTTGCCTTCTAGTAGACAAAAAATCATTTTTAAAACTATGAATTTTTTTTAATGTCTTACTGGCTGCATTGATAGCGGTGCAAGGAGGTGCTGATAAGTCCTTAGCCTGACCAGGTGGAAATGAGTTACAACGACCAAACTCGGGTTCTATTCAACATACTCCCCACGAAGTGCACTACATTTCTTGGCCCATTGCTCTAACTTTTACAAGCCACTCAAAAAGAATTCAGAAGTTTGTCCATCCAACCAGGTTTCCGCGGCAGCAATGACCTCTGCGTCAGACGAAAAATGGTGAATTTTCAATTGTTTTTTTCAGTCCAGGGAACAGGTGGTAGTCCAATGGGGCCAGATCCAGAGAATAGGGTGGGTAATCAAGACATTGAAAGCCCAGCGAGGCCAGTTTCTTCTGGGTTGCAAGTGACCGGTGAGCCAGGGCATTGTGCAAGAACAAGACCCCCTTGGTGAACTTCCCATGGCATTTTTCATTCAAAATGTGCTTCATTTGCACCAGCAGAGGTGAAGAATACTCAGCGTTGGTAGTTTGGCCCTTTGGAATATAATCATTGATTAGGATGCCATCTTGATCCCTAAAAATCGAGGCGAAAACTTTTCCAGGGGATTTTTGCACTCAGAATTTTTTGGGGTGGGGTGAGCCGCTATGCCGCCTCTCCATTGATTGTTGCGTTGTCTCCTGATCGTAGTGATATAACCAGGTTTCGTCCATGATCACCAATTGTGACAGGAAATCATTTGAATCGCGCCGAAAAAATTCCAAAATTTGCTCAGACGACTGGCACCATTGATGTTTTTGATCCGCGTTCAGGCATTTCAGGACCCACTTCACGGAGAACTTCCACATGTCCAAATCTTCATGAATGATGGACCCAACCTGCACACGTGAAATGCCCAGTTGCTCAGCCATTGATTTAGCCGAAATCCGTTGGTCTTCCAAGATTAGCTCGTAAATTTGATCAGTAATCTCCAGGGTGGTCACTGTTTTGGGTCGTCCAAGACGAGGCGCATCACAGGTGGAAAAATTACCACATTTAAACTGGGCCACCCAGTTTTTAACCCATGTGACCAAGCAGTATGTAATCTCATGAAGCAGTGTAGTGTTATGCATATTTTAGCATTGGGAATTTGCTGAATTAATTTTCGTGTGTTTGCCTGGCTACAGAAGCTGTGGCTTCCGTGTAACCCATCACATGTTGATTTATATTTTTGACTGGTCATTGCAGTGGGTAGCTCTGTGCACTGCCATGACATTCATTGGTGTGGTGTCAATCTGGTAGTACCTCGGACATCATATTTGTGGATGAACATTTCCTAAGAGGGCTCGCAGTTCACATTACAAAATGTTGGCATAAATGTCACCTGTCGGATGTGGGAAGGTGTGGAATGCAGTGTGCTGGACATGAATGACACCAGTGGACATGTTTACAGATGAGGGATGTTGGAAATGCTTTTGACTGTTCTCATGTGGGTGATATTGATCCCGTAAGTGGGAGTTTCCAGTATTTGTGACTTGTTCGTGGTTTGAATGGGCCTCGTTGGTAAGCAAAATGTTATGAATTATTTGGGGCTTCACTTTACTCCAATGACAATTCCAGCCATTAGCTTGTGTCTGCAGGTTCAAGGTGTTGAATGCGCTGGATATGGTACAGATGTCCTATATATAATGCTTGTCAGACTGTCATATGCAGTACATTGAAATGGCTGGAAAGTGTTCATGTACTAGAGCCTGAACTTTGCTGTACCATGTTAGTAGCGTTTTCCTGCACATTGTAGCACTTGACTCTGGCAGTGGTGTTTAACACTCAGAAAGGGGCCCTTTTATCGGGTATTGGTGAACAGGAGTAAGAGACTTCTGCCAGGGATTCTTTATTTTGGTTGTCATTGCCAATATTCTTCACCAGCAGGAGTGGCATTGCTTTTGCAAAACCTGTACAAAGAATTCATGTGTGTATTGTCATCGGGACTAGCATGTTTTGAGTTTCTGTACACTTCCTCATAGTGTGAGCTGACTGTGATGTTTGCTACCTGACATAACTGCTGTTGTGACTGCATGAGTATGTCCATGTCTCTCTGCATCACCTAAACTTACCATCTGGTAGTTTAGTTGGAGTGTTTAGGTGTGGTTGTCAGACTAATCAGGAAGACTATTGGTCTTGTGTTAATTCTTCCTTGAAGCTTACAACAACTGAAACTGCGTTCATGAGGGACATACTGAAGATTTGTTTTCATTTTGTATGTCTGACCTTTTTTTGTTTGTAAACTCTGTAAAGTTTCCTTTACTCTGTGTTAGCAATGTTACATAATCAAACACTGTATGACAGGAAGTTAACTGTGAGGATGGACAGAGTAGAGCACAAGCCTGAAGGGCCGCCGAAGTTACCAGAAGGATTGCGAGGCTTGGGTATGGGACTAGGAGCTGGTGGAAGTCCTCTTCAAGATGTTTCACGTGAGTTGTCTACAATAAAAGTGAATTTTGCACATTTTGTTCCGTCATTGTAATCAGTATTCTCATAAATCTGTAATATGGAGTAAATTCAGTTTTACTTTAAATGCATTTTTTGCTTGGTGACATTAATGTGCTGTCTGACGTAGGTTTGTAACAGCTGTAGTGTGCTTATGGTGTGTACAAGATGTATCTGTAAATGATCACCTTGTACTTGGGTTCTGTCACTGTCGCCAATGAATTCGTTAAATGCTGTATCAGTTCTGTACATGTGGCTAAGTACACTAGACTTGTTTAAATACACGCACTTCTATTTTTAGTTGCAAATTTATTTGATGTGTTGTTGTGAATGAACATGTAGTTATGTTTACTTGTGCAATTAGGAAACCTGCCATGTGCACAAGCAGCAAGTGGTCTGGCTGGGGCTGTACCTGGGGGAGCAGCAGCAGGACTGGGCGCTGGGCTAGGTAATTAAATTTGTTGCTTGATATTCAGTTGAAGTAAATATTATTGCTTGACATGAGATTCTGTTTTGTAGATAAAGGCATGAGTTTGAAAACTATGAGTGGTGTAATTTATTTTGGCTAATAGGCACATACAGTGAGCCAGAATGGCTCTGTTGGTGTAGTGACTATGTTATGAGCTGGACAATTTGGGGTTCAGTTCCTTGAAGGTGAAAGATTTTTCTTATCTCCAAAATGTCTAGACCAGCTGCAGGTCCCACACAACCTTATGTTCAGTGGGTACTGTGGTTCGTGTCACAGGTGTAAAAGATCTGAAATGTGAAGTATACCAGTTTTTGGAGTACCTCACATCTTCACTGTAGTGCTGAGGTGAAGAATGGGTGGAGCTATGCTTCTGCCTCCTGTATGCCTTCATGGTGTGGACAGAGATGTCTTTGCCAGTTTTAATAGACTCACACATATCTAGTCTAACCGGTGAGTGATTGTGAAGAGAAAATTTCATACTGACTAGATGAAATGGTGTTGTTTTCTGTTTGGGTTGTGGCAGCCTCCAACTGACATTTCTGAGGGACATACAAGGTATGGTCAAAAAAAGACTGAAATGAGTGCGCAGCGCCTAAACCAGTGAACGGAACGCACTGCGGCTAGTGATGGTGAGTAGCGGCAACCGTCAGTAACACAACGCTGCCTGCAGAATCACTATCACTGCCAGTAAGTGAGCTACAGCCACTGAAGTAAACAGGTGCAGTGACCGGCTTGCTATTTTTTTAGGCGGTGAAAATGAAGGACTTGGAAGAACAACGTGTGTGTGAAATTTTGCTTCAAACTTGGGAAAACTGCTACTGAAACGTGGTAAATGCTTCAACAAGCCTTTGGAGACGAATATATGAGCCAAACGCAGTGTTTTGGGTGGTACTGTTATTTCAAAACAGGAAGAACGTCGATTGTGAAGATCCCTGAAGTGTTCGACCTTCCACGTCAACAGACGATGTTCACATCGATGCAGTTCGTGATTTGATTCTCCAAAATCGCCGTTTGACTATCTTAGAGATTGCTGAAGTCACGTAGCAGTTTGAAGCGTTTGAGGGAAGCCACACGCCAGAAGAGGCATCAGTTGTGGATGAACCAGAGTTGGGTGTTGCTTTACAACAATGCACTAGCTCGCTTGTCGTTCCTTGTGCGCAATTTTCTGGCGAAAAACGAAACAACCGTTGTACCCCAGCCACCCTACTCTCCACATTTGGCTCCAGTGGACTTTTTTCTGTTACCTAAGTTGAAGTCTGCTTTGAAAGGACGCCGTTTCGACACATTTGACGAGATCCAGGAAAATTTGATGAAGTAGTTGTTTGCCATTCCGAAAGAAGCCTTCCAGAAAGCATGCCAAAGTTGGCAGAAACGTTGGGAGCGGTGTGTTGCTAGCGAAGGAAACTGCTTTGAAGGAGACAAACTTCAATAAGTTGTATCTATCAACATACAGCTTTTATTACAACAGTCCGGTCTTTTATTGATCATACCTCGTACAGCTCTGAAATGTTATACCATCTACAGACCACACACAGTATCATCCTGAAAATTTACATAAGATATTATGTGAAAAGTTTTTTTAGGCCGTTGAATTCTACTAGTTATTTCTGAGCTGTTTTAATATTGCAGTAGTAGTAGTACATCTACTCAGACAACACTGCATATTGCAAAAGTTGCAGTGTTTTGTGAATCTCAATAATAGCTTATTTACCTGAACGCAAGACAACTCTAATCTAAGATAACCCATGAATAAAATTGGTCTTCCAAAGGAAAATATATTTCTGAGATGACCTCCAAAAAGATAGAATGTCTACTAAGAACGTATATTTTACTACTAAGTTCATACACTTCGTGCACAAAGGATGTCTGATTCTATCTATTTTACTGATCAGTGTCACTGTCTCCAACTTCACAGTCAGTACCTTCATTTTCCTCACACTCACTAACATTCCCATCCCCTTCACTGCCATTCTACAACACACCATCATCATCCCCATCCACTGCATTGGATATACCTCACTTCTTAAAATCCTTTGCAGTCACTTCTTTGAGATGCAGTGCCATGTCGTTATTATCAACATTGACTAAATGATACATTTATATCCCTTCGTTTATAAACTTATTTGAACTTAACGAAGATTCACAGTTTTCTCCACATGTATTGTTAATGGTGTTTGGAGTTAGAAGTATGTGTATACTGGATATTTGTGTTTGTGGTCTGGTCAGTCTTGGTTAATGGCTTGTTTTATAGCTTTTAATTTGCGGACTGGTCCAGGTTTTATTTTTGAGTCTAAGTTTTTAATTTTTCAGTAGCTGTTTTTCTGTCACTGTCCTTCGACCAGATCTCTTTTTAGGTGCACATCTTAACAATTGTACTGTTTCTCTGGTGCCCAGTGCCTGAGAATCCCTCAATGTCATGGGTCCACCAGGTTAGGTGCTTCTTCGCCTGAAGATGGAAATGGAGCCAGTTGCTGAAACTTAATTTTTTCAGAAGTTAGTTGTTGGACAAATTCCAAAACAGAAGGTTGTTTGATTTAACTTTATTGATGCTCTGTTCTCTCTTTTGTCTGCATATGATTGGGCGAAGCAGACCTTAATTTGGTTCTACATGGTCCATTTCAGAGCGATATAGTTTGCTGCAGTCCGTTTTGCAGATGGTACATGACTGTAAGGTGACCTCACATACTTATCACCAAATTTAAGCAAAAAATATTGTCTGGCATTAAGTTAAGTGTGGCACATGCTTACAGTGAGCCTTTGCATAGTATATTTAAGACAGTGGTGTATGGTATGGGGAAATATTTTCCACATCTGAGAAACAAATGAGAATGCACAGTTTTTCAACTGTCTTTTCAAGAGTTGTTCATATATTGTTACTGTGTTTATAGGTGCAGCAGCATTGTCAAATGTTGTGGGTCCTTCTACACTAGGTAAGTTTAGTTGTCATTTGTGAGGTACTGAGTGTAGTCTTACGCATATTCTTTGATTCCCTTGGGGGAATGATGAGATTGATGTATTGATACAAGAAGGCAACCCTTAGCCGCCGAACAACATATATATATATATGTCGCTCAGTGAGCCCTTTAAATAGCTGAATGGCCACTAAAGTGGCCCGACGGGGGGGTGGTATTTAATTCCGGCGTCAAAGGGTTAAATTACACATGATACACAGTCTTGCATAAACCATTATACAGGGCATTATATATGTGATTCAGATTAAATAATTCGATTGCATAAGTTTAAGAGACTTTGTGTACAAATGTAATAATGTAATACATTCTAATGTAATCAACAGTCTCGGCAATACCATATTTGCATAAATGTAAGACTTCCCTTTTATAAAGTGACTCTCCAGGAAAACATATCTTCCAGAAAAAAATGTGTTGAGATGTTGACCTGAATCTTTGGACACCCACGGTAAAACACGTTTGCTGAAAAAAATATTGTACTGTTAACCCTTTGGTGACCAAAGATGGCCTTTTTGACCTGCAGCGAGTATGATGCTGAGAATACTGAGTGTTGCCTGAAGTTGTCAGGCACTGACATGCAAAGTAATGTGTGGCCATTCAAATCCTGAATCTTTTGCAGGGTACACTGGGTACGTGATTAGAGTGCAAGAAGGCTCATTTCATATTCAGGCTGGTCTTAGTTTACGCAATTTCTTTTTGTGCTATTGCGCTTTAAAATAACTTGAAAAGTTATGCCACTTTCAGTTTGTGCAATAATTTTCAGTGTAGAGCAGTTTGGCATAGAAAATATTCAATAGTTTTCAGTTAAACACAATTTGGCATAGACAGACTGTGGCCACACTTGTCTTGTGTTAGAGGCTAGTAGAAAGTGACATCACTCTCACGCCAACAGTCGCGTGTGTGGTTTGATTACATTGGTGATATAATCACAGGGCTGATGTAGTTTCCCTTTGAACAGCAGTGGCATTTGTTATAAAAATGAGTTAGAAACATACATTTGCATCACCTAGTGCAATCCACGTGAGAAATTGTGAACAACAGTTGGTATTGAAAAGAAATCAGATGTGGATGAAGTGATAACCTAATTAGCATCCCACCCCTCTTTTGGAAATCTTGTTGAAATTGTAGCCATCAGCCTTTAGTGCCATATACTGCAATTATTTGTGTGGAATGGAAATGGTGTTGTGGAGGGGGCTGCTAACAATATGAACTATATTGTAATGCTGGTAAAGGCAGTCATTGCAACATGACACTTTTTGGTGCCAGCTGCTTCTTCTTCTTCTCCTCCTCCTCCTCCTTCCTCTTCTTCTCCTCTTCCTCCTTCTCCTCCTCCTCCTTTTTTTTGAGGTGAAGATAGCAACTAGGTGGTGCATGAGTAAAATGCCACCACTGTGACTTGTCGTGATCTATCACTACATTCATCCAGTGGTTGGTATAATTAACTGGCTAAGCTCATCTAGGCTATTATTGCTTGAATTAATCGTCCAAGAATGTAGACAGTACAATTGAGGTATATGAAATAGAAAGTAATGATTAGCAGGTTTCAAATGCTTTATAATTCATATGGATTTTCTAATTCATTTTATGAATTTTGGTTCACTTCAATTCATGCACTTGTATTTACAACTTCTTGATTAATGATGGGATGTTTTGGTCAGCCCACTTTTGCCAAATGCTGTGCTTGTGTTGGGCATCTTATTGTGTGGTAAAATATTCAGCGTCACAACTCATAATTAATGAAAGATGGGTGCGAAAATGCATGTTTTTTGTCATGCATTTAGTTCTGTTGAGTGAGAATTTAACCCCAGGATAGCAATGACCTCATTAATAGCCAGTTGCAATGAGGGCCAGCCAGGCAGCTGCCCAGGGAACCAACCTAAAAAGGGCACCAGGATGTTGCTGGACAACTTGGAAATGTGGTGTGCTTAGATTGAGGCTTCCACACTGTTAACAGTTTTTCCAAAAATTATCTGCAGTTTGGGGATGTGCACTCAAAAAATGTCTGCCAGCCCCATCCTGGGCTGAAAAAGTATTGGTTTTAAGGGGTGCCAAATTATTAACCTGTCCAGTATGCCCACATCTTGGTCCAGTCCTTATTACAGTTGGACCTTTCAGGACAGGTGCTGGAATGCATTTGGATGTATGTTGGCTGGGAGCAGGAAATACCATCTTGTGTCTGTTAGTGTACATTAAAAAAAAAGTGTTGCATATTTTACATATATGTTGCTTTTATTGAGTTCTTAAAACACGTAAAATCTGTAAATGCAAAATTTGTAAAAATATGTAACGTGGTACCAATAGGGCATCATACTTTCAGTAAAGTATACAGCATTTTTAACATCGCATATTGATATGGCATTCTGAGGTTTACATGTGGAGCAGATAGTGTGCATGTACAACACTGGGCACAGAAATATGTAAAAAGAATATGACATTAATGGCAGTAAGTCAGCCTGGTTGCCCAGATATGGGTCTGATGTGGCAGCTAGGTGTAAACTATACCTATCATACACTGTGAGTACATGACATCTGTTCAAACAGATTAAGCTGACAAGGTCTGTGTATTACACAGGGTGATCATAAAAGACTTGATATGCAAAAGATGTGTTACTAGGTTTTACGGAGTAAGCTGAGTTACAAATCAGTGGCCATTGTAATACAGGTGTAAAAATGGTTTACTTGTTGTTGTACAGGTCTTGGTAACACAGCAGGCCTTCCAGCAAGTTTAGCAGGAGTAGGTGGTCTTGGGAGTGGTAGCCTAATTGGCTCAACACTTGGTGGAAGCAGTGATATAGGGCTTGGTGCTGGAGCGTTTGGAGGTTCAGGATTAGGAGCAGGCCTTGGTCCTGCTGCACCTGGTCTGGCGAGTCTTGGAGGCGGTGCTGGAGGACTAGGAGGTGGTAGCAGCTCCTATGGAAGTGGGATTGGCGCCGGAGGCTCAAGTTCATATGGTGGTGGAGCTGGAGGTGGTGCCTATGGCAGTGGTTCATCATCTGCCCTTGGTGGTGGCTCAGGATACGGCAGCAGCGGCAGAGATTTCGACTCTTTGAGTGCAGCACTTGGTGGTGGAGGTGGTTACAGTTCAAGTGTAGCTGAAAGGGACTACAGAGTGGCAGCAGGTGGAGCATCTGCCTATGCTAATGGTCCAGGTCGTGGTTCATTAGGCGGAGGATCTGCTGGTAATGGCAGTCGGATGTCGGACACAATCATTGTTAAAAATGTGAGTACAAATTCCTGAATGAATTGACAATGTGGGGTCAGTGAACTAATAATTTTATGTTATCCTATTCAGTTTTATTCAACGGTAAAGATTTAAATTGTGTGGTTACCTAGAGGACTGCTTAGACGTAGGAGTTGGAGGCAGTGAGTCCAACTGAAATGACAGTAACAGTAGTAGTGACCAGATTACTTATTAAGTTGTTGGGGCATAGATGAAGAGTGGAAAGCACACCACCAAGCATTGTAACAGTGACTGAAGTTATTAATGTACTCCAAATAGACTTAATGTTTTTGAAAGAGATACAATGCTGCCTAGCTGCTCGGAGGTGAGCCTAGTGATGACCATCCTGTTTCAGCTGCAACTGTATACTGGGTTTGGGGAGTTAGCAAGTAATCTGATCACTGTTATATTTACCTGTCAACACGAAGGGTTGTTATCAGCCTCCTTACTGGGCTTAACTCCGTGAGAAGACATCCATACATAATGGGGCTAATCGACAGTCCCTTGTGTAGGAGGTGAGGAGAGGAGGAAACCTCAGCTCATGTTTTGTGTGAGCGTGAAACCTTGGCTTCACTGACACACCTATTTGGGTTCCTTTTACTTGGACCCAGAAGATGTTAGAGTCTTAAGTGTGGGGTTAGTCTACATCGTTAGTCAAGGAACAGGGCTGCCATGACTTGGTGGGGCTCAAAGGGGCTGTCAGAAAGGCGTGTGTGCATCAGGACTTAAAGGGCTCATACCCGTTTTCTATTCTATGCTGTTCTGTTCTAATGTATTCTATTCTGTCAGCACAGTATCATATCTGAGAAGAGTTGGATGTTGTACAGCACCGCTGTGACGTCTGCAGTAGGGTTACTTTTTTCCTCTCACAAAATCGGACACTTTGCACTTAATGACCACGAAAAAGAGGGTTTATTATTGAAAAAGGAGGTTAAAAAATAGACGTAGAAATAGTCGTAGTGTCTTTGCAACTAGTACTTCACTTTCATGTGAATGAAATTCTTAGTCGTATGTTCTTCAAGCATGTTTTTAACTGTATGCATGTTACTCTGAATCTTCATGCCATATGGTTACATATTTCTTTTAAAAAGTAGAAGAAATATTTTTTGCATTTATAATAGCATTAAAATATGTGAAAGCTTTAAGAACTAATAGATATTCACAAATGTATTCCAAAATCTGCCGAGACAAATTTTTGGTGTGAAAGAAGAGGACATGTCTTGGGAAAAAGAGAATGTACAGTCATCATATGCAAAACTGAATCAGTTCAGAATGCTTCAAGTAGACCAACATTTTACTTAATCATGTGCAACTTGGAAATGGAAGACTTGGTGTGTACTGGTAAGAATTTGTGTTATGATCTTGAAAATTAATGTTGGAAAATGGCTCATTATGTGTTACAGCTGCCACCTGCTGCAACATGGCAGATGCTCCGGGATAAATTCCGTGAATGTGGAGATGTTAAATATGCTGAAATGCGAGGTAAAGACATTGGACTCGTAAGATTCGGCAGTGATTGGGATGCTGAACGTGCAGTTCGTATCCTTTAAAGAATTGTTACTTCTGATTCATGATTGTGGCTGTCATTTTAACCCTTATGCATGGAGGTATTTAAACCCCTCTTCATACTGGGCTCGGGGATGATATTTCTGCAGAGTATTTAAATTTTGAGCTGACTTGTAGAGCACTGTATTCAAAATAGTGTACTTTGATAATAATGGTTGGATTTCAATGAAACCTGTGGCAAAACATCGAGATCCTCTAAACTTTTTGAATTTGCAGTACAGTTTTACCAAAAAAAAAATTAGCTTGGTGTTGTTTGTCTTGAAGTAGCCCTCAACAAAAAGTCCACCCTGATAGTCCGGACAGAAAGAGACTGTACTTGCATATGCTGTGTTTGTAACACACTACACACCTTTTTATTGGCCTGGATTTTTTCGCTGTTGGTATTCTTATGGGGAAATGTCTTCCAAGGAGTTGGGGCGTGTATTGTTGGTGGAGTGATGGCTTTTCACTTTATTTTGATTTCAATGCCTTGTTCAACAAGTGGGGCCTGTACTGGATCCACTGTGAATTTAAAATGATCTATTTTGGACTGGCCTGAATTGGCATGGCATGTTGTTATTGTTGATCATTTGGTCATTTTCTTTCTTTCCAAGTAATAGGGTTGAAGGAGTGGTCTTCTAAATCATCTCCTGTCATGTTTTTGTTGCAATGTAGAACTGATACAGACTTTTTCTTTTCCTGTACCTGTTTTCTTACCTGTCTTCCTGTTTTGCCCCCATGATAAGTTGAAATCATTGCCATGTCTTTTTTGTCACTCCACTTCAGGATGGGCACTGGGCTGGAATGTTGAGCTGTTAGCCTTCCTTTCTCTAGCTTCTTCTCTTTCACTGTTTGTGAAATGTCTTTTCTATTTAGTTGCAGGGTTCCAACACAGTCAGTGTTTAAGGGCTTAGCCTTTGAGCCAGAGCTGATGAGTTGTAAAAATTGTCCATCCAAAACGTAGCCCTCGTCAGCACTGACTCAAGTTACAGCACCGCTGCTGGCATTTTGTGTGTGTTATGTAAAATGAATGCTGTTTGGAACAGTGTCTTTGCCCATAGAAATTCTAGAAGACCATAAGTACTTCTGACTGGACTAGTGTAGTGATTTTGACTTGATTTCAAGTTTGGAAGCTTTTAGGGGAATATGCTCCTGGACAGAAAGTCTTCAGTCTTCCTCTCTGTAGCATTAGTGACTCATCTTTTGCTATATTGTGTGGAGGGTAAGTGCAAATTCTGAAATCTTTTTGTTGAGGTAGGGCAGGTTGGAATAGATTTTGAAAAGTTTTGCTAGATTGCTGGTATGTTCCCCTATTATTTTTTACTGGCATGCATGAAATTCAGATTGATTGAAACTGATCCATAGAAAGGTTGCAGCCAAAAATGGGAGTTTCCAAAACAATTTTTTAAAAAGTATAATCACAGCATAGACTTTCGAGTTATTCCTATTAGCATGACAAGTGTTGTCGCAACATAGTGTACGTATCATTATGTATCATCTGTAGTGAATGGTGTCCAATCCCGCATTCTTGAACAGAATGGATTGAGGCATTTGGCTTGTATTTACTTGTTCTGTTCCTTTCGTGCACTGTTTATCTCAGTAATCAACTTGATGCACAAATTTTTTGTTTTACAATAAATTTATTTCATGCCTCTACATGTTTTGAGCACATGTGCTCATCATCAGGAGGTCAAAATTGCATTATACAGCCTCTGGTATCATCACACCTATAGGTGGCCGTCTTGTGCACAGGTTGAGACGAGACGGCCACCTATAGGTTTGATGATACCAGAGGCTATATAAAGCAATTTTGACTTCCTGATGATGAGCACATGTGCTCGAAACATGTACAGGCATGAAATAAACTTTTTATAAAATAAAAATTTTGTGCATCAAGTTGGTTACTTACTGAGATAAATATACTGAGATGCACGGTCAGCAAAACGTCAAAATTTCATGCACTAGTTTTTCCACTATTTTGTCAGTTAAAACCATCATGAAATCTTAGCACAGTGAGTTTTATTTTGTGCCTGCAGTAACCAACAAACTTTTGCAACTGTGTCCTTCACCATATGACCACCAGCTCATTTATCAATGAGAATAGCACATGTGGATTGCATTCACTTCCAGTGTGTGCAAGATATTGTCACATGCAGTATGTGAGCAGAGCTCAGCACTTCATGGCAGGTGAAATTTATGTTTGGCCAGCGACGCTTGCTTCTCCACACTGAGGGGTTAACACTTTGGTGAATAACTTGCACATGTGTGCACTTTCCGTGCTTAATCAGATAATTTTCGTGAACATTGCACAAGGTTAGCAGAAAGTCATGACACATTTTAAATCACCATAGTTATTTTGAATTAAGTTGTGGCAAGCCTGCCATTTCCCAAGATCAGGAGGAATTGTTGGATTTCTGTTTCAGGTTGGCACAGTTGTGCAAGGTGTGTTGATCTTAAAACTATGTTACCCTCTGCGACATTTATACCTGTCTGTAATGTAGATTACTTGTGTGTAATTTATTTTTGGTTGAGAATAGTTCATATCATAAAATGGAGTGTGGGGTGTTCTTTAGGAATTTTCATGTTTTCATTATTTTGTCTGACAACTGTTTGTTGTTGCTTCTTGTCAACTTGTTTATTGAATGAACTTCGCACACTTGGCGGACTGCCCACAAGTGGTGGAGTAGTGGTGGGAAATGACAAACAGTGGCAGTAGTTACAATAAGGAACCTGTATGATTGAGCTAATTGTTTTGTGATGTGTAGGACACCGAAGTATCTTGGAAGATGGCTGTGTTGATAATATTGAAATGGATCTGTTAAATTGCTATGAGGATTTGAAGTTGCCCATCTAGGTTTCAGTTTTGTTCTGTGATCAGACCACCCCCCCCCCCCCACCTCCTATAATTTTCTTATAAAATACCAAATTCTCTTTTTTGTATCTATATGTTAACATTATT
>Ga0123354_10011281_pt1 | contig 13797 bp, 12 predicted proteins | sample TergutLab28metaG_2_FD_97872 | JGI IMG/M metagenome (GOLD analysis project Ga0123354, IMG submission 97872) | Labiotermes labralis P4 segment gut microbial communities from Petit-Saut dam, French Guiana - Lab288 P4 | ecosystem: Host-associated > Arthropoda: Insects > Digestive system > Gut ... | reverse complement strand
TTCTTTCCTTGATGACCTCACTTACATAGGGGATGTTGAGGTCTGTATGGAGTGTGTGATTTGATACAAACCATGGAGCATTTGCTATGGTTCTTAGGATTTTTGATTGTGATCTCTGTATAATTGCTGCGTTGGATTTGCTGGCGCATCCCCACAGTTCTATTCCGTATGTCCATATGGGTTTAATCACTGCTTTGTAAACTAACAATTTGTTTTCTAATGATAGGTTTGAGTTTCTCCCTATTAGCCATTTTATTTCTTTTACTTTTAAGTCGGTTTGTTTCCTTTTCTTGACAATGTGCTCTTTCCAGTTTAGTTTGCAATCGAAATGCAACCCTAGGTACTTTACAGATTCTACCTGCGGTAGTACTGTTTGATTGATGCTTATTGCGGGGCAGTTTTCTTTCCTGAGGGTAAAGGTTATGTGTGATGACTTAGTTTCGTTAACTTTCATTTTCCATTTTTTTAGCCAGTTCTCTACGGTGTTGAGATGTTCCTGAAGGTTTCGTGAGGCTGTAGTGGGATCTGCATGGGTCGCAAATATGGCTGTAACATCTGCGAATGTGCCCATCGTTGTGTCCCTGGAAGTCGGTAGGTCAGATGTGTATAGTATGTAGAGTAGAGGTCCCAGGATGCTTCCTTGGGGTACCCCTGAGTGGATTTGGAGCTGCTTGAGGTTTCGTTATTGTATTTAGTTACGAAGTGGCGCTCCTGAAGGTATGATTTCAGTAAGTTGAAATATCTTGTGGGGAGAATGTTTTTAATTTTGTGGAGTAGTCCTGGGTGCCAGACTTTGTCAAATGCCTGGCTGACATCTAGGAAGGCTGCTGTGCAAAACTGACGGTTTTCCAGGGCTTTGTTGGTGGTGTCTGCCACTCGATGGCATTGTTGAATTGTAAAGTGAGCCTGTCTGAATCCGAACTAATGATTGATTGGCCATTTGACAATAATTTAAAATAAGTAGCGATTTAAATCCAAGAAAATAACACAACACAACACAACCCAACACAACATAAAACACACAACAAAACATAACACAACGCAACACAACACAACCCAACACAACACAAAACACATCACAAAACACAACACAACCCAAAAAAAACACAACTCAACACAATACAACACAATACAACACAATACAATACATCACAACACATTGTTGTGTTTGTCTGGATTTTAAATCGCTACTGATTGACTGGCACAAGGGAACTAACTTTTCTAAATAATTGAAAACGCGTAACAAAGACAGCTCAGAAATAAAGCGTTCATTGTTTGTGTTCTGTCAGCTTTTAGATTCGTAGATATTAATATGTAGAGTCTAGGTTTGTTTTCAAACATTTCTTTGTTTACATTTTCTTTATTTCTTGCTTTTAATTTACTAACTGCGAGACTACCACGTAATTAAAAAAATAACTCGAGTTTTCACATTATAGCGGAAATTAATCTATTCCGCTCCAAGTAATTATTTCTTTTGCGTACAGAATATAGAATGGCTAACATTCCCTCATACGAAGCCAATAGAAACACAGTATATTTGCTCAATGTGGGAAAGTAAAGGAAGGTAAAATATGAAATAGCAAAAGTTACTGGGACCGGCATTGTTGATCACTTCAATAACAGTTTGAAACTGGTAATGAATGAAAGGATTTACCCAAGAGAAATATATATAACTGAATATAAAATGTCAGTGTTCGTGTGCATATACGACGTCTAGAATGTACAGAAAATACATTTGAAACAATACAATTTACACAGTGACATCGTTTAGAATAAAGACAGAAATAGGAACCAGTTGCGCAGAAATATTCATCTTTGAATAGTCAAATATTTATCAAGTCTATTACACTTCTGTGAGAAAAGACCTTACGCAAAAGAAAACAAAACATGTACAATTTATAATGCACTTTCAAGCTTTAGACATTAGGGCTGAAAGTCTGCAGGAAATGACAGAGCGAAAGCACCGAAGACCTACTGTCACTTCTCTCTTCACGGAATTTGACTTAAACGGACCTCTATGACATATCGCATACCCTCCACTTGGCTCGACATCCGAAACCTTCCAAACAAAACGAAACCTGCCGCATCATCTGAGCTAAGAGAAAAAATAAGATATTGGCAAGAAGAGTTGATTGTCGTACTGTTTTTACGCACACATTTGTTATTTCTGTTGTATCCTTACAGTATGTGCAAGACTCCGATACATTATTGTTGCTTGTGTATTTCATTTCAGGCAAAAAACTTGCTGATTTTTCGTTTTTCAGTCTTTCGGGAAAGTCACTCCGATTTACAAAGGAAAGTTATACAAGATGAATAGCTTTATGAAAATTCTTTTCAGGAAATCTCTTGACGAACGTGACCCCCGTAAGAGCGCGAATGTGTATATTTCATGACTTGTTATTGTTCAACCCTAAAAACCTTAAGACAGATCAGTGACAAGCATGTAAATAAAGGAAACAGGATTCACACAGAAGTCAGTATCTGCGCGGACACACATGTATACTTATTGCTGCATGGTTTGGAATGTCTTTTGTCGCATAGTACTTGAATTGAGTAAAATTGTGTTAAGTTTCTAACGCTTGTCCTTATGGATTCCGCGTCTCTACTGCACACCTCTCTTAACCGAAAAGACTCTCCATGAGAAAAAGGGATTAATTTCGCTGGGGCCTAAAAATGTCCAATTCCGTTATATGCTCACACACTCACTCCCAGGCGCTACAACCCATACAGGGTCTTGGCCGACTCTAGACGTCACCTCCAACCATCCCTGTCCTTGCCCTTGATCCTCCAATTTCCAACTCCCAGCCTCTCTGCATCCCTCATCACTCCGTCTATCCATCTGAGGTTTGGCCTTCCTACTCGCCTTCTGTCCTCCGGCTTGTCCAAGGTGATTTTCTTATATGGTAGATTATCTTGCATTCGTACTATACGTCCTGCCCATCTAAGCCTGGTTATCCGAACTGCTGTTAAAATAATCAGTCTTATCATACAGACGATACAATTCTTCGTTATATCTTGATCTTCATGTTACCCCTTCACAGATAGGTCCATAGATTCTTCTTAGTATTTTTATCTCAAAGACTCCAAGATGTAACTCAACTGCCTTACTCAGAACCCAGGTTTCCGCCCCATACATCAGGACTGGTTTTATTAATGTCTTGTATATAATCACTTTATATTTATGTTTTTGGCTTTACGTCTATTCACCAGTCCAAAGTAACTTCTATTAACTAATGTAATTCTACTGTCAATTTCGATAGATGTATCATTATCAGCTGTAATTAATGTTACAAAATACACAAAACTGTTAACTCTCTTAAAGGTCATTTGTTTCACCTTAAAAAATTTCTCAACATATTTCTTCTTGGTGCCACAAATCATGTTCCGTTATTTGCTATTTTGGGTAAATCCATTTCTCTATTGTTAAGCCCATCACACTCCAGACATGTTGCAAGGAAAAGTTTAGATGTATATTAAATTAAATATTTGATGCTTTATGATGCGGACGAAGTGTTGTACTGCCATGAAAGGTAATTACATTTTTGTTTTAGATTTACAAAATTAAATTCTTTTCAGTTCGTAGGGACAGTTCACGGATGTGTAACAGTATATACAGCTTTCAATTACTGATTTGCTTATATATCCTATCTCTGTGGAAGGAAAACAAAAATGTAAGGAAAAGGGAACATAAAAAATAAAGTATGAGGGCACAAAAAATTAAAGGAGGAGGGCACAAAAAATAGAAACATGAGGGCACACGAAATATAAGTAAAGGGGGCACATTAAAATAAAAGTATGAGGGAACAGGAATGTAACAATGAATGCACAAAGAACATAAGAATGAGGGAAAGCAAATACAAAAACGAAGGCTCAAAAAAACAAGGATGAAACCACACAAATATACAGGGATGAGGGTACAAATTTACAAGGATGAGGGCACAAAAGTATACAAGGATGAGAACACAAAACACAAGGATGAGGGCAAATATATACAAGGATGAGGACACAAAACACAAGGATGAGGGCACAAAAGTATACAAGGATGAGGACAAAAAATGTACAGGAATGAGGACATAAAATTATACAAGAATGACGGCACAAACGTATGAGGATGAGGGCACAAATATATACAAGGATGAGGAAATAAAAATGTACAAGAATGAGGAAATAAAATATACAAGAATGAGGGCACAAAAGTACGAGGATGAGGGCACAAGAATATGTAAGGATGAGGACATAAAAATGTACAAGAATGAGGACACAAAAGTGTAAAAGAATGAGGAAACAAAAATATGCAAGGATGAAGACATAAAATGCAAGAGGATGAGGGCACAATAATGTGCAAGGACGAGGACATACAAATGTACAAGAATGAGGGCACAAAAGTACGAGGATCAGGGCACAAAAATATACAAGGACGAGGACATAAAAATGTACAAGAATGAGGACACAAAGATATTCAAGGAAGAAGACATAAAATGCACGAAGATGAGGGCACAAAAATGTGCAAGGACGAGGACATAAAAATGTACAAGAAGGAGAACAAAAAATTGTACAAGGATAAGGGCACAAAAATACAAGGATGGGGGCACAAAAATATACAAGGATAATGATACAAAAATATTCATGAATGGGTAAATAAAAATATACACGAATGACGCCACAAAAGTATGAGGATGAGGGCACAAAATTATACAAGAATGAGGAAATAAAATGTAAAAGAATGAGGACAAAAAAATATACAAGAATGAGGGCACAAAAATATACAAGAATAAGGACTCTAAAATGTACAAGAATGAGGACATAAAAATATAAAAGAATGACGGCACAAAAGTATGAGAATGAGGGCACAAAAATATGCATGGATGAGGATATAAAGTATAAAAGGATGAGGATACAAAAATGTACAAAAATGAGGACATAAATATATACAAGAATGACGGCACAAAAGTATGAGAATGAGGACACAAAAATATGCAAGGACGAGGACACAAAAATGTAGAAGGATGAGGATAAAAAATGTACAAGAATGAGGACACAAAACTATACAAGGATGTGGACATAAAAATGTACAGAATGAGGACAAAAAAATATACAAGAATGAGGGCACAAAAGTATGAGGATGAGGGCACAAAAATATACAAGGACGAGGACATAAAAATGTACAAGAATGAGGACACAAAAATATACGAGGATGAGGACACAAAAATATACAAGAATGAGGACACAAAAATATACAAGAATGAGGGCACAAAATTGCGAGGATGAGGGCACAAAAATATACAAGAATGAGGACACAAAATATACAATGATGAGGACACAAAAATGTACAAGAATGAGGGCACAAAATATACGAGGATGAGGACATAAAAATGTACAAGAATGAGGACACAAAATTATAAAAGGATGAGGACATAAAAATGTGCAAGAATGAGGACAAAAAATATACAAGAATGAGGGTACAAAAGTACGAGGATAAGGGCACAAAAATATACAAGGACGAGGACATAAAATTGTACAAGAATGAGGACACAAAAATATACATTGATGAGGACACAAAAATGTACAAGATTGAGGGCACAAAAATATACGGGGATGAGGACACAAAAATGTACAAGAATGAGGATAAAAAATATACTGGGATGAAAGCACAAAACTACGAGGATGAGAGCACAAAAATATACAAGGATGAGATCACAAAAGTACAAGGATGAGGGCACAAAAATATACAAGGATGAGGACACAAAAATATAAAAGAATGGGGACCAAAAATTATACAAGGATTAGGACACAAAATTGTACAAAAATGAGTCCAGAATTATAAAAGGACGAGGGCACAAAAATACGACGATGAGGCCATTTATAAACAAGGATGAAGGCACCGAGTAATACTAGCGTCAAGACGCAATAAAATACAAATATGAGGGCACACAACAATACAAAGATGAGGGTAAGTGATCAGGAGAAAATATAATTTAAAGCGCAGGTTTGAATCTGCCGTGTTTTGGTAAGGATTGATAAATAAAAAACATAGAAAATCATATAAAATAGTATCAGCGCAGTCGCATTGGTTGCGTTATAGCCTTTAGTTCTTCAGTTCGTTAGTACTGAATTTCTAGGAGCTGTTGCGAATAGCGCAACACTGGTCATTCTGAACAAACCACTGACGAATGATTGTATATTAATGTATCCTTCAGCTTTTCAGTAAGTGAGGGATGCACAAGCTTTCAAAAGATGAGGGATGCACAAGCTTTCCAAAAATCTAGAAGCCACCTGAAAATTGTAAGCACCAGGCAATTCACATGAAGCCAGTTCCACACTGAGGACACAAAAATTTTACTTACTACCCTAAAAATGATTAGTTGTGGCGATCTGGGGTGTGTGTTTATTACACTCCTGTATTACATGTACCTCGTATAATAGCAACAAATTTACAGTCGGTATGTCTCGGCTACAGCGCCCGTTGTCAGAACACGAAGGAAACTTAAGTACGAGAAGAAATAAAAGTGAACTTGGAAGACGTAGTTTATAACGGCACAATATTAAAAAAGGAAGACTTCTTTATAGCGCAGTCTGAAAGTGATAAAGATTTCCATTCTTTTCGCATGTATTTATGAAATGTTTTTTTTTTATTGAGATAATATTTGCACCCAAACAGGGTGGACATGTGCGCAGAAATGCAACATACATTCAATACTTATTCTGTCTTGCGGCTCAACCATAGACTCTTACAAAGCAAGTTCTCCACAGAGTAAAATATAGTGCATCCTCTTTCAAGTTACGGCATCTCCTCTTTCCGTATGGTTTTTCAGTGGCTGCCTACCTCTTCTTCCCGTCTTCTCGTCGCTGATATTCTTCCTTTATCTTCCCTTCTATAATTAATTTATCATTCTTTCAATAACTTGTTTTAGAAGGAAGATTCTATGCAAGATGTGAAAAATTCATTTACGTTTCTTGGTTTAATTGTATGTTTTATGTTCTTTGCTGCCTTGAATCTGTGTATATTTATTTACGTTTCAGACCGTCAACTTCGTGTAGGTCAAGTTTGTATAATCATAGCCCAAATTCAGTTGGCACAGGAATAAGTCTTGCAAATCAACGCGTGTGAGATTTTGCGGAGACGCTTTTAGGAATCGTCTAGTTGAAGCAAAAGCGATTTCATTTGTCCCTAATCATGGACGCGAAATTAAAAAGAAAATCCATAAAAACGAATTCATAGAGGTGTTCCTGTTATTAATTAGATTAAGTGAAAACACAGTCCCGCCATTTCACTGTAACGGACCGCTTTCCATTATGCCGTAATTAAATACCAACGTTATTGCATAAATCTATAAATGGTTCTATTCTTCCTCCCCCCCCCTCGCCCGAAAAGTGATGATTTCTGCCTTAATCATCTTTTATTTAAAATCAACAAAATCTAATCTAAATTTAAAATACTAACTGTGGTGAGAAAGGAGACTGCTCTATTATGCTACATGATGTGTTATTTGGTACAATTGTACATGGCGTTATATTCCAGGAACAAAAGCCAGTGATGAACTAGATTTAGCAGAACTGTTAGGTGTGACTCACACAATACGCCTTAGGCTGTGTGAATTAAATGTTCACAATAAATACTCCTAAATTTTTATCTAGGTCCTTCGTAAACACGGAAATATACCGAGGGACATAGCCAGGAAATTTCACCCAAAATACACATTTACAGGACAAGCTCCTCTCTAACTAGCGCACATAAAACGAATTCATTTCCATTTCACAGGACGAGTTTAAAACACATCTATAAATAAAATACCTTGTTAGAGTTTTCACGCCAGTCAGATGCACAAAACGCCAACGAATCGCTTATTCTATAATGAAAAAATATTTTCTTCATGTTTCCTTACGCATTCTAAATATTGGAAAGCTGCTTTATTTTCACTTTTCATTAAGGTTTATTCTAGCAAAAATATGTGGTATTCCGTTAATACAGTCTACACAATACAGTCTACACAATACAATCTACACAATACAGTCTACACAATAATCCCGCAGTATTTTTAGGATAATCGAATTGATACAATCGCTCTTCTAAAATTCCACCTCCCCCCCATTTTCAACCCTCTAGCAATAAACATGCCATACCTAAATTTCACCTTCTTAATATAGCTTTAGTGTAACGGGCTAAACATTTCACTAGTCCACGAAACTAATCAATCTTCTCCGATTTCGCCCATGCTATGAAAGGGCTGATTTTTATTCCCATAGACTGTGTGCGTAAATTTCAAACTCTTGTCCCCCATATGCGTTTCGTGCAGTGCGGTAATTTTAATAAACTTTGTGTGGAGGAACTAATGATTTATGAAGACCTTCGGCAATACAAGAGAAATGAAGCAAGTTGATAAAGACGTAACTGGATGATTACGTGGGCTGATGTGGTGACAAAAAGAAAGTATGTATGAAAGGCGGCCAAATTTATCACCAGAAATTTGACAAAAAAAGCGGCAAATATAAACAGCGTCAGTCAGAACATTCGAAAATCCAATTAAATCAATGCTGTTAAGTAAATAACAATTAATAACATGATTAAAGCGATCTGCCCTCAAGATACCTCAGCGATGTACTGAATAAGCAAAAATCGGTTACAAATAGCACATTCTTGTTATGGACAAAATTTCGGCTATTTTCCGCACCATCAGTGTCTGTAAAACTACTCATTTTCCACAAATTAATTAACCATTTCGCACACAATCTATTTCCTATATTTTCTCTCAGACTAACAATTTTCGGAGTCTGCTTCAGAGGTAACAAAGAAAGGACAATTCCCAATCCGGAATATTTATTCATGTTACATGCAGATGTAACAAGTGACAGTTTTCTTTCAGACCGAACGATTTGCTCTCTGACTCGTTAAACACATATGCACAAGGTTTAATCCTCCACAAGGTACATTTCCCTCAACGGACATCTTTGTCACATAGAATGGATAATGACAATCTCTGCCCCAATGGAGCCGATATAACACAATGTGTATAACGACTGCTGTAGGGGGTTGCACGACCGAGGAATGTGAGTTCGGTTTGCCCATCGGTAAGACATTTCCTGTCCTCCACATCTTCCACACCAGCTGTTTTCCATTCAGCTTGATGTCGAGTGGGAAGCGGTGGATCTTTCTGTCGAATAAAGTGCCAGGGGCTTGAACGTACGTTTATAATCTTGAGGTGTGCCATCCTCGTGGTTTGCTTAAACTATAAGGTGAGGTAAATTCAGTCAAAAACACAACTATGAATATATGGCTAAATGACGGAGTTTATTAACAATAGAAAATGACATGTTTCGTCCTATAGCGGCCATCATCAGATTTTGATGACTTTCTTGCTAAAAATTTATATATAATATGCATAAACCACCCCCTCCCCAACATAGCAGCATATAATCACAGTTTCCTCCCAACTAACCGAAAGGACCCACACCCGCTACCTATAAATCCATTCACGCAATAGACATCCCACCAAACTTAGTTTAACAAACGCACGCTAGTGATAATGATGATGAGATCTCAACATCACCACGAGGTTTATTCTTATTATATATAACTCTTATAGCAAGAAAGTTGTCAAAACCAGATGATGACCGCTATAGGCCGAATCATGGAGTTTTATGTTGCTAATAAACACCATCATTTAACCATATATTCATAGTTGTGTTTTAACTGAATTTACCTCACCTTATAGCTTGAACTTGGTCACACACATCTTGATGCCAAAGTTAAAGATCCGTGGAGGTGTACTTCCACTCCCCCCCTCCCCACACACATGACGTGGTGCTCAAATCAGCACAGGAAGAATTTTATTTTAACTTTACTGTTTACTCGTCTGATATTTTTAACATACAAAAGCCTGTAACTGAACGGCAGGTTAGGAATATCTTCCTACATGCAGGCAACTCTTCGTTTAGAAGCTGACAGTTGTCCAGTTTCAGTACCGACTTCAGACAGCTCCTTGCTTATCTCCGATTTGCGTCAGTTTAATTCACTAACCACCACCAAATTCTAAATCTTAAATATAAAATGTTATACGGTGAACCAACATACCCGTAGGTTTTCCAAGGTTTCGACACACTGCAGACATTATGGTTAAATTTTCTTCGTGCTTAGCTTCTTCCAGACCTAGATATTGATTCCAACTTCAAATTACGTTGCCAAAGTCAGTGTGCATAAGTTACATGTAGTGAATCTGTAATGCAATGGAAATTCGCTTCAATTAACGTTACACAGTATACGTCAGCACAATCTTTTTTATTCTTAAGCAAGGCTACATGTTTCGACTAAAGGTTAGTCATCTTCAGGTCCTTACAACATGGAATCCCAACGTGGGCAAAGCATCTGGTAACGGGAAATGTTGTAAGGGTCTGAAGATGACTTTTAGTCGAAACATGTAGCCTTGCTTAAGGATAAAAAAGATTGTGTTGACGTATACTGTGTAACGTTAATTGAATTACAAGCACATCGTGATGCCTTCATTCAGGAAATTCGCTTGCATATGTAACATTCTGATTGACAAGAGAAATTTTACGCACTCAGTGTAGTGTTTTCAAATATGTTTATCAGCGAAAGTGACTTAGAATTGTGAAAAATGAAACTAATTAAGCTGGTAAAGTGTAAAGAAACAATTTATGAAACTGGGTATCATAGTCTTGTTTTTCAGTGTAATATTCATTCATTTCTTTGAAACATTCACCCAAAAAGAATGGTTTTGTTGACTCACTTTTTCTACTTACACATTGTAGGTGTAGGGCATTTTCACACAATAGCACGCACGCTCTCGCACTCGCAGGCACATACACATATACACTCTGTAGGACTTCCTTGGTGGAGGGATCGGCCACTCGCAAAAGCCTGTACCTACACAACACACAACAATCACAAGAGAGAGATATCCATGTCCCCTGTGGTTTCGAACTTGTCATCCCAGCAAGTGAGCGGCCGCAGTCCCGCGCCATACGCCGTGCGGCGTTGGAATCGGATTGGAAGAATACTGCCAGCAGCGAATGGTACTTTTCCACATATGAAATATGTGATAGAAAACACATACAATTTTTCTGAAAGAAAAACAACGCACCATACTATGGCAAACATTTTGTTTCACTCTATTTCTAATATACAGCTGGGAATCAAATTAAATTTCCAGCAGTTGAATATTTGGATGGAATTTCAATGGACTCCTCTTTCATTTTGAATCAACTACTTTCATTTTTACGGCAAAAATTACATGTTTTGAAAATACCGCACTTGGCAGAATAAAAAAAACGATGGGCAAATGCACTGAAATTAACCTTATTAAAACAGTTAAATGCAGTCTAATGTTTTTGTTAATATTTGCAGACTTGCTTCCCAACAAATTTATTGCTTGCATCAGACTTTCAAGGATATGTGGATTATTGGTAGGGCAATTCTGAAACTCGTTCTGTAAGCGAATCTCTGTTTCTTTATCACCGAAAGAGAATACACAATTATTTCTCCGAATATGACTCCAGTGTTTTACAGCTATATTAAATTCCGAAATAAGTAAATAAACACTCTTTAATCGCATCAAATGGAGGAACTATCCTTAAATTTAAAGTACTCGTCAGGACCTTCTTGGCCGGTAAAGAGTGGCCGTGTGCTGTAGGTTGGAATCGTCTTCTACCACTCGCATAACGAGATAGTTTTGTTCGAATCTCACTCAGGTAATGCACGTATGTCTACAGATTTCAGCGTTTGTGTCGTCCTGTGCCTTGCGGTGTGGCTGTCCTATCTCTGAGAGCTGCAATAAATATTAACCAATCATATTAGATTCCCGGAACGTCGGAGACACAAGGACGCCCGTCGTCAGCAGCGCTCCGTTATTGAATATATAGACAGGCTAACAGACGGACGGATACTTGGATATGTACGTAGACAGAAAACCTGAACAGCAATAGGTTCATGTATATCTCATCATCAGAGACAAGTATACATCGGGATTTCGTGACGTCTGTAGGTGAGGCAGTGTCGTTATATATGTACATCCTATACACTCAGAGGGTTTGGCAGAAAGAGCACTAAACTTATAAGGTGCAATGCAACTGGCTTTTCTTCAGGTTTGCGAAGCCTTAGTACATACGTAAAGTGTATTTTGTCGTGTTTGCAGATGAAAAAACGCCAGTCGTTAGATGGTAGTTGCTGGATTGAAAAGTGCTTTAAAATAGCACAGTGCCTTAATAGGAAAGACTCAAAACTTTACAAAAAATTTTACGACATATATATATATATATATGTGTGTGTGTGTGTGTGTGTGTGTGTGTGTGCGTGCGTGTGCGTGCGTGCGTGTGCGTGCGCGCACGCGTGATGCACGGAAACGTTACCGATGGAAAAACACGGCAAATCTTTTTGATGTTGTCAAAAGCAATTTAACAATTGTTTTTAAATAAAAATTACCACTCTGCAGCTTAGGATTAAAAAATTGTGTTTAATTTACATACAAAAATATATATTAGATAAATTGTTTTTTATTGCGTGGAGGTCTTTAATTTATTTAAATTACACTCTGTATATTGGTGGTCCGGATAGCTCAGTCGGTATAGCGACTGACTACGGGCTGGACGGTCCGGAATCGAATCCCGGTGGTAACGAGATTTTCCACCCTTCCAGAACGGTTCTGGGGCCCACTCAGCCTCCTGTAAAATGGGTACCGGTTCTTTCCCGGGAGTAAAGTGCGGCCGGGGCGTGCTGCTGACCACTCACTCCCTTCTAGTGCCGCTGTCATGGAAGAGTAGAGCTATACCTCTACCCACCCTCTGGGCCACACCGGGCCTGTAATGGGATCACTTTACCTTTATTCTGTATACTGAGACCCATTAATTTCCCTCGGGTAATCTTTCTGCGTCGTCAACATTACAACCAGCGTAGTGCTTATTAGTGACTCGTGTTTGTCATAATCACAAATAATCCTTCCAGTTGACGGAAATGACATGATACAGCACTGAAACACGGACAGCAGTCAATTGACGAGCGTTAGGGTGTGACCGCAGGAATGAGCAGCAACAGTCATGCCGAGCTTTCAATCGACAGCAGACACACGAAGTGAATCCCGTGTAAAGTGGTGTTTAACACGACCTATTCAGTGGCAGCACTGAATTCCTTCTGATGTTCATTACGATAGTCATGTTAATGTGTCACTAACAGATAGTTCTTACATCATAATTTTCTGAACTATGCTTCCGCTGAACGCAGTTTTTCCGTCAGTTGAGCTGAGGAGTTACGCAATTAAAATCGAGTAAAATTGTTTCTGTTTCAAGTTCGCGAAAAGAATATATAAGCCAAAATAAGGCTTCTTCCTTCTTGACGGGGTGATAGCCTCTCCGTCTTTTATTTGGTCAACCTACATTTATTTCGCCAGTTGCAACGGATATACACACACACTAGGGAATATGTGTGTGTCCTTCATTCTTAAAACATTTTCTGCCAAATTATTTCCATAACCGAAAATAACTTCATTTAACTGTACAATTAGTCCTATTATTTCTTGATTTATATTCATTCGTTTTATAGCCTACGAGACTTCAAGATTAGGTTTAATGGACAGAATATTTTAATCCTTTTTTTAGCCTCTTATACAAAAGTATTCCTTCCAGCAACGTCCATATTCAGAACGTTGGTCAGAAAATAAGTTTACAATAGTTTAAAAAATAACCAACACGATGTCACTTGTGGACTATCCTTTATTTTCATGGGTAGTCATCATTCGTTCTCTACATGTTTCGAGCTTTCGGGAAGCTCATCATCAGGAGATCATTTATCTG
>Ga0123354_10011280_pt1 | contig 13797 bp, 8 predicted proteins | sample TergutLab28metaG_2_FD_97872 | JGI IMG/M metagenome (GOLD analysis project Ga0123354, IMG submission 97872) | Labiotermes labralis P4 segment gut microbial communities from Petit-Saut dam, French Guiana - Lab288 P4 | ecosystem: Host-associated > Arthropoda: Insects > Digestive system > Gut ... | reverse complement strand
CACACACACACACACCTCATACACACACACCACACACGCACACACACACACACAGAATGTGTAATTCGTATTGCTTTTCCACTGTAACGATGGTTTCATGAACACGCCTCTATGTTAATTTATACTACATGGCCTGTCTCGTTGTAATTGTCATGAATCCTCTCTATCCAGTAGCCGGGAGCAGTTACTTCTTATTGTGGGCGTCACGTTTTTTAATCTCAGTCTGGACAGAAACTCTCCTTGTCCAATGTCTCTCAGGAGTTTCAGCTTGATTTCATGCATGGGCAAGTGTGAGTTTACAGGATCGGAATGTGCACACGGATACGTTGGTTATACATAGCTGGTGCAGTAGGTTAAACAGAATGTGTGTGTGTGTGTGTGTGTGTGTGTGAGTGGTGGGTGAGTGAGTGACTGAGTGAGTGACACTATTACAAAGATGAGACTTACCTTTGTTCTCGAAGGAGAATCGTCCGTGCACGAGGAGTGAGGCGCCATGTGGAAACAAGAGACGACGACAGTTTATATTCGGTTATTGTCCGTCATTTTTTTCAGACGCGTTCTTTTTTCCCTGTCTCTGATTTCTTCTTACCTTATTTGTTTCTCTCTTGTGTTCCTGCTTCGTTTCTTTTAGCCCTGCTATTTCACGTCTCGTATCTTTATTTCTCTTCGTCTAAACTTGCTGTCTGTATTTTCGTTACACTTTTCCTACTATCTTCGTTCTTACCAAAATTTTTCCTAATTTCATCTCCGTCTTTCTTTAGTCAATTTTTCGGACGTGTATCTAGTGCGAACTTCTGAACTGGGGCTACAGCGGCGCCGTTAAAATACTCAGAAGTCTTAAGTGGTGATTCTTGTTTAGAAGGAAAGTACACGATGTTGATTAGGTATTACGTGTTTATATAGTTATACCTTGCAAAAGCTTCCTCTTTTAGTCCGAGCCGATTTTAATCCATTGTTTATGATCTTTCTGAACCCTGACAATAATATACCAACGAAGACTACATTTAACTGTAGTTATCTGTGTCTGTCTCCACAGAGCAAAATAGAATAACAACATGTACGTACAGAACAGGGACGAATAACCTACCATCATCACCTTGGAGACTCACTTCCTGCAGGAGCAGAAGGACGTAATGTGTATTATCGAATGCGGTCCATTTGTGACGCTTTTTTCACATAAGGAGCGTTACAGTTACTGTGTTTGTGGCTGTATGAATATTAGTGGCAATATAAATACTAATGTTGTCATGAAAAAATCGTCGGGCCGTGTAACAGAGCTGAGTGTTTGGTGCACTGGGAAAGCTTAATTTTACAGTAGCTGTTATAAGTCCACTGCTGGTAGATACACGGTTGAGGTTACATTTCCTGTCTATTGTTTTCAGGTACATGTGATACCATTTTCTTTTTTTTTTACATTGGGCTTGATTTTACCTGGAAACTTTTAATAACATAATTAATAATTGTAAATTAGCACTAACTAAGATTCCTTCTAACGTTCTGAAGCGTGGAAGTTACGAGAATGTAAGGAAATATATATATATATATATATATATATATATATATGTGTGTGTGTGTCTGTGTGTGTGTTTGGGTAAATTTAACCGAAATGTAGCTGTGGGTGGCGTAAATATCCCCATAGATAAATAACATGAAAGGCAATATACGTATGACGTAACAATGAGGCGCGTTTTTGCTACAATTGCTGCAGTGGAAAAGCAATGAGTATTTCACAAACTGAGTGTATATATATGTAACCTTAGGTATGCAGCCTGCAATGCGCATGTGCCGTATTGTCGTCTGTGGCCTGCCCCGCTCTACAATATTTTCCACATTATCTCATAAACGCCACTATTTTCGAAAAATATTTACTGAAAACCAAATATGCGCTTTTATTTTCTCTGCGAATTCTGTCTGAAACGTTTCTCATTCTAAAAAACGGAGCGATATATGATTAAAATGTGTATTGGCCTGCATTTAAAATACCCCCTGTTCGTTCCGATTTTAATGAAACTTGAATTTTCTCAACAGATTTTTGAGAAATTCACAAGTATCAAATTTCATGAAAATCCTTCCCGTTGGAGGCCCAGTTGTTCCATGCGGACCGACGGACAGACATGACGAAGCTAATAGTCGCATTTCGAAATTTTGCGAACGCGCCTAAAATTATGTACGTACTTTTCATCATTCCCTTTATCTTGCCTGACAAAAGAATCCCGAAGAAAGAAATAATACTGACTCATATCATTGCACATTAAGGCAGTTATAAGCCCAAATTATTTTTGTTTTATTTTTCTCCCATTCGGGAATTTTGTTTCGATTACTATAGTTATAGACTACAATCTGGAGAAGAATGTTAAAAATAAAATGGACAGATAGAATAAAAATGGTGAAGTTTTTCAAAGGGCTAAAGAATAAAGATTAATTTTAAAATTTAAAAAAATAGATGCCACTCATGGACAGGGCATAGAATTAGGTGTAACGAGTTTGTAGCAAACATCCTTGAAGGAGCAATATTTGGAAAAAAGGCAGTGGGAAGACCTCGACTACAATACTTAAAGCAAGTCGCCAGAAACACAGGAGCTGACATTTATACAGCAATGAAAAGAATTGCTTGCAACAGATCCAGATGGAAAGTTGCCAATCAATCAAAAGACCGAGGGATAAGAAGATAGAAGACTACATTCAACTGGACTTGCAAATAGGGGCTTAAACGTAGTTAAAACTAAAAATAAAATACAGTTTTCCTAATTGTTGTGCTATAAGACGAAACTATTTCTTATTTTATTTACCTCGTAATGCAGATGAACTGATGGAGACAAACGTTGGAATTGAGTGATTAACCTTTTACCTGCTAACGTGGAGAATATGGTGAGCTCCGAATAATGCTAGCAAAAGGCAGATGGGATTTAACTCGGCGTTTAAAGGGTTAATCCCTGCCCTGTGGACTAACGTTTTTGCTGTTTATTTACATGTCTTAAAATAATGGACATAACAGCTTTCTTCCTTTCGGCAGCGAATAAAAATTTCAGTTGACTAAGCTTCTTTTTAAACAACTAAAGAATTCACTGGCATTTACATAATGCAGCACAAATTGTGAACAGCGTCATCGTAAAAAGAATAGATCACAGTTTCGTAACTTATACGGTCAGTCGAGGTAATTGAATTTGTAAATTTCTGCGGTACGAAGTTCTGCAGTACAAAGCTAAATCTTCCGGACGGACGGTGGAGTTTGAACAGAGAAACATAGGGCGGGTGTGGAGATCGCCTCAAAGAGAAAATGTGTGGAATTTGTGGCATGCTTTGAATATTGCTACAATTGGAGCAGCAAATCCAACTCGCTCTTCGCATGTTCCCACATATCGATCACTCGAATGGAAGCTGTAATAAAACAGCAACCCCGATACCAATCGATATTGTATATATGCATGTGCCCCCTCTCCTGTACTACACTAAATTGAATTCAAGTTTCAGATCGGATCTGTCTGATGTTCTTTTATACTGAAGGAATCCAGATCCTCCGAACTGTTATCAGCGTATAATGCTTCTTACAAGGTTTCTCTGACAGTCGACCCCATTTCTTGTTCCGTAATTCGGAACACAATGTCATGGAACTATTTTTATGCAGGTATCTGTTACGTCACAATCTGCTTCTTCCTGTGACTCTGTATTGACGGGCGGTTTATACATTATCTTTTTGATAAGACTAACGTGGATTACTCTGCTTCGCCTGCATTTATGTTGTAATAAGCATTACAAAAATAATGAAATAATATGCTAATTATTAGAGTTTTAATAACGTACTTTTTTGACTAACTTTCTGTTGTTTTCGGAATTCGCGGTAAAATGGATGCAATTCCTATTCCTTTTGCGGAAGGTCCCGTGTTCAGAGCTCTGCTTGTACAAAGTGTCATACTTCCTGAGGATAGCGTGAAGGTCCTCAGTTTTATCTCTTTGTCATTTCCGTACCAATTTCTTATAATTGCGTGTAGATTTATATAATATTTGTGGGCCGGATAGCTCAGTTGGTTTAGCGACTGACTACGGGCTGGACGGTCCGGGATCGAATCCCGGTGGGGACGAGATTTTCCGCCCGTCGAGACCGGCCCTGGGGGCCACCCCGTCTCCTGTAAAATGGGTACTGGGTCTTTGCCGGAGGTAAAGTGCTACCGGGGCGTGCTGCTGACCACTCACCTCCTTCTAGTGTCGCGGTCATGGAAGAGTAGAGCTATACCTCTACCCACCCTCTGGGCCACACCGGGCCTGTAACGGGATCACTTTACCTTTTATGTACTATTTATACCAGATATCGAGTTACACTTCTGGAGCACTGAGGATTAGAGACGAATTGATTCTACTTTAGGATATTTTGGTTAAGGTGAAATTAATGATCTAGATTAATAGTCAGTGTGCTGAGGGGAAATTAGTTTGCAGGACACTCGTCATTTTAATGAAGTGATACCTTAGTGATTTCATGGTAGGTATGCAAATAATTACTGCATTACTCAGAGAAAAAATAATTGGAAATTTGCCGGTCTGGTTGGCGGATCGTTAATACGCGTTGTTCAGTTTCAATTGTCGCCGTCGTATTGTAAATTAGCCTCTGGAAATCCCACTCTTAGACTTTATTTGGATTATGTGAAGTCTAACGAGTATGCAAGAAGTGTAATGGTCTCTGTAGAATTTGTGTAGTAGTTTGTGGGGTGTGACGAAATGCCTGAGTTCCAGACTGTCAGTGGATCGTCTGGAATCTCTCGCGATATTCAAACCCGTGCTTCACGCGAGACTTCCCATAAATCAGATATGAATTTTTAGCTTCAGTTTGTCATCCAACTGCGGTTTTCTCGTGTGTGTATCAAGTTACATCCGAGAGTGACTAATCTAATTTCGCCATTGGGTTATCTCAACAGCGTTTTTGACGAAGATGGTATTTCTCTGTCTGAACCATAATCCATGGCGATCACATTCCAGTGACAGGAGCGTTTCTGCTTATTTTAAGGTGAGACGTCCGCTTCGTGTTCTAATTTAGAGATTTACAGGTATGCGCAGCATAACGACATTTCGGTCAAAGATGGACCGCATATACGTCACTGGCCCCATAATATTATGATATATATCATAATATTAAAATAGGTAAAGGTGAAGTGTTCCCGTTACAGGCCCGGTGTGGCCTAGAGGGTGGGTAGAGGTATAGCTCTACTCTTCCATGACCGCAGCACTATAAGGGGGTGAGTGGTCAGCAGCAGGCCCTGGCCGCACTTTACCCCCGAGAAAGACATGGTACCCATTTTACAGGAGCCTGGATGGGCCCCAGGGCCGGTCTGGACGGACAGAAAATCTCGTTCCCACCGGGATTCCATCCCGGACCGTCCAGCCCGTAGTCAGTCGCTATACCGACTGAGCTACCCGGCCCACCGTAATATTATAGTATAATATTATAATCCTTACCATTTTTTCTGCAATTGCCTACAGTATTCAGTAAATTAACATGCTCTACAGGTTTGTAGCCTAGGAACAATAGGCTATATATAGACTAATTGTGTAGTAGGCTATAATATCTAGGTTTGTGTAGGCGCATTCTATGACTCTTATGTTTATTGGACCGTGCATCATTGTGATAGTTGAAGAATAAAAGATCAACTTGATGTTACTTGTTATTTTATTTCACTTCTTATGTGCTCAACATGTTTCGGACATTAATGTATCCATCATCAGGAGCTTGCGACAGGCTTCAGCCTGCAACACGGATACCACTCCAACACATCCACACCGAAACTCCAACACACATCGAACCAAGGACAATACGACCAATGTGGTAATTCAACAGAATAGTCGCAAGCTCCTGATGATGGATTATATTAATGTCCGAAACATGTTGAGCACACAAGAAGTGAAATAAAATAACAAGTGACATCAAGTTGGTCTTTTATTCTTCAGCATTATATGACGTTCGCAAAACGACGAAATCGCCTAACGACGCACTTCTCAGAACGTATCCCTGTCGTTGAGCGACGCATATGTGTGTTTGCTTCGCAAGTAGTCATGCACAACTCAAAATGTAAAGTAAAATAGGCTGCCTGTTTTAGCTTGAACAAGCCATCGTCAAGCCTATCAGTATAATATTACAAATTTAAGGGTGCAACAGGTGGGAGATCACAAACCTTTGCAGTGTAATGATACAATTGTCAATGTATAGGAAAAATGTTGAAGAAGTTAATTGCTCATGAAGCTTTTATTGCCAAAGCCTTCGTTTTTATTTAATTTGTTCAACATTTTTCTGATACACTTATAAATGTATTATTACGCTGTAAAGTTTTGACGTTTTGCTGACCGTGCATCTCAGTAATTAACCAACTTTATGCACAAAACGTTTGTTTTACAGTAAGTTTATTTCATGCCTCTACATGTTTCGAGCACATGTGCTCATCATCAGGAGGTCAAAATTGCATTACACAGCCTCTGGTATCATCACACCTATAGATGTGATGATGCCAGAGGCTGTGTAATGCAATTTTGACGTCCTGATGATGAGCACATGTGCTCGAAACATGTAGAGGCATGAAATAAACTTATTGTAAAACAAAAATTTTGTGCATCAAGTTGATTAAGTACTGAGATAAATACACTGTAAAGGTTCGAGGTCTCACACATGTTTGCAGTTTTAATTTTTGTCTTTTTAATTTTATAGTTATAGGTCGGATGACTGTTGGTTTAAGCCGAAACATGTAGCATATTTTACCCTACAAGTTTACTGTGAATCGTGTATGACTACTTGGAATACATGTATGTATGCACTTTGATTCTGCCTACTTTAACATTTTTGCAGTTGTGTGATTTTACGTCAGTACATGAATTTGAATTCTTCAAGGCTAAACGCGGAAGTTGCTACAATTGTCTGGACCTGTCAGGATATTCACAAAGCTAACTGGCGCATGTAAGCAAGTTCCCGTTATCTACTGCGTAGGTTGAGAAGCCGCAAACTTGAACACTGCCACTTTACAATCAAGCCGTTACTCAGAATTTCTTTACCATCCGATTTATCTAAACTGACATCCTGCTTGTTACGGATCGAATTAAAAAGCAGATTATCTGTTCTTGGGTCTAACCTCACCGGTCGGATAGATTCTGTTCAGGAAAATGCCAAACAAGAAATAAGATAAGGCTGTTGCCTTTCATTCTTATATATTTCCTAGTTCACTTATTCGAAATTGACCCTCTCCTTTATCGATATATCTACTGAGGCGACTTACAGTGCTGCTGAGTAAACTGCAAACAAATGCGGTCTGTTATTTATTACCACGTGCGACGTACTGACGACTCTACTTTTTCCAGGCAATGAAAGTATGTTGATTGGTTGTTCTTGCGTCGGACTCTTGGCGGCTGTATTTTTCGCAGTTCTGAGGTGAGGGAGATGACGTGTTAGCAAGCCGTTATCATTGTCAGCAACAAGGTCGTAAATCAGTGCCGAATTTAATATTTTGTTTATATTTCTGCCTGTATTGACAGTAAAATAAAACTTCGAAAATTTTATAGGGTAAAACTTGTCCTCCAGGTTTCAGAAAAACTTAAATAATCTTCTTTTATATTTCAGGTTTTTTTTTACAGATTTTTGTAGAGCTAAGTATAAAGTAATCAAGTATGGCGTATGGACCATTCTTGTAGTATGGCCGAAGTACTCAAGAAATGTATGTGAATTAAATGCGGCAAATATCTTAGAAAACCTCTACTTGCGAGAGCGAAAAATTTATATAATGATAATAATGCAGTTGATGACAGAAAAATGAAGCTTTGAGGCATATAATTGAGCGGAATAGACTAAGGCTGTACTTTTTCAAGAGCTTTTACATTAACTGCGTTGATTTTCGGCTGCACTGATGGAGAGTGAAACTAGATTGGGGTGTATGTACTAGTCGGACACAACTATATGATGGTAGAGATATGTATAGGATTTATTACATAAATAACAACTACATGTTTCGGCACTTCACATTGGCCATCATCAGGCTGAGAAATGAAAAAACTTAGTAAGCAGCTATACTCGAGTTATGTGGGTTGTGTACAGTGGGGTGGTAAGAGGTGAAGTTGGTGCCATATATCGCATGTGTTATATATGATGGGTGGTGTGGGAACATGGGTTCTGCTATTATATGCTATTCTAGGTTAACATAGTGAATCTACAGTATCATCTTATGTTTGTAGAGAATTATATGTACATTTACACTTAGATTATAAATATACAGTGTACAATTTTATATGATGATGGAGAGTTATTTAATAAATTTTGTAATGTCGAATAACAAGTACATTTTTTAAGCTTTCCTGTAATATTTCATGAAGACACAGAAAGGGGATGGAATGTTGAGCTTCCATCATAGTCTGACATTTGGCAGAAGTAGGACGGCAGAGTTGTCAGCTTCTCGTGGCGGCCGCACTTTACCCCCCAAGGAAATTCTTTGATGCTCCTTTATGTGTGAGAGTGAGTGGACCCTAGGGCAACTGAATTCAGACAAAAGGAATAGGTCTCTTGAAAATTTCAAAGGACCCTACCGGGAATCGAAGCCGTCTTGTGGCGCACTGTCTGTCATCCAACTTCACCACCGCTCACCAATAAGATATATTACCCCAAGAAAATAAGAACAACCTTATCTAATTTACGAGTATTTACATTCATATGATGCTCAATATACTCATCCCCATCACATTTCCACACCTATCAAGGATTTATAGGCTAAAAGCGATTGGTGTATGTATAGATATACACGCTTGGATAGCGAATGGAAAGAGAGACGGTGCAGACTGCAAACGGATGAAACAATTTCGGTGTACGTGTGTAACCCACAGGGGCGAGCTGACTGTTAGATGGACTCTATTCTGAATTAGCAAATTAATTATCCGTTTTGTAACGTTAGAACGATGGCGAGGGGGATGATAGGGGGTTGCGAATCTATTAAAGGTCGGCATTAGGTTGGGAGGCCAAAGTTCATTCTCCAGCCTTGCGCCTAATTTACTGAAACATGCCAACTGCTGTCCGGCCAGAGAATGAGACACAACGACATGTTTCCTTACTACAAGGGACAATGGAGTTAATGCGCTGTACATCATACTGCAAATGAACGGCCATCGAATATTACAGAGGCTTTCAGAAAGCCTTGTTTAATTTTCCAGTTAATTAATAAACAATAAATTATAAATTTCGGAAAACAAAGTGATTGTAAAGAGATCTTCGCTCGTCTGGGATATTACGCAGCGTAGGTTGGTAGCTAATTACCGGCGCTTCAGGACAGCGTATGAATTCCAATTTCGAGGGTAAAGCAGTCCAAGTAGAAGTGTCCCGAAACGTCGGTAACTACCATTCTACGCTGCGTAACGTCCCAGAAGAGGGAAGATTTCATTACACCGTGGCGGTAGCTTACCAATTCTGTCCGACCGAACAGAGGAACAGAAAATCATGGGAATGTTATTGTACTCGTATTAACGAGAAAAATTGTATTGATTGGCTCCGTTTGTGATAGTTGTGTCACGAAGTGCGACGGCTTTTCCTGTTGCTCGATAGAGGAGAAAATAATTGGAAGAGATTTCAGGCTTTCGCAAGGCGTAGATGAGAGCTTCGCGCTTCTGGGTTGTTACGCAGCGTCTATTTGTAGTTGTTTACCGACGTTTCGGGACAGCCTATCGGCCCCATATTTAAGGTAAGCAGAATTACTATAATTCTTCATGGCCTCTTGAAATATACGTAGGATATTAATATAGAAGCCGAATATATTGGCGGAGAATATTATTTCTTAAATGTGAATTGTGTTGTTGGACAGTGGATGAAACTGATTTGGAATCAGTACATTGAAGCTTGGGGTACGCGATGGCGCAGTTGGTTGAAGCACTCCGCTACAAGGCGGAAGGTCGTGGGTTCGATTCCCTATTGTGTCACTGCACTGGAATTTATAATTAACATGATCATTCCGACCGCACTGTGGCACTTGGGTCGACCCAGCCTCTAACAGAAATGAGTGCCAGGAATATTTACTGTGGGGTAAAGTCGGCCGGTGCTTAAGGCTGACAACCTGGCCACCTACATGTGCCGGTTGTCCCGAAATCTGGAAGCCCTGACCTTCTGGAAACCTAACGGTCTGTTCAGGCCTGTACAGGGATTGCTTTGCGTTTATATTGAAGATTCCAATTTTGTTACCTCAGGGTTGGTTAGGAACTCACTCACTTGCAGAATGTAATTATAGCCGAAGTTACGTACTGTCACGCAATTCGCCTAGACAAAGAGAGAGGGAGACACACATACAGATTCTTCGGGGAAGGTTTTGACTTCTCGCATTTGAAGCAAAAAAAGTGAACCTCTGAGATCGTTGCTGTTCCGGGATGTTACGTAGCGTAGAGTCGTGAAGAGTCAAACACTGCTTGACCCTTGAAGATGGGACCGATAGGTTTTCCGAAACGTCTGTTGCTAACTACAAATCTACATTGCGTGACATCCCAGAAGATCGAAGATATACATAGCTGTGGAAGCCTGAAATCACGCGAGTAAATGTCTCTCATAGTGTTACATACAGGAACTAATATAAATCAAAACTCACTCACTCTCACTTTCTCTCCCCTCTCTCTCTCTCTCTCTCTCTCTCTCTCTCTGTCTCCAGGCTACTAGCGTCTTGCCTAGTATGTTTTCTATAAGATCGTCTGCTTTTGTAAATGTGTAAAACGATTCCATCGAGGCACCACTGCCGTATATCACAGCTCCACAAATTTTCCAAAAATCAGCGAACCACCTCAAAGTTCTAAGTGTCAGAGGGGTGACATGAAGCATGGTCCATGCTGGGGGTACAGAATACACGTAAAAATTTATCAATTGCCTCTCTGAACTGGCGCCCAGTATTTGTGCAACTCTGGCATATGTAGTAAAACAGTGTGTGACAACAAATACCTCTACTTATAAACCCAAAACTTAACAACATTCCAAAATAATTCTTTGTCGGGTTTGAGACAAAATTCATAAGCATGAGCTAGGCGAACTACTTGCTTTGGTTAATAAAATTTTAGTGACTCTGGGTAAATGACCAACTTGATGCACAATTACTTTGTATATAATGTTTATTATTGTAATCTTCTACATGTTTCGAACAACACTGTGCTCATCATCAGGAAGTCGAATTGAATTAATACAACATCTGGTATAGTACTCTCTGTAAGTGACCGTCCGGTGTGCAGGTGCAGGTGCAGGTGCAGATGTACACCGGACGGTCACTTACAGAGAGTACTATACCAGATGCTGTATTAATACAATTCGACCTCCTGATGATGAGCACAGTGTTGTTCGAAACATATAGAGGATTACAATAATAAACGTTTTGTATAACGTAATTGTGCGTCAAGTTGGTCATTTACTCAGAGTTATACCAGGATGCACGGTCAACAAAACATTTAAAAAAATTTTAGTGTTATTACTATTTGGAAAGGAATGTCTTGTAGTTAGTTAATTCCGCATGTTATTTCAAGTTTCGATTTGCCAAGTCAATTTGTAAAGTGTTCAACAAATACCCTGAGAACGCAATTGTATATTTGAATGTTGCATTTAACTGCACGTGTCAAACAAGACGCCCAAAACTATGTGTCGTGTAAGTAAAAAATATGTTAGTGTTTCAGAAGGCTACTTTAAGAAAAACGTGGACGCCATTACGTTTAAAGCAATTTTAGGTCTGCATAGTTTGCTCTCATTTTTTGAATCACTGCTGGAAAATCAGATGTATTCTGTTCTGTTGTTAGAAGTGTCTCACATTTGTTTGAAATAATAAAGAAAACACTGTAACCTCAAGATACTGTACACTCACGTTTCCTGTCTATCTAACGAACTTGTCTATGATATATCTGTTCTTTTAAGTCTAGAATTGTAAAGCCTGCCCTCAAGGGTTCATATTTCATTAGATCCTTTTGCGGCGAGGAGTAGACTGATATACATCTCTACCACCAGCTTAACTACAAGCGGTTTTGCAAGAAGTTCCAAGTAACTTGCAACATCCAGACGTCTTTACCATAGGCAGTTTTGGTGGTTCGTTTCAAAGGCAAACTATTCTGTCTCCGCCGTCCCATACACGTTAATGAAATATTGCGAATGGAATTCTTTTAGACCCACTGGTGTAATTTCAGTAGAAATACATTGTAGAAGCAACCTGCATATTTTAAAGTTGATATGGTACAACAAAATTTTATGTTTTATCGTAATATTTAAAATTAATCTGAGCAAACCTCGCAGATGCCATATGGAAATAACTGAATAAATAGGCACTCTGTTAGGAGGTTACAGCGGTGTTCTCGACACCCCAAACCTTTTTCTACTTTCACACAGTTTTGCAAGAACAAAAGTTCTGATACTGAGCAATTAATATATAATTGGCTCCCTTTGGCTCATATCAGAACATCGTCATTATACGCCGCTGACCACAAGAAATTGATACCTTTCGATGACAAGGAACATATAACACGAAATGGTGTGTCTAATAATGACTTTATACTGGAAAAGACAGGCTTTGAATAACAACCATGAAGTCTGATAATTCATTGTATGATGTTCAGAGTAGCGGCATTCTTAAATGTGATACTCCTGTAACTGATGAATGACGAATTGGAACAGAATTCAGTGGAGGAAGTCATGGTCTAATTGGGGCTTTTTTCTGTAACTTATCTCGAGGGAATGAAGGGACTCCGGAAATATATACCAATCAGGTCGATAATAAAAATTTTAAGTTTCAATAATTACAACATGGTAGAAACTAATAGCGATTCTGAAATTTAATCCCATGGTATTCACTAATTTATATTTCATATTTTTAAGTAAAATTTTGTTTCCAAAATCATACGAAACTGACCCCCTTGCCTTTATAGCATTTTTTGTTTATTTTTCATGGGTTGATGGACGAAAAGTCCCTAATATCTTACATTTTACCGCAGTCATTACTTTTCGGTTCCTCGAAACATTATTCTGAACTATTTTATTCCAGTCTAAAAGTAGGCCAGATATTAATAACAACAAAAAGGACAATTAAATATGCTGTATGATTCAGTATTGTATGTGCTGCTTTGTAAGCATCTTTCAGTAGTCTATCGATTATGATCAGAAGTCAAAACATTAAAAAAAAAACATATAACAGAAATACGTATAGTTGTGTGGTGGGTGAAGATAATGTACTCGTGTTATCAGAAGGAAAACAAACACGCAAATACGACTTTAAGGAGTGTCATTCCCGTTGTGTTAGTTAAAACGTGAGGAAACAATTATGCATGGACATGACCGTCATAACACAACTATATTGTCAATTACACATAACATTCCAACTACATGTTTCGGCCAATACTATTTTTGACCATCTTCAGGTTGGATACAATTATCGGAGAAAAACTACACAATATATAATATGATGCAGTATAACCATCAGTGTTGGTGTAAGTAGAGGGGGACGAGATCTCGTTTACAAAGTAGTTGGAGGACATGTGTGCAGACGGTTTAACATATAGATCTATACATGTCATGTTACGTCTACGATTTCATAAAGATCTCCATTATTGCTGGAGGTATCAATGACATCATCATCATCATCATCATCATCATGTTCCTGAAGGGTTAGGTGTGTTTCCTGTTCCTTGATCCTCAAGATGAAGTTGGTACTTCCATCTCTTCCTCGGTCGTCCTATGTTCCTTCGTCCTTTTGGTTTATATTGTAGTGCTTGTTTTGGTAGTCTGTTTGTGTCCATCCTCTGTACGTGTCGTAGCCACTTTTTCTGGTACTGTTTTATTTCCTTTACTAT
>Ga0123354_10011278_pt1 | contig 13798 bp, 6 predicted proteins | sample TergutLab28metaG_2_FD_97872 | JGI IMG/M metagenome (GOLD analysis project Ga0123354, IMG submission 97872) | Labiotermes labralis P4 segment gut microbial communities from Petit-Saut dam, French Guiana - Lab288 P4 | ecosystem: Host-associated > Arthropoda: Insects > Digestive system > Gut ... | reverse complement strand
CCTCGCGGTCCGTGGTGACGGAATAATAGCCGCCCCGGCTGGAAATATTTTCGAGAAATCCGTTTCGATAACGCCATTTGAGCGCGGCTGATGTGGTGATTTCAATCATGCCGCCATCAGGCGATATTGTGGCGGACGCGCCATTATTGGCACTGTCATATACTTGTCCGTTTTTTTGAAATCGAACGGCTTGCCCGTTTGGCGGAAACCATATTATATTTCCTTGCGTGTCAATATAGGCGCAGGTTCGCGGACATGGCAGGCTCCATTCGGTTTCAGCGGTTCTGCTCTGCCGGAGTTTTATGCGATGGGTCAATTGAAATTCAAAACCCAAGGCGTCAAGTTCGCCGGCGTCCTGCTTGTCTACAATGTTGAATGACAGCCTTGGCAATCCATCAAAGCCGACGCCGCCCATGTTGCCGAGGATTTTTGCGTAGTCGGAGGTCGCGGAATATACATTTGCGCATCCAAGGAAACCAATAGCCACAAAAAGGCACAAGAATCGCAAAAAGAAAAAACCTTCTTCTTTGTGTCTTTTGCGCCTCTTTGCGGCTACTTGGTTTGAATCTGTGTAAATCTGTGTCATCTGTGGATACGCAAGTGGTATTACTCTTATTCATTGAATAATAATGACCGCCAGAAATCCCTGTTCTGGTCCGGGTCGATTCGCGCGCCGCCTTGCGGCGAGAAAATCAGCCTGGCGCCGTTTTCAGCGGCCCAACGCCGCCAGGGGAGATTATATGCCGATGTGTCAAAGGCGGGCAGGCAGACGGTGATTTCGGGGCTGGGAACGCCAATCTCCTGATTGGCATGACGGCGCGTGGCGCCGCCCGTTTGCGACGGAGGGCCAATCAGGAGATTGGCGTTCCCAGACGCGGGCGGGTAAACCGTGGGATGAATAATAATGATCTTCCCGTTATCCAATTCCGTGCCGGACAGCCGCGCGGCTTGAAAACCAGTATAAACATGTCTGGTCGCCATCGATTCCATGCGGTTGGCGCGCAACGCCCACGGCGCATATACGATGAAGCTGCCGCATGGGTTGTTTTCAAGGATGGTTCGCAGCGCTTTTCCCCAATACCGTCCCGTGACAGCCGCGTCGACCCATAGCTCGGCGCGTAATTGCGGTAAGCTCTCGCGCTCTCCGCGCCTTGATACGATGGCGGCGTCGCCGCGGGCGGCGGGCCTGGCTTGGAAAGGCATGTCCTTTGCCAGCGCATGCCCCGCCACGAGGATGCCGGCCCAGACCACGGCGCCGGCGGCCAGAGAGACGGCCAGTATTCGGCAAAGTGTATTTCCTTGGATACGCGCGCTTTCCAAACAAGCCGGAGGCTTGTCAGACATTAGCCGGTGGTTGAGCGAGGCTTGGTGAGCGACACCACCGGAACCCAACGATAATAAACAGCATCCCGGAGGGATGCCAGAGCGTGAAGCAAGATTGTCTGGCACCCCTCCGGGGTGCGGTTTATTATAATCAAAATCCGGTGGTGTCGCTCGTTCCTCGCTCAACCACCGGCTAATATCTATCAAGCCTCCGGCTTGAAGCATTATACACACCACCGCCACCGCGGGCAATATCCACAAACCGGGCCAAAGCCAGATGCTGCTCCATAAATTGCACACCAGCCACGCGAACAAACTCGCGCCGGCGGCGGCCACCCATGTCACCTTGCGAAACTTCACGGCGAACAATAGCAACGCGCAAGCGCATACCACGACGAAAAACAAAACCAGCGACCCTTGCTCCACGGCAACCTCCAGATAGCTGTTGACGAAACCGATGGGCCGCGTCTCATGCCACAACGGTTGATACCAATTTTGATACATCATGCCGCCGAGTTTGTATCCCCAGCCGTGGAACGGCGAATCATGTATCATCACCAGCGCGCCCTTCCAATCATCCAGTCGGTTCAGAACCGATTTGTCCTGTGCCACATAGCCGGGCGAAAAGCGTGAGATAAAGCCCGCCGCCGCGCAGAGCACGGCAACAAGGGCGAGGCGGGAGAGTAGGGGGAGCATCCTGCTCCCAACAAAGTTGCGGAATCTTCCGTTTCCCTTGGATGGGAGCAGGATGCTCCCCCTACCATGCACCCCAAAGAAAAACACCATCCCCGCAATCGCCGCCACCAACCCGCCGCGCGAATAGGTTTTGACCAGCAAAAACCAAATGCCCAATTCAACAACATAAGCCACAAGGAGGCCGGCCACGGGTAACGCGGGCGTCCCGCCTGCCGACGAGGGGCGTCCCGCCCCTCGCCAAGACAGGGCGGGATGCGGGACGCATCCCGTCGGCAGGCGGGACGCCCGCGCTACCCGTAAACTCCCCTGGCCTGCCCAGAGGCCGGCCAGCAGGCACGCAAGAAACGCCGCCCAGCAGTTGGGGTTTTCCCAAAAGACAGTCCATCTCAAGTGGCCGTTAAAAAAGTATATTTCAGGCATCGGATTCTCGGAGTAAGGGGTCAGGCCGAGGAACGTTGACTTTTCCCTTGGCATTGCGGTATCGGGAAAGGGTGGATCGAAGCGCGTCGGGTTTGCCCATTTTCATGTGCTCCGCTATCCAGCGAGGCGGCACTCCGGAGCCTCTTTGCAGCGCCAAGGCCATTTTAAGTTTCCATTCAGGGCACAATTTCCGGCTGCCGAGTTCTTCAACTGACTTTCCTGCTTTCGTCAGTTCCGCCTCCAGCAGCTTTTGCCAATGCGCTTCGCGTAACGGCTCTATCGCCTCCCGTTCCACGCCTCGCGAAAGCGCCTTGTGCGAATGCTCCCTTGCCAGCGCCACCCGCCACCCATGCGTGCCTATTGCCCAGCCTCGGGAAAGTCCCATGATGCCCTTCTCCTTTTGCAATTTTTCATCCGCGCCGATGCCTTTCAGGTATTCGTGGTAGGCTGCGATTCCACGCGCGTTGTCTTTCCAATCTCCCCGCGCTTCCAGCCATTCAGCGCACCTCATGCCCTCCAGCCGTTTCTTTTCGAGGAGCCTTTTCAAACTGCTCCATCGGTAGTGCCCGACTTGCTCGGCCGACACCGCGCCGGCTCTTACCGGATTGAGGTGTATGTAATCGACCACCCGGCACAGCGCCGCGGTATCCTCCAACACGAGCGCCTTGTAGCGCCCTTGAAACACATGGCCATTTTCCTTGCGATACCGGTTGAAACGCGCAGCCGCCGTGCTTTGCAGCCATTGCATGCCGACGACCAAATTGGCCAGTGGAGTCTCAATGGCCAGATGGTAGTGATTTCGCATGACCACGTAAGCGTGCAGAACCCATCCGTAACGTTGCGCTGCCTCTATTACGGTTGCCAGAAACGATTCCGCGGCTCCTTCGGTTGCGAAGATGTCATGGCGATAATTGCCACGATTGATAACGTGGTAGCGGGCGTTTTCATACTGGATGCGCAGACTGCGAGCCATGTCTGGATGTTGTGCGAGTATTTGTTTTTTGCAAAGACTTTTTCAAAAAAATCAACGTTCCTCGGCCTGACCCCTTCGGCTTGCCCTTCGTTGCCGTCTTGGTCGCGCCCCAATTAAGACGACTCCAAAAAACAAAACAACTCTCACTTTCGCACGTAGAATATTCAATCACTGCGTAAACAGTAAAACCGCCCCAGCTTGAGAATAAATCTAATACTTTGTTCCCTGCGTATTGAAATGCTCCAGAGTAGCCATCGTCTGCACTGGTTCCCGCATAACCTGCGACCTCCTCGGCAGCACTTCCAAATCCGTTCACTGCTTGCGCACCGGTCAGCAGACCTGTTGCTGATTCTGCACTGCCAAGCACTCCAAACAAGCCCGATATGGCTTCTACACGATTGCGCGAATTATAAGGAGCGCCATACGGAACGGTCGATGTGTATGCTCTAATGACTTTTTTCTGTCCTGCGCTGCATAGATCAGGGCAACAGAACGACAACCCGACAGGATCAATATAATTTGTCGGACTATTATAGGCATAAGCATATATATTCAGGCCGCCCTTAAACCTGATTGGGTCAGTGTTTAGCCAGCGGCCTGTGCTTGGATTATAGTATCTGTTTCTGTGATCGTTTAGGCTGAATGATTGCAGCCATTCGCGGCCTGTGTAGAGAAAGCGATAGCCAAGGTCTTCGCCCGATGGTTTGCCAAAAGCGTCATAATGATAAACGCCGAGGCTGTTGTCGTTTTGGCCTACAAGCATTATTGTGCTATTGATGGCATCGCTTAGCGGATAGCCAAATTCGGAATCGCGAATTTGGACGAGAACCTCATCAACACGATTTCCGTGAACATATTCCGCCGTCTGCCTGCCGGATAGGGTGCGGTCTGAAAGGATATTCCATGCAATGTCATAGGTCATCACGACAGAGGCCGCCGCGTCGGGTGTCATAACGCCGGTTGAGTCAGCGGTGTAATACTGGCGCAGGATGCACCGATTTAGGGCGTCGTAGGCAAAGACGGCTTTCCCAGTCGCGGACTCGACTTCGACGAGTCGGTTTTGGGCGTCGTAGCGGTAGAGTTGGTTGCCGTCGTCGGTAAGATTGCCGTTGGAATCGTGCGCTAGGTTCACGGTTCCCTGTTCACTGTTCACGGTTGGGTTCTGACTGTCGTCAGCTTCGTCGTCGGTTTGTGACGGCTCAGCCGGAGGCTTCGCCCTACCTTCAGAATCTTGGGTGATTTGGGTGTATTGGTTTAGGTCGTTGGTTTCGTAGTGTTCGTAGAGGGGCGGTTGGGTGTCGACGTCGCCGGTGTCGGTGTGATCGAGGCGGTTGCCGGCGGGGTCGTAGGCGAAGGTTTCGGTGCGGAGGGGGGCGGCATCCGAACTCACGGGCTGTGAGCTTGTGCTACTTGAGTTACCGTTGCCCTTGCCGTTGTTTGAATTGGGGTTGCCGTTGTTACCGTTGCCGTTGTTGCCCGAGGCGGGCGTCGCAAGCGACGCCCCTACGTAGTCGACGCCGACTAGCTGGCCGGCGGGGTCGTAGCGGTAGGTGTCGGTCTGGAGGTTTTCGCGGGTCATGGCGGTGCGTCGGCCCATGTTGTCGTATTCGTAGTTTACGAAGGCAAGACCTTTGTTGCTTTTGTCGAGATGGTCGATGGCGAGGACTTGGCTGGCGGTATCGTAAGTGTAGTTGGTCACAACGCCGTTGTCACGGGTGAGCTTGGAGCGGCGTCCGAAGGCGTCGTATTCGTAGGTGGCGAGGGGTTTGTGGCCGCCGTTGTAGACTTCGGTCAAGCGGCCTTGGGCATCGTAGGTGTAGGTGACTTTTGTTCCGCTGGGATAGATTAGGCCGGCTTTGCGGCCAAGGGCGTCATACTGATAGCCGACGGTGTGCGAAGGTAAGTTTAGGTTTAAGTTGAAGTTTAAGTTTGTGTTCAGGTTGGTGGTTTCGGTGGCGACGCGGCCGAGTTTGTCGTAGGTGTAGGCGAGCAGGGCGTTGCCGTTGTCGGTGCTGGCGAGGCGACCGGTGGTTTCGTCATAGGTGTAGGTGACATCGGGGGCGCAGTTGGAGGGATGCCATGTTTCGGAGAGCGGTTTGCCGTCGAGGTTGTAAGCGCTGGTTTTGACCTGACCGGCGCGGGTGGTGTAGGTGGCGAGGCGTCCGCCGAGATCGTAGGCCCATTGTTCTTCCGTGTCGTCGGGATAGGTCATGGCGGTTTTGCGGCGCATAAGGTCGTATTGGAAGGCATAGGTGTTGCCGTTGGCGTCGGTGAGCGTGGCCGTGTCGCCCATGGCGGTATAGGTGTAGCGAGTGGCGTGGCCGAGTTGGTCGATGTCGGCAAGGACGCGGCCCGCGGCATCGTATTCTTTTTGGGTTTGGGTGCCGTCGGGGTTGGTGGTGGTCGTGACTTGGTTGGCGGCGTTGTAGTCGTAAGTGGTGGTGCGATTGAGGGAGTCGGTTACGGAGGTGCGGCGGCCCGCGAGGTCGTAGGTGACGCGGGTGGTGGAGGGCGTCGCAAGCGACGCCCCTACATGGCCGGGGGTTGCGGTCGTGGCGGTCAGACGGCCCATGGTGTCGTATTCGTTTGTAACTTCCAAGCCGTCGGCGGTCTGGGTTTGCGTGATTTGGCCTATGGCATTGTAGCTCCACGTCTGGCTCGTGTTGTCCGGGAGCTTGGCTCGGGTGCGGCGTCCGGCGCTGTCGTAGGCGTAGGTTGTTTTGCTGCCGGCTGCGTCAATCACTGAAGCCAGGTTGCCGACATCGTCGTAATTCCAGTGGGTAGTGTTGCCCAGCGCGTCGGTGGCACTGATGCGGCGGTTGGCATCGTCGTAGGTGTAGGTCGTTTCCGCGCCATCAGCGGTCACGGTGTAGATGAGGTTGTTGTCGGCGTCGTAGGCATTGTCGGTGGCGCGGCCAGAGGGGTCGGTTTGGGAGAGGATGTTGCCGTCGGTGTCATACGTCCACGAGGTTGTGCGGCCAAGGGTGTCGATGGTGGAGAGGCGGTGGCTGTCGATGTCATAGGTGTTTCTGATAACGCCGCCATCGGGGTTGGTTTGCTTGATGAGGTTGTTGGCCTCGTCGTAGGCGTAGAGGGTGGTGGCCATTTGAGCGGTGCCGACGGCGACGGCCGCCATGAGCTTGCGGCCTTCGGAGTCGTAGAGAAATTCGTCTATGCGGCCTTCGGGATATGTGATGCGCGTGGGATTGGACACAAGCGAGCAGGTGCCGCAGCCCCCTGGGGTTTCCGTGTAGTCAAATCGCGTGACGCCACCGGCAAAATCTGTCTGGCTGGTCAGACGTCCAAGGCTGTCGTATTCCCAAGAGGCGACGCGGCCAAGTTCGTCGGTTTCGCCAATCTTGCGCCCGTATTTGTCGTAGGAATACAAATGCGTGGCGCCATCTGGATTGGTTTGTTTGGTAACGAGGCCGCGTTCGTCGCGCTCATAAGCGGTGGTGTGGCCGAGGGCGTCGGTTTGTGAGATGCGCTGGCCGTATTGGTCGTAGGTATAGCTGGTTGTCGCTCCGGCGGGATCGGTCTCCGAGGCGACGAGTCCGCGTTCCGCCAGGGTGTAGTGGTGCAATCCTCCCTTGCGGTCGCGCTTCGCGAGGATGTTGCCTTTGTTGTTTCGCGTAACCTCCTCGTAAGTGCCATCGGCATAATCGGCGCGCAAAAGGCGCCCTGCATCATCGTAGACGAACGCTTGTTTCCTGGTCTTGCCCGGCGGCGTGCCGTTCGGCCCGACACCATTGTTGGAATTAGGATTGCCGTTGTTGCCATTGCCGTTGCTGTTTCCTTTGCCGTTGTTGGTTTTGTTGGATTGGGTGACGCGGTCCTTTGCATCGCGGACATACTCGGCGGAGTGCCCGCGATTGTCCTTGGTCTTGGTTATCTTCCCGTTTTGGTTATATTCAATGTCAAGCACCAGACCGTCGTTGCGCTCCGAGCGGGTGATTTTTCCGTTCTTATCCCGGGTATATTTGAAGCTCCTGCCATCTGCGAGGGTTTCCCCCTCCGACGATTCCGCGCCGCCATTGGCGTAGCTCCATGTGCGCTTGCGCCCAAGCGAATCGACGCGCTCGGTGGGACGACCATTGGTGCCTTCGGGCACACGATACGTGATGGCACGGTCGTCAGTGTAGTTTACGATGCGTTTCTCCGGGTCGTTGGGGTCAAATTCAAGCGACGCATAGGGCTGCAAAGTGTCGGGATTAAACTCTTGGTGAATCACGCCGTAGCCTTGCGCGGTGTTGTAGCGATAACCAATGTGCGTGGCACGCCCGTTATAGCGCGGGTCATCAGCCTCCACCAACAGCGGGGCGCGGCCCGGAGTCACGATGGCATATTTATACTCGGCGCTTGTGCCGTCGCCGTAATGTGCGCGCGCCAGTGTGGCGTATTCGGGCACTTCAATCGAAATCACGTCCATGCCGCTCAAATCATCGGGCTGGAAGTCCAAGCCCATTAAAATATCAGACAGACTGTCCGTTTTACCCGAAGTCACTGGCAAAGAGCCTGTGCTGCCCATGACACTCATGTTTTTATATTCATAGTCAACGGCTCGGCCGTCGCTCGTTTCGACCCTGCTGATGCAAGGCTGGCCGGCATGTTCTTCATAATAAAGCGTGATTTGGTTTCCCGCGTCGCTTGTGATGTGTTGCAGCAGGCCATTGTTGTCATAATCGAAAGCCGTCACCAGTCCGTTCTTGTTCGTGATCGTGACTGGCCGGTAAATTCCAGCAGTGGCGTGCGCGGCAGGGGCAGACACTGGCGCAAACACCAGCGTGTTCTCATCCTGCGTGGTGATTATCACTTGGTCGCCGTCAAGCCGCGCCTTTTCCTGATAACGCTCGTGGAGCGTCGCGAAAGAGCCGTCCGCCTGCCGATCGAAGGTGCGCCGGATACCCGACGGGTAAATGAAAAGGAGATGCTCCCCGTCCTCATTGCTCCACGCCTGCAATTCATACTGCCAGTTATGGCGCCACGACGCTCCCTGCCCAAACGCGGGGACGATAGCGCGGGGAATACTGTTGTTATAGCGAATCCATGACAACGGCTCGCTGCCAGTCATGGTCAGGTCGGTAATTTCCCGGGTGACATTGCCGTCGAGCTTGAAAGGGTTCGTCCCCTCCCCTGTCGAGCATTGGTCGTTTTTTGGATTATTTCCCATGCTTGCCACCGCTTTGGCAAAATTGTTATTGAGAAGCGGATCCTGTCTCGCGTCCACATCAAACTCGGGCATTTCGATAATTCCATCATCGTTTTCATCGTTTAGGTTTATATACACAGGTTTTCCGCCATCAACCGCATAGGGGATCAGTGGCACAACTCCTGGCGGATCCGCTGTATATGACCCCCCGTCATAGGGACTGTAATACACAGTATCGCCATTAGTTAATGTTATTCTTGCGCCGACAAAATTGCCATTTTGGTCATAGTATCTGGTGACTTTTTTCACTTTGTCCGCCGCTCTTCTGATCCTTGCCTCGTAAGCATCCCCTTCGTTAGCCTGTGCGCGAGCAACCATAGGAAAACAGGTAATAACCAAGGCCAGTAATAACGTGAATCGCATGAGAGTTTTCATAATATAATTTAAGTTGAAGGTTTAATGTTAAGTTCGGAAATTTTAAAAAAGTTGGAATTCTTGCCATTTGTCACTTCGTTTGACGCTTGGCGTATTCGGCCTTGATGGGACCCCTGTCGACTATCACGCCCGATTTCAGGAAGACTCGAAACCAATACCAGTATTCGGCATTGGCATCGGGCAGCCCATTGGTGCAGTGCGACTTTCCCGCCTTTGACACGGTTACCTTGGTTCCATGACTGAACGGCTGCCTGAGAGGACGCCCGGCGCGCATGATTCGGATTGCTTGATACTCCTCCTCGGGGAAATCCCATTTAAGCGTGGCCATATCATCCGTTCGGGTGATGCTTATTTTGTAATTATCATCGTGCTTGGCATAAGCGGACGGGCCAGCTCTGTCGGCATCCACCTTGACAGGACCAATTTCCTGAAATTTTCCATCCTGCGCGGTCAGGCGCAGCCAATACCAGTAGGCGCTTTCAGTCGGCAGGCTGTCCTTGTAAGTGGCCACGTCGGGTTTCAGCCTGGCCACTCTGGCCAGTTGGGTTTTCTTGCCTGTGGCGCTTCTCTGGATTTCGATTTCCTTGAATGTGTCCGCGGGCACGCCGATATGCCAGTTAATGAGGACAGACTGGCCGTTTCTAACGGCAGTGAAAGTGTTTTTCTCGTCGGAAGGAGTGCTCTTTGCCTTGGCTGTTACGTGCGCCTTTTTCCCTTTCTTTCCCGCTTTCGCCGCCGGTTCCTCCGTCTTGGAGCAGGAGGCCATAAAAGCAATGCCGGCTAGCAGGGCCGTGATGATGAAGATTAGTTTTTTGGTGGTTATGTTCATGGTGTGATATTGGTTTAAGTTGAAAAATTTAAGGTTTGGAAGAGTAGCGGGAGCTTCCAGCTCCCTTGGTTGGGAGCAGGATGCTCCCCTTACTTTGAACGTCATGCAGTGAGTCCAGTTTGCTGATGTGTTTGTCGGGAGCGAAAAGACAGCAGTCATACCACGCGGTGAAGAGTTCATCGGTTGTGATTTGCTTCAGAGTTTTCAAGTCCTTGGCCCCAATCATCAGGACATATTTGGCATCCGCGGCAGGATGCCGGACGATGGCTTGAAACGGTTGAAGCCCAGTCAGCCTGACATCTCCATACATGACCGATGACGACGTTACTTTCACGGAGAGTTTCGGCTGCAACTTTTCCCAAACACTATTGCTTTGCGGGTTGCCAACCAGAATCAAGGAATAGGTGGCAATATCGTCCTCTGTCACGTCAGCATCCTTCTTGATGGCGCATTGCGCGCCGTGAAAGTAATTCGAGTAATCCTTTTTGATGGATTCCACTACGTTGTGTATGTTTTCCAAGTCAACGTCTTGCGCACGGGTTCCCTCGACTACAAGGAGCGGCGTGGCGAAGATTTCCATGATGGGACCTGTGTATCCGGTTTTTGTCAGAAAATGAGAGCGCTTGTTATCTGGGTTATTATTCCGGCACTCGGCCAGCCATGAGAACACCATGTCCATGCGGCTCGCCTCCGACACGGGTTGTTTGCCCAGACTGGAAACAACATCGCCTCTTGTTTTCTTCGCCTCGTCGAGAAATTGAGTTGAGAATTCCATCGGGCCATGTCCGGCGGGTCTGGTGCCGTCGTGCATCACGAATATCTTGATATTCGGGTTGCCAATGACATGGCGGGCGGGATTGACAGTTGTATACCATGCCATCAATGATGGGGAGGATTGTATACTGCCAAGCGAAAGGTCGAACACGGCCCTGTCATAGACAATGGCAGCGAACCGGTTGTTGTATTCCTCTACCAAGCGTCCAGCGTTGTAGCCGGCGTTGCAAGTTGCATACACGCTGATGCGATGCGGGTCGATGGCATAGTCTTTTTCCACCGCGCGGATTGCCTCGTCAATATTCACGGACTCGTATGAGTAACCATCCGGGGCGCCCCGGTAGCCCGGCCACAGGACAGCAAATCCGTGCCCTTCCGCGGACTTCGCCCATAGAAGCGCCTTCCGCTGATCCGCAATGACAGGTCCCTCGATAAACGCTCGCTCCCGCTTGGAGATTCTCGTGGACGGTATCACGAGCAGGGGCAATGGCGCGTCGGATTTGTAGGTAGATGGAATATAAAGCCTGTAGAATTGGTCGGAACCGTCCTCGGCGGATGCGAAGCCGCGAATGTGGAGGCCAGGCTGGTCTTTCGCTATGTTTGTCGCGCCCTCGTTCAGTCTGCGATCAAAGGTGGCGAGGCAACTGAATGTATAAGCGACTTTTTCCTGCCAGCGCCGGTCAAGGGCATTGTGATTTTTCTCCGCCAGCAATATCCGGGCGCGGCGCAGTTGCGCGTCGATGTCGAGCTTCGATTCCGAGTCAGGGGTGCTTTGCGACAAAGACGCCTGCAACTTGGCAAACAGGTCGGCAGGGCTTCCCACCATGAAGAATTCCGAGGCGGTGTCATTCCCAACTTGGTAAATCGCCTCATAAATGCCGGGAGCAAGATTGAGAACAGCGCCTTCATCATCAGTCACCCCGCCACGGCGCGCGCGGCCTTTTTGAAAGATGATTTTGTTCGTGGATACATCGCGCACATCGAGCGAGACCGCAAAACTCAGGTTTGGATTCCAGTCGAGCCTGACTGGTTCGTCATCCCCCGCAGTGGAATAGACAAGTTTTTGCAGCAATCCGTGTTGCGATTGCCAAGCGGCGGTCAAGTCTTGCGAATGGTCGAGATAGACGGCCATCTGAATTTGCGGCCTGCCACGGATGGAAAATTGCCTGATGTTTATGTTGTTTTTCCCCAGCTTGAGCATGAGTGGAAAATAACCGCGCCCTCCCGCGTCCTGCGCATCGCCGGCGCGCACGGCGCCGACGAACTTGCCATTCTGAAACAGCGAAGCGTCGGAGTCGCCGCTTATTTCAATGACGGCGGGCTGGCGTCTGTCCGATGTAATATTGAATGCAATATGTGTTGCCTGCCGCCGGCCCCACGGAATGCCGTCGAGAAATGCGTCCGCGCTGTCCTTGGTGAGCACAGCAGGCGTGGAGTTTTTCAGGAGACAGTCAGAGGATTCGATGAGAATGACGCCGTTTTTCGCATCAATGTCACACAGCGGGCTTTTGTTTTTTTTGGCTCCGGCGCTGATGTCCCATGAGCCGACATAGAGAAATTTTTCTACCGGATTTATTCCTTGGGTGAGCTTTACATCGGGAACATAAACGGTCTTACCATCAAGCCTGACAGTTTTTGTCGGCTCCGCTGCTTCTGAGTATGCCGAGAACAACGCAATCTGGGCAAACAGGCATGAAAACACATAAAGTGTGCGAATGCGTGTGAGGCTGTGGCGAGGGTTCATGGCGGGAAGTTTAAGTTTAGGAGTTTAAGGGCGGAGTTTCGGTGGATGGATTCGGGCGGCTTGTTTCGGGACTTTATACTGCGGCTGTTGCACGGGTGTTGCGTGTAATGCACGGGATAAGGGCACAGGCATGACGCCTCGATGGAAAGCTCTTGTTAGTTTCAGTTAGTTTCAATCAACGCCCACCGTGATATTTGCGATTAAGGACGTTTCTGCTTGTTCGGGCGGCGGCGAAGGCGGGGGATAATTTCCTCGCCAATGCGGGTTCTCATGCGAGAGAGGTGGATGCGCACTGCGGTGTGTGAGATGCCGAGAGCATAAGCGGTTTCCTTGCAACTGAGACCGCGGGAAAGCTCGCCGTAGACGGCGCGTTGCTGCGGCGTGAGCGGGAGGCTGTCGGGGCGCGGCGCGTCCAGCAGAAGGGCGAGCAGCGCGGAAATCACGAGGGCATGGCCGCCGGCTTCGTGCGCGTCGGGAACAAGCGTGACGAGGCGCAAACCTTGCGGACATCCCTTGATTGGCGGCAGGGGATACGCCGAGAGCACGGGTAGGGCGGCTTCTCCGAAGCCGCCGTGTTTGATGGTTGCTATTTGCGGCGCGCTCGGAGAGCACGCCCTACCTTCAATGCCAGCGTTGTCTGGCGTGAAGCGGCGATTATGCGCGAGAATTTCTCCCTCGGAATTTTCCACCCATGCGAAGACGGGAAGCGCGGCGAGGATTTCGGAAATGCGCGCCGGAAACAGCGGCGCGGCGGCGGCGCGTGAGGGCGCCGTGGAGCGATTGTTTTTAGGCATGGCTGAACGGTCGCGTTTCGTTCAGCCGCAAATGGCTGTTCTTTGCCGGACGGAAATCGGTGCCTGAAAAAAAGTGGGACGCGCCTGCGCACGTCCCACAGCAGGCACCGCCAGGCGCCCGGGAAAGAACGTCGCGGCGCGCCCCGGATGGGGTCGCGCCTCGACGCTGCCTTTCCCATAAAACTGGCGGTTTAGCTGTGGAAAGCAGCCGAAGCTACGCGAAATAATGGTTGTTTATGTGATCATGGTTTCTGGGTTGGCGGAGTGTTTTGCGCGGTGAATGCGCGGTAAATGAGGATAAAAATCCTCGTTTGTGTCAGTGGCCGCTTTCCCCAAGTTTCGCAAGCCAGAAGCCGGAGGCGGCGAAAACAGGGTGTGATTTGATGTGATAGCAGGGAAGCCGGTTTGGAGGGCCAAAGGCCCGTTTGTCAGGCTTCTCGCTTCGCTCGGAACATACCAGCCCAGCCCAAGTATCCATTTAACCACGCGGAGAGCGCGCCTTCAACGCCAACGGCGTTGTGTCCTCCAGCCCAGGGTTGCCCGATTCCGCGAGGGCCACCCTGGAAACTATGCGTGAGAATCTTGTTTTTTGTGCAAGAAGTTGCGTGGAAATCCCAAATCCCAAAATCCCAAATCCCAAAAAAATGTCGAGCCTGTCGCT
>Ga0123354_10011277_pt1 | contig 13799 bp, 9 predicted proteins | sample TergutLab28metaG_2_FD_97872 | JGI IMG/M metagenome (GOLD analysis project Ga0123354, IMG submission 97872) | Labiotermes labralis P4 segment gut microbial communities from Petit-Saut dam, French Guiana - Lab288 P4 | ecosystem: Host-associated > Arthropoda: Insects > Digestive system > Gut ... | reverse complement strand
TACTACTACTACTACTACTACTACTACTACTACTACTACCACCCCACCACCTTCTCTTCTATCCTGACGAGGAAGGCATTATACATTAATACAGTGTTATAACTCAAAAGACTCAATCTTTTTTAATGAACATGTAGCCATTAACGTTACCAAATTTTAGAAGAATATTTGGCTGACTTGTTTGTTTTAAAGGAATGACTTTATAACATCTCATTTATTTGACACGCAGAAAGCAAACCACCACATTTCTGAGCTTTCATTTTCCAATCGGTAGCTCCCTTTTCACTCTACCATCAGTAAGCTGTTCCAAACTTCAACTCATGAGAGCAGCTGCGAAGGCTAAGTCAGTATCATAAACAGGTTACAGTCTGGATGGATGCATGGACAATGGAGTTGACTGCTGAAGATGGCATGAGATTTTTCCTTTCTCCAAAGTCTCCTGTCTGGCCCTGAGGCACAATGAGATTCCTATCTAATGGGCCCCATGGGCTACTTCTTTGGGGAGTCAAGCAGCCACAGCACATACCTAACCAGACACCTCAACCTACTGCCAAAGTCAAGAATGCATGGGGCTTATCCTCCATTTCCCCTTCATGGTGTGGTGTTTCGGAACATGAGCACATGCACTGGAAACATGAGTACATCTACATGCATACTCACAAATATTTGCACTTGTTCAACTGATGAAGAGGTAAAACCAAATATTATGCTGAGTACATGAGAAAGGACATAAGCAGGGAACAGAGACAAGCTGACAGCCCTGCACAATTTTTTTTTTCCAGTACCAAAAAAAAAAGTAATCATTGTACTCTATGACTACAAGAAGAAAAATATAAGCAAGTGGAGGTAAAGTTCCATCAGTTCTTCACATTGTCACTCTACCCTCCCAAGAAATGAAAAAAAAAATCAATCCCAGCCCATAAACATGGAGCAATCTCAGTTCTGGGGGTAACAGTAACCACACGATAAAAGTACGAAGAAAATTCTACTTCCTTCTGAAAATGAGGAAAAAGCAGAACCGTAAAACTAAACACATAACATGCAAACCAAAACTCTGTAATTTAAGACTAACCTTGTCCAGAAACAATTAAAAATAATGTAATTATTGAATTATTTAATCTGAGTAAGCATCAAAACTTTTTCAGCAGCAAAGAAATGTCTAAACAGACTGTGGTCTTCTGGGCTGTAACACAGTGTAATTTGCAAGTAAATAACAATGTGCTGAAGAAACATGGATGCAGCCACGTTACTCCAAAATGCTGGTATCCACTTACAAGATTACATGGTATCACAATCCAGAAAACTGTAATCTGCTCACTCACAGCCATACAGCTGAAGATATAGAGCTTTCTTACAAATACTATGCAACAAATATAACACTTTCCTACTTCAACAAGACTTTTAATGGCATCGCACTATATTACATAATCCACGATAATTTCTCCTATAAATGCCAAATTGTTTTCAATACCATCTCGATGGTTTCTGTACATGACTTGAAGCTTTCACATTATTGAACTACTGCACTATATTCTCAATAGGGATGTAATATTTCCTGCATGGTACTTTGTATTAGAAAATTCTGTGCCAGAGATCTTTACTATAAAGCTGTCAGGTCATGAAAATCAGGAATTTATGGGCACAACTAGTTTCAACAGCACTTGGGATCTGACCTTACATTCCTCACTTATTTTGTGTGTCTCCACGACCTACCTCTTCATCTGAGGAAGCAAGAGACGAAACTGTAGCGCTTTCAGCAGTCAGATCCACTTCTTCTACTTGGTCAGCTGTGAAACACACCATTTGCTTAAAATCCCTTTTTAAACTAACTGCATCAGACAAGAGACACAAAAGTATTAATGACATAAAATACTAATTAGCCATGTGGTAACTAGATTCCATGCCATTTACAGGATTTCAAGCCCTGATCACAAGACTGCAACTGGATCCTACCTTAAACATCACAACCTATGTCTTTTTGTACTACTTTAATAATATCTTCCCATCTACACTTATAACTCCTACATGATCTCTCTTCCCTTAAGATTTTCTGACTAAAGTGCCACATGAATTTCTCACACATACCATGCATGCTGCTAAGTCCTGTCTATTTCATTCTTTCTGATCTGCACAATCTATTTGATGAAAAATAAAAATTATGAAACTCCTAATTATGTACCTTCCTCCATTCTCCCATTACTACCAACACTGTATTTATTTTAATGCAAAACCAGGCTTATACCCCTTAAATTTGGTGCTTAAACATGTGAGATCGTCTTAAATTCACTGTGAAGCGCCGAACCAGACCACACCAAACCAGATCACTCTGAACCAGACTACAGAGAGCCAAACCAAGTTATGCATTGCCAAGTGTAAACAAAATAGAGAACACAGCATGACTGAAGTTAACTGACACAATCTTCTTTTTTTGGACTTTGTCCATTGTATAATTTTTTAAAGATACATGACTTTTGGATGGCGGTTCTATTTCTGTCTACGGGCAAAGAAACACCTCACCCTGTGGACCCCTCAGATCAAGCTATTCTCATTCACTGGGCACCATATAAACAGTAAACATGTTAAGATGTGGACCTGAAAACTTACCTAGTACAGGGGTAGTAACAGGAAGATGGCTACTAGAAAATTAAAAATTAACTACAAGACTCAAAAATAAAACCGGAACTAATCCACAGAATAAAAACCATAAAAAGAGCCATATACTCAGACTGAGCAGACCACAGACACAACAGAAAAATCCAGAACACATGTATTTAAAATTCTTAACACCACTAACACCATTGGTGGAGAAAATTGTGAATGTTCATGTGTTCAAGTTAGTTTACAAACCAAGAAATACAAATGTATTATTTAGTCAATGTGAATCGTAACAGCATGCATTTCACCACAAGTGAATGTAAAGGGGTTTAAGAAGTGCTGTACATCCAATATAGCAGATGGGAATGATGATGATGATGGCACTGATTGTGAAGATGGAGACAGTGATGCTGATTGGTAAAGGTATATAGAATCAGACATGCTCCGTGTATTAAGTAAATGAAATTAATAGTAAAGTATTTTTTCTTAGCAGGTGTTTTATTTTTGAGGGGGCAGCTTCGATTTGGATAAATACAATTTCCCTTCAAAGACCTGTTTTATTTGTGGGGTCATCTTAGACAAGAGTCCTCTTGCATTCAAATATATACAGTATTATCCTTAGCACTCTTGTCTCAAAACCCTCAATCCATATTATTCTCCTGGTATAAGAGACTAGTTTCACAACTATGCAAAACAACATGTAAAAATTCCAGTTCTGTTCATCTTAATTTCTACATTTTTAAATAGAAGTTTGAAGGACAATAGATTCTACAGGGAATGGTACCATGCTGCAATCGAATGTGAACCAGAGTTTATTAACCATAGCATGTTACATGGGCTGAGTATTAACAGCTGTTTACATCATGTATATGGTTCCTACTTTGGCACAGCAAGGTACAGGCACAGAGACTAAATGTATTCTAGATACCATCACAAACTGGCAATTACACGCATGAGATGTGACTCCCAACACCTTGGACAGTTCTCTTCTGTAAATAATACAGTGAACAACACTAGGCTGAAATAACCAGACATGTTTGGTGTGGCACCTAGGACATCTTATAAACTGCATACACAATAAAGCAAAAATGACCCATCAATTTCCAAACCCCTATTTCCAATGTGACACTCAAGAATAAAGTTCACAGAATAAAATGACACTCAAGCTTTTATTCTTAATTTTAAAAGATACAGAAAACCAAAGTTCGCAAACTTATACACTTGAGAATGGCAAAAATTGTTCACTGCCAATTCTACAATACATCCCACAGTGATCCAAAGTAACTAACATGATTTAGGAATATTTTAGATATTTAATGTTATTTTTATATGATGAAAACTTTTAAAAATAGTTCTGTTGCACTGTATAAATTACTTCAAAATTAAAGAAAAACTAATAAGTAATGGGGTTGAATCACTGTGGTGACTGGATGACAGCTTTGTAACTGACATTTAATTCCCTGTTGGGTCAAAAATTCTCTTCACCAAAATGTCCAAAATGACTATAAAGAACATGTAACCTCCTGCCCAGTGGGCACTAAGGGCTATCTAAATGAGGGTAAAAGACATGAACGAAAACCTAACCATTCAACTCCTACAAAATTAAGTAGGAGTAAAGCTATATCTCCACTCCACATAATGTCTTAATGGCACAGGGACACACAATTTCAATTACAATACCGAGTTGTTAGAGCAGAGGTAAGTAAAATTACTGGCTTGCCAATTTGTCAGATATCTTCTCTCGTGAACACTCAAGCCTTCTGGGATTCTGTGCCACATCAAATAGTTACTATTTACCAGATGACAACATGTTACATCCCAGAAGACTTGAACTGTCATTACTATCATTGTCAGAACCTCACATAATGCATGTCCTCTAGTGGAAGAGAGAATGACAGACAGAGTCAGGAAGACATTTTATTTAACAAGACTGTCACATCCTCAGACTACACAGTGTCAACAACAGGTAATGTAACTATTTGAATAGCATAATGGTGTAAAGAGAGTGAAAGAGAAGTGCTCAAAAAAAAAAAAACTCTCAAAGTACAATTTTGTCCACCACAAAGCCCATGTGGACTGGAATGGGATCTAATCTAGGCCCCTGCAGTGAAAGGTCAGTGACTAACCACCTCAGCCATTGCTCAGCCATTTCTGATGATGCTTCCCTGTGCGAATAATTAATGACATATTCAAAGCATGCAAGTGACGCATAACTGTAATAGTAGATTTATAAACCAGTGGTATAACAACTGTCATACATTTCTACTACAACACAAAAATCAGCTGCCTTCTCCCAATAAGTCATACCATGCCTCTTGGACGATATGCTGCTTGCCAATTTGTTACACTTCCCTTTGGCAATATGTTTTACTTTACTACAAACAGTGTGTGAAATTACAGCTCTACACCTTCTGCTACAGGGAGTACGACATGCTGACAGTGTGGAACTATGACTGGCAAAAGGTGCAGATAAACATGTTAATACATCACGTGGATTACAAGCATCACACTGTTACTACATGTAATGGACATGAATTCCGACCCTTACAGTGACACCAAAGTGCATTATAACAACACTGTTACATCATCATGATCTTAAAACAGTAGTAGCACAGTTGTGGTTTATAAGTGAAGTGTTGAAACAATTTGTATGGTTATATTTGTGGCACATGTGCACACACATACACATGCACCTACACACAACTTGCTACCACTAGACCCTATGGTCAAAAGAGTATAACATATCCACCATACTTGTTCAATTATTTCTCTGCACATAAACTACAAGATCAGAACACAGAATTTCTCAAACACTAATAAATCCATATACACTTCAGAGGTAATATCCTGCAGCAGGGAGCTCAGTCAGTATGAAAGTACACACAACAATAAAATACAATACCTTCAATTGATTCTGGCAGTGGAGACTGCATCCGTTCCACTGGACTGAATGTTTGAACATCTTGAAGGTTGAGACGCTGAAGTGCAATAGTTGGTTTTATGATAAGATGTCCACTAACCATAGGTTTAACCTGATGTATTAGCTGAGATCTGGTGCACAGTTGTGACACTGCTGGCAGACAGTATGAAAATAATTAATGAACAACACAAATTAATAACAAACTATATATTTATCCAACTTGTTTATAAAGGTCACTGACCATAGCCTGTGCCTTTCATTGTTTCAGGATAAAAACACATGTGTAAAAGCAGAAACTGGGTATATGAATAAGAGCAATTTCCATACATTAATTCAAGCTCCATGAAACAGATCAGTAATCTCTTTAGATACCAACAAAATACATTTGGACTTCAAATACCATTGCATCTAGCATAAATAACTGTATTTCAGTCAGGACAGCCAATCTCTGGGTTACTGAACTCAAGGCCTCTGAAGTATGAAAAATAAGTGCTAGCTTGTGACATTCAATAACGGATGACTTACCTTCACGTGTTCTGCTTAACCTTCCAAGGTTTATATTTGGCATGGAATGCCTACACCGAGAAAAACACTCTGAAATGAAAGGATCAGCATAAGGGACTGACAAAATGACAGCTACATACAGACACACTGACTTATTTAGGCATTTGTACAACAAACACAGATGAAGTATCAGGTTACACCTCAAACTATGTTTGCAGTGCTGGAAAACCTGGATGCTAATGAGAACATAATATGGCTTGGTAAAGTTCAAACAGAAAATCAAAACTTCAGCCAAAGACAGAAGAGACCACTACGAGTTATAACAGCACAAACCATAGTTGAATGTTTGTTCAAAATCATGCTGTCAAAGAAAACAGAATTTCAAACGTATGTCTTACGACAGACAGACGTTGATTTGCTGATGGCCAGACTCTAAGGAATATGTAATGTCTAGACCAGGGTCAAACAAATTGTACAACAGACCATCAGCACAGATAGTTACCATTTCATTGAGAAACAACAAACTGATGTGTTGACATAGGGTGGAAAAGCACAACATTCAGGGCATAAAGAGTTGGGAAGTTGGAGAGTTGAGTGTATACTGTATATGGAATTAACAAGAATGCTACTAATTTCAAGGCAACATGCTGTTACAGTAATGAAATGTTACTGCCAAGTGACTCTGAAGGTTTATATCATTGTGTTACACCTACAAGGTTGACAGGTTTGCTTCTGAATTGACAACAGTCTATGGCAATTCTGAACAGCATTGTAGGAAGAACTAGTGAATTGTTAGATAATGAAGTGTTGACAACTACACTCCTCATTTTAACGGTGTAATACATTTTTACTAATATATTGTCTGTATTGGAATTAACTTCATTTATCTCTCTGTAAATGCCATGCCTTTCAGCCTAGAATATGGAGTGTCGAATGATCTGATCTCATTCAGTCCGTGTACTGATAATTTATTTATGTAAGATGATGGCTTGTGACCTAATCGGGTCCCCAAAACTTTGCAAACAAAAGCCTGATTCTTACCCTACAGATGAAAAATCCGATGTTCGAGAACTAGCCCAATATTCTTGGAAGGTTGGACCTAGTGTGTCACAACGTGTGGGCACAAATTAATAACGGACCAGGAAAAAAAGACCAGTAGCAGGATAACTGAACAAAGTAATGTATTTTTGGATTCCATAAGAAGTTTGAAATTGTATCCAAGGGAGTATTAACTTCTCCAGATAGGGTCTCCTCCATGCAGCATACTCCTCATGACAGGCAGGATGACACAATCTTCAAGACAGCACTACTAATTTCACTTACTGTAGCTTGTTGTCCTAGGTATAATCCCAGTCTCTTTGCCATCTAGTGAGTGTGTGTGTGTGTGTGTGTGTGTGCGCGCGCGCGCATGTGTGTGTGCATGCACAGCATCATCACATCAAAAGTATGTTTTCGTTACTTTTAGGAAGAAAAGCTTGTACACAAAAATAAACATTTTTACATTGCTTCCTGCACCCTGCGATAGTCCTGTGAACATGTGTAGGTGGAAATACTTGTCATTAATGAATCTAACCTGAATTATCGGTTACTTCATCATGTGGCATTGAAAGTTCCTCCTGACATGCAGCCTGTATCTCAGTTACATAATCCATTGCCTTCCCAATATGATTTCCAACCACACGAGATAGTAAGCCAACTTTGGACAGTGTGCGCTGTAACAACACAAATTCTGTATTAATGGTGTACCATACTGTTGGCCTCTCTTTGCTGCAAATTGTATTTAACCTTACTTATGTTACTTTACTATGCCAGGTTCACTATTTTGTATGGACATACCTAAATTAACGGCTTTTTTTGTACACAAATGAGACTGGAGATGAAAATTACAAAAAAATCAATTTCCTGAGATTTGAGGGTGAAGATTTAGGCTATTATCTTCTGGGTTATGATGCCATGTAGCCTGGTGTCTCTAACTCAAGGCTGAATGAATGGCCACTCAACTGTATTTCATGGAACTCCCAGATCAAACACTGCCACTTGTCCCTAACCTTTAATACATCATCCAGTCCATGCCCTCCCATCCTGTTTCTTTATGCATAACTGAAAACTGCAATCTAAAAATTGTTTCATTAACATAACTCAAGGCTACAATTTAAAAATGATTGACACTGCCTCAAGAGGAATGAACCAGAAACAGTGCCAAATCTAGATTCTTCTATTTCCATCAGTGAACCTTCAACTATACTAGACACAGCTACTATGCCTTCCTGTATCCAGTTATGCAATTTATTCTAATCAACTATATGTCTTCATCTCACTACCACACCTTCACAGCCCTTTTTATGTCATACCACTGTAAATGATACTATTAAGCATCCTCAATTCCCAGGTCCAAAAAGGAGACAGCAATGAAGCTTCATGTTTAATGGCCAAACACAAACAATCCTTGACTACTTAAGGAGTTTCATACCAGTCTTTAAAAATAAGGAACGAGCATGATTTTTCACTCTGTTTCCAACACCTGATTTTCTACACACTACATGTTTTGCTGATGTACGACTCGTACAATATTTTCAAAACTTGTAAGCCATGACCTAATGAAGTCAAAAAGAGAGACCACTTCATAAAGCCTAAAATTACTTACCCCACGACGCCTCCATGACATTTCTAAGACATTATATCTAAGAGATTCCTCTGTATGAAGTTGGACCCATTTCTGTACATCTTTCTTTAATCTGGCATTCTCTCGTGCCAACTGAAGATTGTTTGATTTCCACTTCCTTGAACCTAGATTAGAAGAAAAAATGTTGAAAAGTAGGTTCACATAACATAAAACTGGTCAGTCATAAAATATACAAAGCATGACACTTACCTAACTTTGACGGAAATGAGAAACTTAAACTTTTTCTTGACTTTTTTCCACCTGATTTAAATGCTGTACTTAAATCGTGAACAGATGAACAGGCAGACATTTTTCCTTAACAGGTACCTACATGAAGACAACAATCATCTGTACACACAGTATAATGATATGTATCAAACTTAATTATGAAATACAAAATAAAAATACAAACACATTCATGGATTTAAACTATTTCCAAGACACAATAACATTTAATAGCAATTAATGTAACAGGATGTATGCCTGAGTGACTTACACCTAATTTCTAAAATAAAAAAGCAAACAGCTGTATTACACAAGTGTACATCACTGCAGGCAGGCATCATATAGTGAATACCAGTCAGCCCTGCTTTGCATGGACAATAGAATACACATCACAAGGCAGCACTCATCATCATTCCATAGCCTGTTTTATGACAGGTGCACAGCATCTTCCAAAGTGAGTTCTCCAAGTGTTAGCTAGTGCTTCCTCTTTCAATTTCCAGTATCCTCTAATTTCCTTAAGGTCATCCTGTACCTGCTTACATTTTCATTCTCATTTTCCTCTCACTTCTATCCTCCTTTCTATCTTTCCTTCAATAACATGTTTTCAAATTCAATTCCTACGCAGGATGTGACCAATCAGGTTAGCCTTCCTTTGTTTTATTGTGTGCTGGATATTCCCTTTTCTCCTTGTCTCTAAGTAGCATTTCTTCATTCTTCACACAATCAATCCAGCTGATCTTCTTCCTCCTTCCCCAGCAAGACATTTTGAAATTTTCCAGGTATTTATGACCTACTTTCCAAAGTGTCCAAGTTTCAGCACCATACAAAGCCACACTCCAAATGTGGCAATTTACAAGTTTCCTCTTTAAATTTAAGTCCAATTTGCTGGTGAAAACAGTCTTCTTGTTGAATGCTGCTCTTCCCATGGCAACCCTGGATTTAATTTCATATGTACATCTTGCATCATTTGTTACCATGCTGCCCAAATTTTTCTAAATGGGAAAAAGTACAACACAGAGATCCACAGGGTTCAGTTCTTGGTCTATTATTGTTTTAATATATGTTAATAATCTTTCTAAAAGTGTATCTGACAAATCCAGCCCAATCTTATTTGCTGATGACACAAATTTCATTATTGCAAAACGTGACGAGAGAGAATTTAAGTTTAATAGTTATGATATATTTAATGAAATAAATAAATGGTTCCACAGTGATTTATTAATGTTATACTACAATAAAACATATTTTCTGCAATTCCTACCTAAAAGTGATCATGAAATTAATATGCAAGTATCATTTAGTAACAGAAAAATTGCTACTACTCAAAGTTTAAAATTTTTAGGACTGACTATCAACACTTCCTTGACTTCAAAGTATCATATTGGTGAACTAACATCTAGACTGAATAAGGCTTGTTATGCCATCAGATCGATTAAGCCACTTATGTCCCTAGATGTACTGAGAAGTACATATTTTGCATATGTTCACGCAATTATATCTTATGGAATCATATTCTGGGGGAATTCATCTCACAGTGAAGAAATATTTAAAATTCGGAAAAGAAAAGTTAGAATAATTATGAATTCAAGTAAGAATGCCTCTTGTCGGCAACTATTCAAGGAATTAAATATCCTTCCAATTCAATCCCAATATATATGCTCAATACTTTTATTTGTTACTAAAAATAAAGACCAATTTCTGTTCAACTCACAAGTACATAAAATCAATACAAGACAAACTTCGAATCTGTACCTGTTTATTATTCAGGAATTAAGATCTACAATCATCTACCAACAGCCATTAAAGATTTATCCAGTGATAAGAATAAATTCCAACTAGCTCTAAAAAGATATCTGTTACATAATTCATTTTATAGTCTGCAGGAATATTTTAATACATAATTAACCACGATATTAATTTTACTCAGATTATTACTTATGCTTATTCTAATCACAGTACTTATAACTATTAACACTGCTATCCTATAATATTACAGTAAGGCACAACTTATGCTGAATGTACACTTAATTTATTTATTATGCTAAATGTATACATGACTAATTCCACATCTGCATAAGATCAATGGAATGTGAAATAAATGAAATAAAAAAAGATTGATATATTCCACATTCTCCAGTTGTTTTTGATCTATAGCAGTGTGAATTTGAGATGGCTGTCTTGAGAAATTAATACATTTATGAAATTATTTAGTGACAACCTACTGCATGTTGGAGGAATTTTCTGTGATTTGACAAAGGCTTTCGATTGCGTGAATTACAAAATTTTGTTAGCTAAATTACATTTCTATGGAATTTGAGGAATATATGAGGACTGGTTCAGGTCTCATATAGCTAACAGAAGACAGAAAGTTGAAGTAAAACCACCTAATACAGCTCAAAATTTTTTCTCTGGCTGGGGTATAATGAAACATAGAGTTCCCCAAGGATCAATTCTAGGACCTTTATTGTTCATAATATATATAAATGACCTTCCCCTGAGAATAAATTCTGTATCAGAACTAATATTATTTGCTGATGATACTAGTGTCATAATTACAAGCAGATATTTCAAATATTTCTGTTCTCTCTCATATGATTAAATGGTTTGCTGCTAATAATTTAGTTCTCAATTTATATAAAATAAATATACAGAAATTCATAACAAAGAATTCAGCACATTCTACATTACATATTAGTTAAACAGCAAAGTGTATAGAAGGAACAGAGAATACAAAACTTCTTTCTTTACAAATTTATAGCCACATAAATTGGAAGAACCACACTGAGGAAATGATTTACATGTGGACTATGTTATGCCTTTAGGCCAATGGTCCATATCAATAACTTTTACACTCTCAAATTAATTTACTATGCATACTTTCATTCTATTATAAAATATGGAATAATCTTTTGGAGTACTTCTTCAAACAGTGGGAAGATTTTCACTTTACACAAGAAAATCATCACACTTATGGCTGGTGCACAGCCCAGAACCTCTTGCAGAAGTCTATTTAAACAATTAGAGATTTTACCAGTTCCATGTCACAATGTACTTTCATTAATAAACTTAATTACCAATAATCACGAAATTTTTCAAACCAATTCATCTAAACACAGTATTAACCTTTTAAAGCTTACTGGTTTTGTGATACAACAACAGGTTTAACATTCAACAATTGTACTTTCTGCCCACACTGTATATACGTGTTTTGTATTTATATGAGAACAAACAGTGACTTGTGCCACTTAAATAAAAAACTGATTGGTTTTTATAACAGAGACAAAAAGTGTTTACTGTGAGGTATGAGCTAGGTCCTTTAATAAAGAAGTCTGCGCTTTGCCTTTAAAGGGTTAATACAAGGAATGAGCATCATCTTCATAAACCAAATGCCAACCTGTTTTCAAAAAAGTACATTCTATGCTGGCATAAAATTTTTTAATAGTTTACCACCTAGAGTAACAATCCTCAAAAATGACAATGCAAAATTGAAAGCATCCTTAAGAAAATACCTACATATACAAACCTTTTACTCTGTAGATGTTTTTTTATGTGGAAAGATGTTTCATAGTACTATTTTTGTGAAATGTTAGTAGTATTTTACACTGTAAATTTGTATATTTGTATATTTATGTCTTGTTTCAGATCCTGCTGTATTTATGACACAATAATGGATCCAAGGAATGTATGAATGTATGTATGCATGTATGTATAAGAAATATGACTGCAGAAATACAACAAAGTCACACTTCTTTAAAACATAATTGCTATGATTTGTTGTACGTTCACTAATTTGTCTCCACTTTCAGCTTTCCAGTCAAATATAGTTTATACATATCAATCATCTGCCCTAACCATCAACCCCAGATGAAAACTAGTATTCTTACTTTATGTCCAGAAACTGGCCACTTTCAAAATGCCTCCACCATGTCTTCACTAAAGCCGGTCATGTTACACTAAATGTTGACAAAACAAATTTCATGACATTTTGAATCAACAACAAAACCTGTGTTTACCTAATCATGATGATAAAACAACTGAATTTATTGGCATACAAAGTGATGGTAACTTTTAATGCACAACACATTCCATACATTATCCATAACCTCTGTTCCTTAAGCTTTTCTATGAGGGCACTGACACCACTCATAAAAACAGAAACTCTATATCCCCTTACTTCACTTCCATTCCATCACATCATTTGGAGTAATTCTGCGGGGAAATTAAAGATGCATAAAGTTATTTTATATCCAAAAATCATTAGAATAATGACAATTGTAAAACAGGCAGTAACTTGTTGGCAAATATTTAGAAAGTTTGATTTTCTTCCACTTGCTAACAAGTAGTTACTTTCAGTATTATCATTTATTCGTATTTATGTCACTGGGATCAACTTATCCAATATCCTTCTATCTGATATACTTGCTTACTTACTCCATGGTGCAGAGTCCTTCTTGAGAAGCTAACTGGTTTGCAGCTAGTCAAGAAATTCCCCACATTTCACAGAACCCTAAGGTTCATTACCGCACGCACAAGCGTTCGCCACATGTCTCCATCCTGGGCCAGCCCAATCCAGTCCATATACCCACATTCCACCTCCTCGAGATCCATCCTAATATTATCCACCCATCTACGCCTAGGTCTCCCCAGTGTTCTCTTTCCCTCCGGTTTCCCCACCAAGACCCTATACACCCCCTCACCTCACCCATATGCGCCACATGCCCAGCCCATTTCATTCTTCTCGATTTTATCACCCGCACAATATTGGGTGAGGAGTACAAATCATTTAGCTTATCGTTATGCAATCTCCTCCATTCCCCCGTTACCTCGTCCCTCCTAGGTCCAAATATTCTCCTCAACACCATGTTCTCAAACACCCTCAGCTTCCTTTCCTCC
>Ga0123354_10011276_pt1 | contig 13799 bp, 10 predicted proteins | sample TergutLab28metaG_2_FD_97872 | JGI IMG/M metagenome (GOLD analysis project Ga0123354, IMG submission 97872) | Labiotermes labralis P4 segment gut microbial communities from Petit-Saut dam, French Guiana - Lab288 P4 | ecosystem: Host-associated > Arthropoda: Insects > Digestive system > Gut ... | reverse complement strand
TCTTAACTAGCTAACTATACGACGCAGAGATCTTAAGAAGCTAATAGTCTTAACTAACTAACTAACCAACTAACTAACCAACTAACTAACTAACTAACTAACTAAAGAACTAACTAACTATACGACACAAATAACTTAAGAAGGTAATAGTCTTAACTAACTAAGTAAAGAACTAACTAACGACCTAACTCTACGGCGCAGAGACCTTCTTAAGAAGCTAATAGTCTTAACTAACTAACTAACTAACTAACTATACGACGCAGAGACCTTAAGAAGTTAATAGTCTTAACTAACTAACTAAGTAAAGAAGTAACTAACTAACTAACTAACTAACTATACGACACAGAGAACTTAAGAAGCAAATAGTCTTAACTAACTAACTAACTAAGTAAAGAACTAACTAACGAACTAACTCTACGGCGCAGAGACCTTCTTAAGAAGCTAATAGTCTTAACTAACTAACTATATGATGCAGACACCTTAAGAAGTTAATAGTCTTAACTAACTAAGTAAAGAACTAACTAACTAACTAACTAACTATACGACACAGAGACCTTAAGAAGGTAATAGTCTTAACTAACTAACTAAGTAAATAACTAACTAACGAACTAACTCTACGGCGCAGAGACTTTCTTAAGAAGCTAATAGTCTTAACTAACTAACTAACTAAACGACGCAGAGACCTTCTTAAGAAGCTAATAGTCTTAACTAACTAACTAACTATATGACGCAGAGACCTTAAGAAGTTAATAGTCTTAACTAACTAACTAAGTAAAGAAGTAACTAACTAACTAACTAACTATACGACACAGAGAACTTAAGAAGCAAATAGTCTTAACTAACTAACTAAGTAAAGAACTAACTAACGAACTAACTCTACGGCGCAGAGACCTTCTTAAGAAGCTAATAGTCTTAACTAACTAACTAACTAACTATATGATGCAGAGACCTTAAGAAGTTAATAGTCTTAACTAACTATCTAACTAACTAACTATACGACGCAGAGACCTTAAGAAGCTAATAGTCTTAACTAACTAAAGAACTAACTAACTATACGACGCAGAGACCTTCTTAAGAAGCTAATAGTCCTAACTAACTAACTAACTATACGGCGTAGAGAACTTCCTAAGAAGCTAATAGTCCTAACTAACTAACTAAATAACCAACCAACCAACTAACTAACTATACGACGCAGAGACCTTCTTAAGAAGCTAATAGTCTTAACTAACTATCTAACTAACTAACTATACGACGCAGAGAACTTAAGAAGCTAATAGTCTCAACTAACTGAATAACTAACTAACTATACGACGCAGAGACCTTCTTAAGAAGCTAATAGTCTTAACTAACTAACTAAATAACCAACCAACCAACTAACTAACTATACGACGCAGAGACCTTAAGAAGCTAATAGTCTTAACTAACTAAAGAACTAACTAACTATACGACGCAGAGACCTTCTTAAGGAGCTAATAGTCCTAACTAACTAACTATACGGCGCAGAGAACTTCCTAAGAAGCTAATAGTCCTAACTAACTAACTAAATAACCAACCAACCAACTAACTAACTATACGACGCAGAGATCTTCTTAAGAAGCTAATAGTCTTAACTAACTAAAGAACTAACTAACTATACGACGCAGAGACCTTCTTAAGAAGCTAATAGTCCTAACTAACTAACTAAATAACCAACCAACCAACTAACTAACTATACGACGCAGAGACTTTAAGAAGCTAATAGTCCTAACTAACTAAAGAACTAACTAACTATACGACGCAGAGACCTTCTTAAGAAGCTAATAGTCCTAACTAACTAACTAACTATACGCCGCAGAGAACTTCCTAAGAAGCTAATAGTCTTAACTAACTAACTAAATAACCAACCAACCAACTAACTAACTATACGACGCAGAGACCTTCTTAAGAAGCTAATAGTCTTAACTAACTAACTAATTATACGGTGCATAGACTTTCTTAAGAAGCTAATAGTCCTAACTAACTAACTAAGTAACTATACGGCGCAGAGAACTTCTTAAGAAGCTAATAGTCCTAACTAACTAACTAAGTAACTATACGGCGCATAGAACTTCTTAAGAAGCTAATAGTCCTAACTAACTAACTAACTAACTAAGTAACTATACGGCGCAGCGAACTTCTTAAGAAGCTAATAGTCCTAACTAACTAACTAACTACACGGCGCAGAGACGTTCTTCAGAAGCTAATAGTCGTAACTAACTAACTAAATAACCAACCAACCAACTAACTAACTAACTATACGACGCAGAGACCTTCTTAAGAAGCTAATAGTCTTAACTAACTAACTAATTATACGGTGCAGAGACTTTCTTAAGAAGCTAATAATCCTAACTAACTAACTAATTAACTAACTCCATGGCACATAGACCTTCTAAACAAGCTAATAGCTAGACCAAAAACACCCGCATTTTACCTGTGTATTTATTAGGCGTTAGAATTATTAAAGCACTTTAGGGTAAATTCCTGTCAGTGTTCACAAATTTGTGAACCGACTTGCGTGTGTTCTGACCGGCAGTGACAATGTTGTAAGGAGAGGAATGTAATTGTTTGTACCCAAATTCTTGTCTTGTGTGTACTGTAATGGTTCGTTAGCAAATTATAATTCTGTACAGGATCTGAGTTTGCTGTGGATCGATTCAATATCGCCTTCATGGTTATCCAGCCCGTTCCTTCTACATGACCGCCGCAAGATCAGCTGTAGCAGTACTGAACGCTGCAAGCACAGCTGTGCGGGAAGACTGGGAATTGCTTCAGGCCGTCAGGAAATCCGTCTTACATAGAAGCTGAAGATTCATTAGCATGACAAGACTTTGCTCTGGAATATGACACCGTGTAAAATGGTAGCTACCGACGTTTCGGTCCTCAAAACAATAATTGCGAAGCGCTAACATCAGCGATTTGCTGCTAATTGCTACTTCGCAAACAGTGACGCCACAATGTGTAAGTGTTCCGTGCCAAAGTGTCAATATTGAGAAGCTGGTAGTTTCGTAGCTGTTAAGAATACCTCAAAAAGCCGGTATTCGATTACCCACTGCCGCGGGGTCATACCCCAGCAGAAGGGCACCTCTAGCATCACAGTCTACTACACACCAAACTGTGACTCTATTCACTGTCCTCAATGTATTCACTGTCTTTACTGGCTTCACTTTTGAGGTGATGCTCTAGTGTTCGGTCACGCAGGACCTCTGGGAGTTAAGAGCCAGTGGGTTGTGGGCCCTGTGGTGAGGATGAGTGTGGGGGGGGGGGTCTTTCTGTTGGTATCGACCTCCCAGGGAAGTATTCCCGTAGGCTGTGTCCCAGTTTGTATTCTATCACGCCATCACCCAACATTACTATCTGACAACGCGAAGCTCAAAATGGACACATCAGCAAATTGAGTGTCTCCTAAAGGTGTGTCACTCGGTCAGAGAAGAGAGCACAGACTCATAGTCAGACCTATAATTATAGCTTGCAGCTTTCGCTGTCACTAAAATTCATCCGTCGCGTTGATTTGTAATTAATTCCCTGATGGAGGAGGCAGAGGAAGTCCGCGAAACTTTGGACATCAACTCTGTAAGTACGAAGCCAATCGCCCGGAATAACTTTAACACAGACCAAGGTTGCTGACAGGAATAAGCAACTAGACCTAACAGGGCGGAAGTAGCAGGCAAAGAAGAGCATAATGAGGATGTTCACAGTGTATAATGTTCAGCGCACAATACAAATGTTCATAATATATACCGCTCAGCGAATAAGTATGTTCATAATACACGCTGTTCAGAGCATAATAAGAATGTTAATATTGTATATCGTCCAGCACATGATAAGAATATTAATAATGTGTACTGTTCAGCTCATAAATCAGGACGTTCATAATACCTACTGTTCAGCGCACAAGTATGTTCGTAATGCAAACCGTTCAGCGCATAATGTAGATATTCACCATGAATCGGTCCCATCTCAAGTGTCAGCAGTCCAAAAAGACTTGAAATGACTGGACTGCTTGGCCCTTTAAGATGGGACCGATAGGCTGTCCCGAAACATCTGTACTTAACTACCGATCAACGCCGAGTAACATCCCAGAACAGCGAAGACCGCATTTACACTGCTTCGAAGGATGTTCATCATGCATAATGTGCATCACCACATGCTGAGTATGTTTATCACGCATATCAGAATAATTACTGTATTCCACACGCATGTTGCTGATCGCACGATAGGAATGCTCGTCATGTATGCTGGTCATCGAATACTATCAGGGTTGAAAATCCAAGTCTCCTGGGACGTCATGCTCTCATTGGGTGATCAGTTCCTAGTGACTTCACTTATGGGGTCAAGCAGCCCGAGCAACCAGCCCAACGGACTTGGCCTGGCTGGGAATGCAACATTCAGACGGAATTAAAGAAACAGGAGAGGAGGTTGGTTGCCTAAGATAAGGCATTTCACAAAAGCCTGCCAGTTATATCTGGACACAAAACACGCGACCTCCCTACAGGGCGCTGCGTGTAATTAAGACATAGACGCGCACGTCTTCCGTTCGAATGACCATAGGGTAACACACCCTAATCGGTTCGCGCAGCGGGTATCAACCATATTTTTTTATGCGACGTCACGTTCTGGAGTTAAGTTTTATGATGATAGGAAGACGGGCGGCCTGTCGTAGTGTGATGGACGGTGAGCCTGCAGAGTGTGGCTGGCGATAGACTTTCTGTTCGGCGCCTGCGCAGAAAACAAACTGCACTGCAGACTGCTGTGTTATGGATAGTTGGAGTTACACATGAGCATTTCGGGATAACAGAGTCCATCCGCATATAACGGCCCCAAAATTACAAAGCCATGTACAAAATGTCGTTAATATCGCTTCCACCTAAGAAATTCGCATAATCGACATGTTATAAGATACGCTGTTATTAAAATCAAGAAGGCAGGTGTAGCGTTCAACGGTACGACCGTCATGCCAAATTTCATGAATACCTGTACATACGGCAATAGATACTACAGAACAAATAAGACTACATTTCCTTAGAAACAAAATCTGCTGCGGTTGAGGGTCGACAGTAGATAGTAAAACAGAGTGAAGCATACAGCAAAACAAATGACACACAATTAATTGATCTGTCATCCACAGGACAGGCTGCAATCAGAGATGCCTTTCAAAGGGTCCTTTCTGTACGCCAAGCGCTGTTGTGTGTATAGTTGCAATGTAAAAAGCAGTCCCATTACAGGTCTGGAGTTGGCCAGAGGGTTCCAGGAAGTTAAGGTTCCTAGATTTCGTGACAACGGCATAGGGTGGTGGCAAGGTTATCAGGCTTACTCACCGGCCCCTTTACCCCAAGGAAATGCTCCTGGTACTCATTTGTGTTAGAGGCTGAGTCGACACGAGGGCCATGGTGCGATCGGAAGGATTTTACATCAATGAAAAATTCCAGTGACACCACCTGGGATCGAACCAGCGACCTTCCGATTTGTAGCACAGCACCTTAACCACTGTGCTACCGCGGTCCAATATAGTTGCACTGCCGTCGTGCTATAAACACCAGTCACACCTTAATACGGCCTAAATGTTACTGCATTACAATGGTTACTGCACGATATGATATATTGCATTGTAGCTTAGTTTTAATTGTTCTGCATTTTCTCTTCAGTGGCGCTGCGGCCCAACGCAGGCCAGTGCGCCCTAATTCACGAGGCTTCTAGACCACACACAGCCACGTACCACAGTCGGTAGGACTCCTCCGGACGAGTGATCAGCCCATCGCAGAGACCTCTACCCGACAACACAAAACAGTTACATAAGACAGACATCAATGCTCCCGGTGAGATTCGAACCCACCATCTCTGCAGGCAAGCGGCCACCAGGACCGGCAATGTTCTTCCATTTGGACCATAAATATAACATCATGCCGAATTTACATTCTTGTACCCCTTCTTCAGCCTGCTACACGGATACCACCCAAACCCAACCACACCGAAAGTCCAACACACATCGAAACAAGAACACACGATCAATGTGGTGATACAACAGAAAAGTCGCAGGCTCCTGATGATGGATGTATTAATGTCCGAAACATGTTGAGCATAGAAGAAGTGAAATAAGACATAATAACTAGTGACATCAAGTTGGTCTCTTATTCTTCAAGTATACAATTGTACGAAATATTGGGATCCCAATTTTCTCAACAACGCCTTTGACTTATTCTGCTGGAGGCCTGATGATGACCTGTTAACAGGTCGAAACATGTAGCCTATATGCTGCCATAAATATTTGTTGTGCTGATGTATATTTTGTGAATTTCTTATGTACTTCATTAGAGCGCTTCGTGATGCCTTCTGTCAAAACAGATGGTCACAAATTTCGTAGGACCTCTATGAGTGCAGAGAGAACGTCAAGGAGGGTACTGAGGAAATATGAGTTAGGGCGTGAATATGATTATCCTTTCTCAGTATCTGAATAAATTTAAGTAAATTAATTAGTGTCTTGAATGATAAGATTGCAGCAGACACATAATAAAAGCAATAATGTATTACTCTTGATTTCAAACTTCCGCCGTGTTCTGAATGTTGTATGCTTTCTGCTGGGCAATTCTCCGGCGACTGAATTTTATATGCCGCATAAATACTCCAACATTCTCAAACCCAGTCATTCTTCATACCTATCCCCCTATGAAGATGGAACAGAGTGTTCCGAAACGTCGGCATATAAAATTCAGACGCCGGGGAATTACCCAGAAGAAAGTATCAAACTGTATTATTAGTTTTAATATTGTAACAATTCAGTATTTATGTACGAATACATACTGTATATTTTAGTACACGGAAGCTCAAAACGCATACAGGAAACTTCAATGTCTACAGCTCAAAACTACAGGTTTATCTTGAATATGAAACTGTTTGTGGCTGTGACCAGCAGGCCTGAAACCTCAGTGCAATACTAACCATGTTCAGTACTGCGAACAAAAATCTGTTACTTTTCAGAGTGTTTCTTTAACGATGCTGTAACTGCTAAGGTTGTAGAGCGTCGGTGATAGACGAAAGCAGGGGGAAAGACAGAAATATTCGCAGGGGAAACCGGTCCCAGTGCCACTGTGTCCAATACAGATGTCACACAAACTTGGCTGGAGATTGAACCCGGAACTCCGCGATACCTGGGCAGAGATTGACCCTTTTAGCGATGACGCAATACAACTATATACTATAATTTATATGACAAGGAAACGTCCTAATTCGTAAATCATGTTATCTCCACTGCACAGCCATTTAAGTTGCTTATACTGCCACAGATGAGAGGGAGGTTGTATTGCCAGCAGAGAGAATCGGGCTGTGCATCAGTTTGTGTTAAACACAAACTTGTGCTCCTCTGTCCCGATTAGAAACACAATTCGACGATAAAGCGGTACACTTTCGGTCGTTATTGTACTGTGTATTTTCTCTGAGAAGTTTAAGGAAGATACTGCAGCATTGATTATCTTGGTCGTTTACTTCAAAGCTCCACGTATCATCCGTCCAAAAACATCATCCTTGTTCAATAAAAAAAAAATTGATTTTGAAAAAGGACGTTAACTGTATCACGTAAGGTAACGTAATTCAACGTGTCTCAACCACCGCAAAACTTGCGATAATCATAAGTTAAACGTACCGCCTGCTGGACCAGTAGCAAAATTCGCTCTTTAGGCGCGTTCGAATGATGCTAAAAGTGACTATTAGCTTCGCCATGTCTGTCTGTCCGTCCGTCCGTCCGCGTGGAATAACTCGGCCCCCACTGGATGGATATTCAAAAAGTTTGATATTTCAATATTTTCCAAAAATATGTCCAGATAATTCAAGTTCCATTAAAACAATACAACAACAGTAACGGCACTTCACATGAAGACCAATATACATTTTTTATCGTATCTCGCCCAGTTCTTCTTAGAATGAGAAATGTTTCAGACAAGTTCATAAATAAAATCAAAACACAAATTTTGTGTTCAATAATTTTTTGTCTAAAATCGTTCCGTTTAACAGGTAAATTGCAAAATTTGGTAGAGACAGATAGGCCACAGATTACGATATTGCGCAAGCGCTTTGAATGCTGGACACGTAAGGCTACAAACACACGCTCAGAATATACAATACGTATTGCTTTTACACTGCAACAATGGTTGCAAGAACGCGTCTCAATGTTATGTTATATGTACAATGCCAGTTTTTGCTTATTTTCGTACAATTTTAATTGTTAGGAAGTTTCTCGTTTTGCCGCACAATGTGTTCTGCTGCATAGGATATTTAAAATAAATAGCGATTTTGTCCCTAAGAGCAGAAATCAATTGCCATTTATAACAGACGTGGACTGTGTTCTCTGAGAGGTAATTACCAAGTTCTTACCCTACATAATATGGATGAATGTGTCTGTTCAATTGTCTAAGCTGCCGCTGTGCGCAGTATGAGTATATAAGTTAAAACATGGCATGGCACTCTAAACACTAACATTAACCTGAATTTTATATAAATATCCAGTCCGTACCGCGCAGTAAACACTCTCCGTCTCAGTTATAAAACCAGTCAGTTAATTCTGTATAGGGAAATAATCGCTGTTTGTTCTCAGATCCACACAAAACACATAAATACACTGTGTGGGCAGAAGGCAGAGTTTCTTATATACTGGACACGATGGTACATATAATTACCATTGCAATGAAAAGGGCTGACTATTGTAAAACTGTACATAACAAGTGGACGGGAACAATAAACTGTATATCCGTTCTACAAAATATGAATCATCAGCGCTGTGTCCAGTGCAGAAAGCATACTGATGCTGTTCTTCGGGCAGAGCGTTGCAGTCATACCGTGGACGACGCGTCGCAGGAAATGTAAACTTCCAGAACAAAAATGTTTATTTTTGGAGGAACACTATCGAAATACTTAACACAACCACCTTAAACAAAACAAGACTGAAAAAGCAGCATAACAATATTTTTGCACGTTGGTATCTTTTAATTACCTCTCTAAATGCAAGACATAAAAAATCCGTAAGAGTTAAACAAAATCTCAATTACACACAAACCTTCTATTTATTTCTCTCAACAACTTTCTCTCGACAAATTTTTTCTCCTTCCAATAAATATGTAGCGACTGACTTTCGAGATGGAAGCAAAATCAGGCGTGTCTTTTAGATATGTCCGTGGCTCTTGGGTGTGTCGGTGGCTCTTGGGTATGTAGGTGGTTCTTGGATGTGTCGGTGGTTCTTGGATGTGTGGGTGGTTCTTGGATGCGTCGGTGGTTTTTGGATGTGTCGGTGGTTCTTGGACGTGTCAGTGCTTCTTGGATGTGTAGGTGGTTTTTGGATGCGTCGGTGGTTCTTGGATGTGTCGGTGGTTCTTGGATGCGTCGGTGGTTCTTGGATGTGTCGGTGGTTCTTGGATGTGTAGGTGGTTTTTGGATGCGTCGGTGGTTCTTGGATGTGTGGGTGGTTCTTGGATGCATCGGTGGCTCTTGGATGTGTCGGTGGTCCTTAGATGTGTAGGTGGTTCTTAGATACGTCGGTGGTTCTTGGATGCATCGGTGGTTCTTGGATGTGTCGGTGGTCCTTGGATGTGTCGGTGGTTTTTGGATGCATCGGTGATTCTTGGATGTGTCGGTGGTTCTTGGAGGTGTCGGTGGTCCTTGGATGTGTCGGTGGTTCTTGGATATGTCGGTGGTCCTTGGATGTGTCGGTGGTTCTTGGAAGCGTAGGTGGTCCTTGGATGTGTCGGTGGTCCTTGGATGTGTAGGTGGTTCTTGGATGCGTCGCTGGTTCTTGGATGTGTCGGTGGCTTTTGCCTGAATTTAACCCAAATCAAAATGTGCCAAGAAAATTCATTTGAAAATTTCTGAATTATTTCACAAAAACCCCGTAATTATTTTTATCAGAGTCCTTCCTGAGGATCTAACAGGTTCTCATCTAGTCAAGAAATCCCCCACATTTCACGGAACGCAAAGTTTCATTACCGCTTTCACAACAGCTCGCTAACTGTCGCTATCCTGAGCCACATCAATTCACTCCATGGCCCCTTCCCAATTCTTGAAGACCCATTTCAATAACAACCCTCCCATCTTCGCCTGGATCTTCCAAGTAGTCTCCTTCCCTTAGATCTCCCAACCAAATTCCACACACACCCCTCCTCTCCCCGTTCATTTCGTTCTTCTTAATTTGATAATCCGAATAATATTCACCAAACCTTCGGCAGCCTGCAATCAGCTATACGCAAGGCGATTTGTCCAACGGGTATGAAGACCCAAAGTTTTCGTGGTCTTTTTTATTCCATTTTGGAAAATTCTCGAATGCTGTTTTAAAACACACTGTGATGACTTCGTTCCATATCGTTTCCAATTTATAACACACAACCGTCCTGTTTATGAAGTGTGTAGAAATATTTGAAGAAAATTCTAAAGCTGCGAGAAATTTTCTTTTGTCTATTTTTTTATCAGTCAGCCAGCCCGAATAACAGAGATTCTTTTGAGAGCCGATATGCACAAGCCGTAATCACAGACGTATAAATTTACAACTCTTTAATCGAGCTGCTACGTACTACGACAACAAATAGGCAGTTTGGATTATTTCAGAGCGTCTGTTCGGTGTGCGGCGATAACAGACTGGCTGTCACAACACCGACGCACACAGCGCATTGAGAAGCGTGAAATGTATTGTACGAAAACTCAGAGAGAGATACAGCCGGAACGAAAATCCTCTCGCACTATTACGAAAATAGAACAATTATATTAAGCTGCTATTGAAGTCTGAAGACAAAAAGCGTGCCGGTATTGTGCACAAAACAGAAGGGCGAAGTTAGTGCTCTTAACTCGACAGCCTTCAGCGTTAAGTGACGAACTGAACCCTACGATATTACAAACATTGGATAAGGCAGTAAAAACGAGCAGAAAGAAGTGAGGAAAAATAAATAGTGAGAAAAGGATGACTAAAAGACGCGGGAATGGAGGCCAACAAATTAAACAAATCTGTATTTATGAAAAAAAAACTGCGTTTTAGTAAATATTAAAACAAATCAGACCTAATAATCCTAACATATCTGTAGGTTTGCGTCCCACATCCTGGTCATATTGTGGCCCGGACAGCTCAGTCGGTATGGCGACTCGCTACGGGCTGGACGGTACGGGGATCGAATCCCATTGGGGGGCGAGATTTACCGCACCCGTTCAGACCGGCGCTGGGGCCCACCTAGCCTCCTGTACAATGGGTACCGGGTCTTTCCCGGGGGTACAGTGGCCGTGGCGTAGCGCTGAGTACTCACCCCATCTAGCGCAGAGGTTAAAGAAAGAGTATAGCTGTACCTCATCTCCCCACATGGTCCTTCGTGGCCTATTCTAGGGTGAACTTTACCTCTGCCGTTACCCTGGTCATATTGAGCGCCGTGCTCAAACAAAAGTGTCACGCTATTGCCTACACACAATGGGGCAGACTGCCAGGTAGAGCTATCAGGGCAGCTGTTCGGAAGGTGGCTAGGCGAGGAAATGCGGTGGCAACAGGCAGCGGTAGTCACGGATGAACAACCTGCTGTGGACAGACACAAAACTCGAGACGTGTCGCTAAGCTATTGGACACACCACATTTCCTATCAGGACCAGCCTCGTGGTCTAGTGGTCAGAGTCTCTGACTACTAATCATTAGGTCCCGAGTTCGATTCCAGGCTCTACCGTGGGAATTTTCCCTGAAGGGGAGGATTTCCGCGGTGAACATGGCCTGGTTAGGTTAGAAGAATTTAGGTTTAAGGGCCCTTCTGGCACTACATCCTCCTATATCACCACTCACATCATCAGGACAACGTAACTGCGCCTCACGGGCGTCCCAACCTCAGAAGTCGGTTAAACTCCTGCCATGCCCAGGAGGGAAGATCACGAAGATAGATAGTAAGCTGGATTTTATGTTTACGGTTCCGTGCATCGCTGATCTATATTAAAAATTGTCCAACGATATGCAACACAAAGCAGTCTATTTATTATTCTGCAAGTTCACTCTATATGTTTCGGGTGTCAACCACATCCATCATCAGGAGTACACAAAACTGTAACTACAGCCCCCCGGTACTGGTCATACTTTTTGTGCAGCTACTTCCGACATATTTAGGTCCTAGGACAATCATCAGGGAGCCATATCGTCCTTGCTAAAGTCACACTATTAAAAGTCATATTAATTTCACTATTCCAGGTGGTTTTGTGGCAGCATGCGTTCTGTGTTTCGTGGCGTGACACTCACGCCACGAAACACAGAACGCACATCCATAAGAGGGCACTCTTGGCAACACAACACAACACAGCATGCTGCCACAAAACCAAGTGGAATAGTGAAATTAATATGACTTTTAATAATGTGACTTTAGCAAGGACGATATGGCTCCCTGATGATGGTCCTAGGACCGAAACATGTCGGAGCGTTTTTAATGTTTTAAGGTGTAAATTTTATAAATTTATATACGTACAGTGATTGGTGCAATAATTGAGTGACTTGACAACATTCACGGTATAACAACTAAAATATGATTTAGTTGTTTAACTTGATACAGCACAGCTTTTTTATGTCAACAATAAAATGAGTAAACAAAACAACAAGTAAAAAGAAATAATTAAAACTATATGTGATTCGGTGAACCACACCCGTTTCCTGAAAGAGGATCACCTACCAGACTGACCGCGTCGGGACAACAAAGTCACAAAGGATGATCGTGTAGAGAAGATTCATCAGGAATTATTTAACGACGCTTAAGAATTTACGCACGTCGGTAGCGGATTAGTGTAAGGTAGATATTTCTAATTACGGTGGAGAAACTGAGAAGAAACGCGAAACCTTTAGCGGAACTCCTGGCTGAGAATCGAACAAGGAGACTGCAGGACGTCCCATATGAGAACATCGGCTGGCTGAGAATAACAAGCACTGAGTGAATTTTGTGTTAACTGTCAATGACATGCCGTTTCCACGAGACAATCACGTGTCGACCCACCTGTCCCTCCTAACACTTTGCCACATTGCGACGAAAGGCAATGCGCCGTGCTGCTCGAGCAACCTCTCCGACATTTCTGTTAGGCGTGCGGCATCATAAGCACTTAAAGGGGCAGCAGATAAAATTGCTCAAGCCTTCTCCAACACTGGATTAACTCTTTAAAGGAATATTAACCAGATTACTTGTAACGATTCAGCTCGTATCACGCAGTAAAACACTCCATTTCAGTTATAAAAACCAATCAGATGTTCAGGTGACCGTGCATCGTAATAAATTTTTTAATAAAACCAAATAGATGCACTCATTTCTCTAATTTATTTTCGGAATAGAATTCTACATGTTTCGGACAGTTCCTTTGTCCATCATCAGGAGTTTTTCACTGTACACACAGCAATGGTATATGTCATACAGGCTTGCTGACAGCTGCAGCAGAACCAAACCATTTCCATCCTGATCCTGCTCGCAAGCTGTCAGTAAACCTGTATGACATATACCATTGCTGTGTGTACAGTGAAAAAATCCTGATGGTGGACAAAGGAACTGTCCGAAACATGTAAATTTTGATTCCAAAAATAAATTTGGGGAATTAGTGCGTCCGGTTACCTTTATTATATGAACCAGTCAGTCAATACGCAGCAATAAGGCTACAATCCGTCAACACAAAACTCCATACTGCAGCAAATTTAAAATAGCAACTCTCTCTCTCTCTCTCTCTCTCTCTATATATATATATATATATATATATATATATATATATATTTGGCGCTGCGGCCCAACGTGGGCTATCGCCTCCTCACTCATGAGGTTTCTAGA
>Ga0123354_10011275_pt1 | contig 13799 bp, 8 predicted proteins | sample TergutLab28metaG_2_FD_97872 | JGI IMG/M metagenome (GOLD analysis project Ga0123354, IMG submission 97872) | Labiotermes labralis P4 segment gut microbial communities from Petit-Saut dam, French Guiana - Lab288 P4 | ecosystem: Host-associated > Arthropoda: Insects > Digestive system > Gut ... | reverse complement strand
TGTCCATCCTCTGTACGTGTTGTAGCCACTTTTTCTGGTACTGTTTTATTTCCTTTACTATGTTCTGTACTCCCGTTTTTTGCCTAATACATCGATTCTTTTCTTTATCTAGTTTTGTTATTCAAAGTAAGTGTCTCAAAAATTTCAAAATCAACAGAATTGTCTCCTCTCTCACGGTTACTCACTTAATATGATTAGCACCCCCCCCCCACACACACCGTTTTATGTGAATAACGGAATTTCATAAGTCCGGGGGTGAAGAATTTTTCGAGTACCTGAACACACATGACAAGAAGTTCACGCTCGAACACATTCCTGGAATTCATAAAAATAAAACTTTAAGTAACAGAGGAAAATGTACCTGAACCTAAGAAGTGTACCGTGACGATTTTGAGTTTGACTGAGGGTAATGGAATGAATTGAAATTAGCTTCGGAGTGTTCCGAAAATATTTATTGACACAAAGTTTGAACAGCAAAAACTAGACAATTCCTCACGAAGTTTCTGACATGCTTCACGAAAAAATATTTGCATTTGTCACTGAAAATACCGTGAAATATTTACCCAATAAATATGTCAACTTTCCCTTTAGAATCGTCCCAAGCAAAACTGTAAGCATCCTCACAATACCTTTTCGAGTTGTTTCTGCTCGCTGTTCGTTACAATCACTGTCTGCAGACAGCCAGATGCCAGCTTCAATCACCCGAAATCCCTCAGTCAAATTCAAAATCTCATTGTCCTTTTTATATGCTCAGGCACAGTTTCTTGAACATCATTAAAGAAAATTTGTTTCGAAATTTTCACAGGTTTTTACATGATGGACTCCTGGTATGGGATTTCAGACACTGGAAGAAGTGTTCAGTCTTCACACAAACGAAAATTCGTTCGTCACAAAACTTATTGGATTTGAGGGCAAATTTCTTTTCAACGCAGCGAATAAGAGAGTAGAATAATCAGGTAAAATTTCATTTAATATTTTGAGAGAAATAGCACAAATTCTTCAGGTGGTCCTTTGTTGAATTTTGAAATAAAATGTGCAGGTAAATTTAATTTCGAAGTTGTTTCTAAAACAAAAGAAAATAAAAGAACAGGAAACAGAATATACATCTCATGTATTCAATAGTATTAATAATTATATCTCAGTTCACCACAGAGTAATTGGTATTGAATTAGACTTTCACATTTTCCTAATTTAGTAATATAAAGACTCACTGATACAGGTAAGAAATTAACTTAAATCTCGGCGTTAAATAGAGGTTTCTGGGAAATAAATATAATCAATAATATAAATAAACACATATACGATAGTGAGCAAATGAAAGTGTGTTTCTTATTTTGCAGAATGTAAAATTTGAAGTCATCCTGTTGGTCATACTGCTCTTCAGCACAAAAATATATGGAGCACTGCTGCCATCTACGTCACTCACTTTACAGGAAACCCACTTGGTGCGCTGCCTAAGATACATGATCCACAGATATTTCGCACCAAGTCATTCTCTGGTGATAACATCGCTAGCCACCTAACGAGATGTGCTGCAAGAACTGATTGCAGAGATTCACCAAATTTCTATGTGACCTGTCCTTGTTACTGTTGAAATTAATATTAGCATAACCGAAGTAAAACGTACGGCATAGGTAGAGATGGCAGTACATTATATTAATACCAGATGGGAATATCAAGGATTTTAAGACTGAAATTAATGACTTAGCTAAAGAACCAAACAAATACAAAAGATTATGGAAATCTGAAGCTCGATTCATTGTGGCTGGAGCAAATGATTTCTCATTGTCGCAACAAATAGATTTTTTAATCATTTCTCAAAATCGATAATGTATAACTGCATTATCTTAAGCCAAATGCATGTTGCAATAGACAAAGCGTATAGCAGACCGATATTTGTTAATGATATATACACAGGAATGAAATCGGTGGTGTACAATTGGTTTCCATATCAGAGATCAGACTGTTGTCATGAGGTGAATGATATCACCCTACAGGACATTTGGGTTATTTCTGCTCAAGGGCACTTCCCGAAGGACACTGTCTTGTTTCCACGAAAGATCAGTAACATCCTCAATCGATGTCCTATGAAAGCATTTGTAAGGGACGGTCAAACGTATTTTACAACGCTGTATCTTCAATGCAATGATTCGTATGCTAATGTTCGGACCCACATAAAATTCTTGGAGTTTGATTTACTAAGTGTTGTTTTGCTACAGATGAATAGGAGTTCCAATCATGTGTCTTCACCAATAGGTTTAGAAATGGACGCAGAATCGATAGATATTTTAATTGGTGCCGTGGCCTCAAAGAAATCTTCTATAGCTTTAGTTGGTTTGGGAACAAATATTTTGTATCATATTTTGAATCCACAATTACCTACAACATGATGAATGTCCGCTGGTACGTACCGTGTTATGTCAAATACGCAACATGGAGTAGCATCTATGGTTATTTCTGATTATATCGATTGTGACCTCAGCTATTTCGACTACGCTTGTTGCGGGAAATAGTTGCACGTTGGAATGACAAGGGTACATGAAAAAGACAATTTCCTTGACCAACGTGTTAGCTCTCATTCTAGGGGTGCCAGTGTCAACAATGCCACGCGCACTCTCTGTACCTTCGTTATTCCACTTCTGTGTTTGTTTCTCTCTGCCCTTCAGCACAGTGTGCCAGGCATTTCTCAAAACGTTCCTTATTGACTCTCCGTACAAAACACCAATTCAAAACACGGTTGAACTCTTCACCTCAGGTGCTAAACGTGCATACTCGACAGGATATAAATTCATTTTAGAGATTGGTGAAGAATGGAATTATCAAATGTACAAAGTAATAGATTGAATTGCCTATCACATGAGGAATGTGTTAACGGTTCAAAATATCAGAAGTATGTGTCAATTGTGTTGCTTTTTAAGGTTGCTGAAGATAATTACCCTACAGATTTTCTAGTTGGCGAGGATTCGGAACCCTTGGAGTGTAGGTTAGAAGACGGAGTATTTGTTAACACCGGCCTATCAATGATAATGTTTCATGGAGACACACGTTTGAGGCGAGTTAACGAATTTATCGATCGTTTTGGTTGCATAAGTTCTATACATCTACTGGATTTCTCTAAGCGCGAATTCGCATAATTTGTGTTGTCGGATGATAGCTATCGTTCACCCGCTTGATGGATATTACAGCTTCAAACTGTATCGCATGCAACATACCTTCTATGTCCTTCTACTGGTCTTGTGTCTGTGTGCCCAATGGTTTTTGTTCGAATTAATGTACAATCGTGGATTAAGCAAAGGATTCCGAATTTGATCATGTGTCTGTTGGGACTTATTTAATTATGACATTTTTACGCTCGACTTGTTCACCTAAAACACGTCAGTCAGTTCAATTGACAGCTGCTATATTGTTAACTACTTATGACTCTAAACTGTAGGATATAAAGTTGGGAATTCAGTTCTAGTTCATTTGACACATCAGACAAGAAGTGAAATATTTTATTTCGTTATGACAAGATACTTTTATCTGTATTATTTACACTGACAAAGTTTAATTTTGAAATAGTAATCTAACCAGGGAGTAGCGAATAAATATTTACTGACTTCAAATTCACTTGATTGCATGTAGCACATTGATTGTTAGATTCTTTGTGTTAGTGAAGTTCTCACCTACACCAAACAGATGTATGCACTCAGTGAACACCCTGTACGTAAATAAAAGTTTCACGCCCCAATATTTTCACTATTTCACAGCACAAGTTTCCCTAACACAAATGTGTGTCGTTTGGATTTGTGTATTAATTGAGCCTATTTTATTATAGAATAACTAAAGACGCCTTTAGTGGCAAACTTATTGGTTTATAAGAGTAATTGTGGGTTATAAAATTTAACTTGAAGGAATCTCTTGGAAGAACAAAGTTCTCCATTTCAGGTAAACTTCAAAGAAATCCTGAAAAAATCGTGAAAACGTTTGTCAATTTTGCTGTTATGCAGGTCGTAATTACAATATTATCACTGTACAGTTTAACTCTGTATTACGTGTAAAAGCTTTTCCGAACTTTACGTAAGATCTTTCGTTCTGTGTCAGCGATATGAATGAATGGAATTAAAATTATTCTTAACATAACTGCCCTTTATGGACGATAGTGTAATTCTGTGTCATTGAAAAACGCGTTTCGACATAATTTATTTATTCTTCATTCTCTTAGCAACTTTGAATTAAAAAGAGGAAAACTCTATTTACTTAAGAATGTCGTCCCAAAATTATTTAAAAACAAATATTTTTATGATATTTATTACAAAAATATACATTAGGTGATGCATTAATATAAAATGAAATATTTTATGTCTTATACATGTTACAAAAATGAGAAATGTGCTTTCAATAACAAAACAGTGTTGAGAATTTTATTCATTTCATTCATTTATGAATTTAAATTTTCTTCGTGACATGTACCACACAGGAAGAAATGTTGTATGTTTGCTGAATTGTTTCACTGATTTGCACTAAATAAATATCTATTTCACGTCAGAACTTATCGTTGGTGTTTTCTGATTTAATTCCGACCATTTTTGTTGAAATTGAAAACCAAATATTTCCGGCACCTTTGTAATTAAAGGCAGCAATTGCACCTGGAACGCTGGTCTGCCCAACTTACACACCAGAACTACGTCACATTGCGCAAAACTGTAATTACATAACATTCTCCAGACTGAATACCTGAGACCTCAGGAACTAACATGTCTGCTGGCCGCAATTCATCAGTGCCCACAATACCGCTAAGCAATTGTCTGAAAAGAAATTTTGGACATGTAGCAGCACAAATGGAAATTACGGCTTATAGTGAGATTAATTACTAATTATAAAAAAAATTTTTTCCCTTAAACATTCATTCCAAGAACGTATCTAACATTTATACATGTATAGGCACGTATCGCATGGTGAATTCCGCAATTAATTTTTTTTAAATTTCTATTACCCATAAGTTATATTATTAAAATATAGATTTTACCGTTAGAAATCAATTTGGAAATTTCATGACACATAAATTTATTGTGTATTAGACGGGACACAATACGAATTAGAGGAGAAACGTTGTTCATTAAAATATAGAAAAGTCGTTTGTTTTCAATTTAGTTCTGTATTAAAATATAAGACATATTACACCATTAGGCAAGTTTATCTGTTTTATGCTGTCGTTCCTATTCCTATCTCCAGCATAATTATCCGTATTCTTCAGTTTCTGCATCACACTTTAGATACATACATTAACTTGTACACCGGAATTAACACACAAAAATTAAATACAATCAATTAGATACACAAAAGTAGAAATAAAATGTGTCCCGCATAAATGGAAAAATACATTTTGACACACAAATTTTGATACACAAAAATAAGCACATTTAAGAATACACATTCCATTAGACACATAAAATCGAGAACACACAAAGAGTAAAACAAATTTAGAGACACACAATGAGACACACTCAAAGAGACACACACTTTTAGACAAACACACACACACATAAATGGACACACTAAGCTGGAAACACAATTAGACAGTCATAATTAGACAAACATGTTGATTGTGGAATGATATTAATATTGTTCCACTATTCAATTTTAATACTCAAATGTAAAAGGTTATCTGGCATCCGGAATTGGGAAAAGCGCCATATTTAGCGTACTACAATTTATTCTTCCTATAATTTTGAGGTATTTGACATCCAGATGGAGAACATTAATGGGTTCAGTTCCTACTTCAGTTGCTAACCATGTTTGTTAAGATATTGTCGATTTTCGTCCACAATCCCAATTTCAGCGGACACAATAATTTCACGTATAAAGGCTCTCATATAAAGTTTATAAGGAGTTGCGCCCGTCTTGTTACAACGTGACTCAAAAACACTGTTACTTTTATGTCATTAGGTCACAATGATTAATATCCAAGAAATGACTCACATATTGCTTCAAATTGTATAGAAGATTTTAACTGAATACAGATGTATAATTATTTTATTTACACTATTAATTCCGAAGCCCCCTTTTCATATCTCTTTCCCAGAATGTTTTGTTGCCCTAATTATATTTGTTTTCTTTACAATGACGCAAGATCCCCCAAGGTCAATATGCTCCACATTATCGAGGATTCAAGGTTACATTCAGATCGACCACATTCGGTAGGACTCCTACGGACTAGTGTTCAGTCCGATGTAAAGACAGCTAACTGATAACTCACACACAACACTCCCAAGAGAAGAACGACCATGTTACTGGCGGTATTCGAACCCACAATCCCATTAAACGAAAGTCCGCAGACCCACGCTTTACACCGCGGGGCCACTGGGATCGGCAATGGTGTTTGTTAAAGATCACAAATATAGATTTCCGCTAATTACGCACTGTCCTACATTCCCTGTTACGTTCATATACCCTCAGTAGAGAGGTGTTCTGAAATATTACAAACACCGTATAGAGACACAATAATACAAATTAATGTTGTTTGTGAAAAAGTTATTTTTATATTTCAGATTGCTCTCTCGTCCTTCCTTGTCTTCTTCGCGTTAAAAAGGCAATTTTGATTCACTTTTATAAATAAAATTTTCGTTATCCAACTTACAATTTCTAAAAGGCAACATACGCATCTTGTTTATAAGTACAGACTACCTTTTGTTATAAAACTTTCAAATATATTTTTGTGTGCAGACAGCAAATAAAATACTTTTAAATTGCATTCAGTTTTTAGTTCTGTTTAAATTTTAAGGTGAAATACTTGCTGGTATCGATTAAGTTTTACATATGTTATCTAATATATGCTTAGGGCACTTTTTGAGTTGAAATATTAATTATCTGTAAGAAGGAACTGCGTCAAATTAGACCTACCTAAACACAGTCACAAGACAGTTTAGTGGTCTTCACGTAATACACAACACAATGCAGTATAAATGCACAAATGTTTGTGTTGCTGTTCAGCAGTACGATGTTGTGCACTGTGATATTGACAGGTAAGTAGGAAGTTTAATGCTAGAATCTTATACTCTTTTTCTAATCTGCATATTCAGATAAGTAACAATGGAATAACGTAAAATAACCATTCGAAAATTTAGTTATATTTGGAGCATAATATCTTGCGAGATTTACATATATATATATATATATAAACAAAATTTTTTAATTTTCATAAGATTTTCCTGCTTTCGATATGAGGACAGATACCGATTAACCTCTACCAAATTACACGGCGTCTCAACGCAAATGGCGGAATGCTTTACACACACCGCTATACAAACCGCATGGATCAATAAGGATAAAGATCTGTACGTATTAGAATTACACTCACAACGTACCAATCATTGCAATGGACATTCCTCAGAGCCAGTTTCACAACCATTCCGTCAATCCTACTTCAGTCATTTGATAAGCAGCAGCTGCCTCAACCGACTAACACTGAGCAGTGTCTTCTCCACCTCTCTTCAAAACCACTGAACTAAGCCCACACGATTTTGCGCACAGTCCTTGATTTTAGCTTACGTTTAGACTGATTACGTTTCCTGGACTTAAAGGCGGAGAATTTGTGGAAATAATACTGATATACAAGTCTTGAAGTTCTGCTTTTCAGACTTAAAGTCTGAAGATAATTTTGACTTGTTTTCTGATAATGACTGGCAGCATCATCCAGACAAGACAAGCGACTTTACTCAATCTTTCCTGTGCACGTCCCTTACAGAGGTCAATTCACGCAGTTCCCTTTTACTATTAGGTAGAACTTTGTTTATCCCTAATTTCATCCTGTATGTGGCCATGAAAGACCAGAAGTGGATTATAATTTGAGAAATACACTTTCTTGAATCTCCTAAGTGATAATGTTTAGTGATTAACGTATGCTCTGGGCGATTTACCCCGTAAAAATACTTGATTCCCTTTTTTACAAGAGGTTCAAGGAAATCCGGTTCGGTCAGTTCGGTACAGAAATTCTAATCTCTTCTGAGTGTACATAATCTCAGTTGTACATTTTTACAATATTTAAGGCTTAAGAAGTCACTTCAATAAAATGCTAAATAAATCACCGGTTTCAAGAAATAAAGCAAAGTTTAAGCATTCCTGTTATAGACCCGGAGTGGCGCAGAGAGTTCCAGGAAGTTAAGGTTCCCAGATTTCATGACAACGGCACAGAATGGTGGTAGGTTTTCAGCCTTACGCACCGGCCGCCTTTACCCGCAGGGTACAATCCTGTTACTCATTTCTGTTAGAGGCTGATTCGACCCCAGGGCCATAGTGCGATCGGAAGGATTTTATGTCAATGAAAAATCCAATGACACCAGCTGGGATCGCACCAGCAACCTTCCGATTTTTAGCACAGCACCTTAACCACTGTGCTACCGTGGTCCCCGGATTCAAGGGGTAAATGTTTCTAATTATTGATATATATCACAATAATATATTCACAGTTTGTGCCCAACAAAAGGAAGTATGTCTGCATAGATTGTTAACAAAACTCAGGCAGCAAAGTCCTGATATAAGAACACAAAGAGTACGGACATACAAGAAGGCGCAAATATGTGAAAATAATAGAAATTTAAAAATATTCCCCAAGAACAATTCAATTCCTTTGAATATTTTAATATATTATTAAGAGTGGTTGACATATGGGTTTGCAGCATGGAAGGTCACTTGAGCACTTATATTATTGAGCGTGGGATTAATAAGAAGAGTGATTATTGCTTCCTTCCTCCTAGCTCAGATTTTTTCTGCCAAATTAGCAGTTTAAAATGATTTAAAAATTAATGACGCAGTTCCGAATAGGATTTATCGTACTGTCGATAGGCGTAGTGTACAAACCCCGTCCTTTTGTTGCTATATAAGACGAAACTTCTCAAACCCCCATCATTACACATGTCGAGACTTACAACGCCTTTTCAAATTTCGTTGTGTTACAGACAACAGCAATGTGCAAAATTCAACAGTAAATCTCTTCGGTCAAAAACAAAAAGGTTCTTTTCTTCACTCTCAAATGAGTGAATTTTTTCTGTTTTTATAAATTGCCTTGGAAATCGAAATATGTAGCCATCTAGAGTGCCATTTGCTGAAATGTGTTTGAAGTTTCTTATTGCTATTTTGGGTGAGCACTGTAACAGAGAGTGATTACTCATATAATGTAAACTGAAAGCTGATTATCGAATAATGGTTTGAAAATAATTTGTGAATCGATCACGATCCTCATTGTGCAGCTCTTTATTACTAGCTGAGACTTAAGACATTCTTCTGCAGAATATTTTTTTAATAGGACGGTTCTAACAAGACAGTCGATGTACCTAGAAATTAATACCGAGAAAAGTTCGCGCAAAATTTATACCCTGGAGAAGAAATAATTAATGAATAGGTGTAGGTGCTCGTACCGGTAATTATCCTACATGCAAAGCGCATGTGCAATAATTTATTGTCATCTGTAACAAATCGGACTCTACTATATATATTTAAACTTATCTCATAAACGGCACGGTTTTAGAAATAAATATTGAACCTAAAATGTGTATAGATTTTCTTCATTAAGATTTTTTCTGAATTATTTACAATTCTGTTAAGAAATCGGGAAATAGTTTCATAAATATTTATAGTTTGAAACAAATATTCCATTTAGTCTTCTAGTATTTTAAAGAAACTGTTTTTTTTGCATAAATATTTGTCAAATATTCTGAAACAAAATTTAATGAAAATTCTTCTTATGCGAGCCGAATAGATTTATGTGGATTGAGAGACATGAAACACTAATTGCCTCCTACCGCATTTTCGAATATTCCTAAGAACAATTCGAGAGTCAGGGCTACATCATACCGTGTACTGTCAGGCACACAGCTAATTGGTTATATTATTTTCTCTAAGACTGCCATGTTTAGGCAGATAAACCTAAAGCATTAATGACTCTCAAATCTCTTACTCTGACACCTAAATGTCTAAGTTGTATTATTTCGGAGTAATTTAGAAACGTTTATCTCTTCTATCTACATTATATATATATATATTGATTTTGTCCATAATTATAAAGCAGGAATGAAATTGCGTTATCATAGTTTGGTTTGTTGAAGGACGCCGATTTCTTAGCATGATATTTTTCGAAACCACTGTTTTGTTTTCACATTATGCCTTACTATGGCGGCTTATCATGCAGCCACATCTGAATTATTGATAAGTTAGGCACACAGCAGTAACGGTTCTCTCTGAATACGCTCTCAATTGTAGCATAAGTTTAGATTTTGTGCAAGAGGATGGATTCGATATTGTCTCTGCTCCAGAAATGAACTTTAAGAGAATGGTAGCGAAGCCAAGCCAAGCCAAGCCAAGCCAAAGTGTTAATTGGGGACGGAGACATGCGCGAAGCGCAACATCGACGTCCTCCTCTATGTTAGCCATTCCTGCGTTTGACCGCATTGCTGAGCTCAGTAACAAATTCCTAAACTCTAACAGGGTAATATGGTAACGCTAACTATTTTGAAGTTAGGTTGTTGGCCTTGACTGCTGATGACAAAGAGTAGGGCGTAGGTTGCCCTGGAATAAGTATGTGAGGGATAAATTTTGGTTGGTTGGCAGTCTGGGTTCCGAACCCAGACTGGCTCTGTCGCATACTGGAGGAATGCGACGTTTGTCAGACGCTTTGGTAAAGACGCCGCGCCAGGAGGAGGGAGCGAGGGCCGGGCCCCGACTTTATATCGAATACCCTGGCATTTGCCTTACAACTGAGAAAAATCACGGAAAACCTCAGCGAGGATAACCGACTGGAACTCGGCTCCTCAGCGACGAACGCGATTCGTTTTGTCGTCTTGGCCATCGCGGGCGATGGTCTCGACTGGTTTACTGTCCCCTGCCGCCTTTGGCTTTCGCTTCAGGCAACGAAATCAACCCTGCATCAGCTTAAGTATCTGCCGAGTTACCATAATTGGGGTTCCCCATATCAGCTGACCGTTAGATAAAACTCTCGGTCAAGGCCCTGATGTGGTCGGCAAAAAGCGATACTCCCAGATCCTCGTGTATCTGCCTGTTACTTATGTACCAAGGGGCACCAGCAGCGGAGCGAAGACACTTGAATTGTAACACCTGTAACCTGAGGACATGGGAGCGAGCAGCGGACCTCCACACCGAACACGCATAGTACGTCAGGGGCTGGTTCAGCTGCTTATATAGCACGAATCCTTTCCTGACGGAAAGATCACTCTTCGTCTTCAGGACCCAGCATAACTCTCCTTTGAGCAGTCCTTTTCCTGACCTGATCGATGTGAGGAGACCAAGTGGGTCGTGTAACTAGGCTCACCCCTAGATAAATTGTAGTGTCGACCCATTCGATTTGTTCTCCGAAGTGTGTCACTAGTCGGGTTTGGATAAAGAGCCGTCTGGCACGCGCGAATATTATTGCGGTGTTCTTAGAGACATAATGGTGGTTCTCCATTCACTCAACCACCGTTGACGGTCGTTGAGGTATGACTCTAGGTAGCTGACAAGCAGCGTCGGCTTGCGGGACGTGGCTATGATGGCCGTGTCGTCCGCGTTGAGGGCAAACTTGACATCGTGCGAGGGTGGGGCATTTCGCTGACATACAGACTAAAGACGACAGGTGCTATCAATCCACCCTGAGCTACCCCAGCCGGCATGCCTCGACGAGTTTACGTGGCCGTCTGGAAGGACGCTTCGAACGTCCGATCCCTGAGGTAGGATGAGATTGTGTGGACTATGTACGGCGGGAAGTTAAGGAGATTTAGCATGTAGAGGATGCCATCGATCCAGACAGTATCGAAGACTTTGACCACGTAGAGGATACCTGTGCCGGTAACACAATTTTCGCCGAATTTCCTGGTTATTCTTTCTTGCGAAACACATAAGCCCATGGCTAACATACATCCTACAACCAAGTCACCATTTTGGTATAAATGGTCATAGGATTTTTGAAGCTAGGGCCACTGTAAGTGAGGCGATCGCTTATACGGAATACATAAAACGTCAAAGTGTATATTAACTATTAACTTTAAAGAAGCATTCGACTATATATTTCACGGCTATCTCTTGCAGGGTTCGGAGTCCGAAGGGTTTAGCAAGCTGTTTCAACGATATATTCGTAACATGTAAGGTAACGCAACATCGTTATTCTATATCAATTGTTAGAGGACGGGAATATTTTCCATTAAGTGCTAAGTGCTGCAAGGATGCCCTGTAAGCATGCAGCTCTTCGCGATATTTATGGACCCTCTACTGTGTGCCCTTGAGTCTGCCCTGATGGCAATCCGAGTTAGTAGCAATAGCCACATATCTAACGTGATTGCATATGCAGATGATATAAAGTTACTACTAACGTCACCGAGTGAAAATACCCACGGCAGTGGGAATGTGGGACATAACAGTGAAAATAGCTGGGATATCGTACCATGAAAACATGAAAATTCTCGGTGCCGCCTCGTCTTGTTCGAGGAACATACAGCTACAAACAGGGTTTTAGTTTGTCAGTTTTTGCTGGTTTATTAAGATTATGAAATTACACAAAGTTCTTAGTAAGATCACTCTATTATTCTTGATATAAATAAAATCTTTACATAGAAAGCTTATTCCTTCACGGTTCAAGTTGGTGGTGCACTGTCCACAATACACTAAGAATAACATACACTGTACTGACACTCTAGTAAAATTGTGTTGACTCTCAAACAATTGCTGAATTGCCTGTGCAGTAAGTAGTTATAAATAACCCCACAGAACGCCTTAATGAGTGCGGAGAGGGGCAAATGTTGTTGGATTGGACAAAGGAAAGGCTTGCGATAATGCTCCGGGCTTATATGAGAAACAAAACGGATGGTTGACTATTACGCTCTAACCTTAGCATTTGGACTCCGAAATGGAGGCGAGCAGTGTTATGGATTCTAGCTAAATTTGTGGCGTACCGTTTGCAGCAACGGCACAAGCTGCCTTGTCATGACTACTATGACATTCTACAGAGAGCGATGTGGAAACACGTACAACAAGCGACACGTTAGCACGAGAGCTTGGGAAATTACCTGCTTGTAATTACAGATGTATTACCGCCATGAATTGAACACACCTGACCATAAGAGGTGGACGGGAATGTTTTGCAGCTATCTAATATGAATTCAATGTACCAATACGCCCCGAAATGATGCCATTGGAATGAATGTATATCCTTCCACAGCTGGTTAGATATATGTTCCTAATGTAAGCCATATTGCAGTCCCCTCGGCGTGCTATTCTGACCCGATAAGACTCCCAAAATTGTAGATGTAGATTGGAATTTTTTATTGACATAATCCCTCCGATCACACTATGGCCGTGGAGGCAGGAGCGTTTCCTGGGGGTAAAAGCGGCCGGTGCATAAGACTGACAACCTGCCAATACCCTGTGCCGTTGTCACGAAATCTGTGAACCTTAACTCCCTGGAACCCGATGGGACTCTCCAGGCGTGTAACTACTTTACATTTAACTTTTACATTTAACTTTTACATTTAACTTTCTCTAATATAATGCATTTTCATACTACGAAAAAACTATAAAGTCTAAATCTGAGGTAGACTCATAGTGATTAGTGTTTTCTAAACTACACTAATTATTAAAATACCCTTCAGAATCAATTAAACTTGAATATAAGGAACGTGGAAAATTCACTCTCAGGTTTATGTGCATAGATTTACAACAATAGTTATTGTAATTTAAATATTGTCGTTATCCAAAAATAACACACCCTACGGCTCCATGTAGGTTTCATCAACAAATCCTTCACTGTAACACAACAATACATAATGTGTGGTGCACCA
>Ga0123354_10011273_pt1 | contig 13800 bp, 8 predicted proteins | sample TergutLab28metaG_2_FD_97872 | JGI IMG/M metagenome (GOLD analysis project Ga0123354, IMG submission 97872) | Labiotermes labralis P4 segment gut microbial communities from Petit-Saut dam, French Guiana - Lab288 P4 | ecosystem: Host-associated > Arthropoda: Insects > Digestive system > Gut ... | reverse complement strand
GCCCTTGTAAATGAATATAACCCGAGCGTCAAAAAAAGGGGTCCCCCTCTTTGAACCCTTTTCTTTTTTTTTTAAATTTTCCCCTGTAAACACCCCCCCCCCCCGTTCTGAAATTTTGCCTTCACTAAAACGAATGAATGTATAGTACTGAAGTGACGAATTCCTCAAGAACGTATTTGGATGTAACATTTCTGATAAATGATACAGTTTTAATTAAATCCCTGTACAGTTTATGTTATCTGCAATTACGATCAAAATGAAACCGATCAGACAGCATTACAACTTGTGACTTAATGGAAACTTTAGAACGTTTTTGGAAAATTAGAAGTTTAAACAGGCAGAGAAAGATTTCTTCGACATCTTTTGTTCGCTAAATTTGCTTCAGTCAAATAGGCATGCAGATTTTCTGTCATTTACTTATTCATATAATTTATTACGTTATATCACCTTGGAATCGTCCATCCGGCATGAAGTGGTCAGTTTAAAGTTTTGAACTTGTCTTCGTTTCTTGTATATATGATTTTAGTCCGGCATGGAAAATTCTTGTTTCGCTTACAACACCCATAATGGTAGAGTAATCCCATTACAGGCCTGGACAGGCCCTGAGGTTTGCAGGAGGTTGAGTCTCCAAGATTTCAAGACAAGCGGCACATGAAGGTGGTAAGGTTGTCAGTCCTACGCACCGGCCGCCTTTATCCCCCTCCCCCCAGGAAATATACCTGGTACTTATTTCTGTTAGAGGCTGAGTCGACCTCAGGGCCATAGGGTTGCCGAAAGGATCATGTCAAAGAAAAATTCCATTGACACCATCGGGAATCGAACCCGCGACCTTCCGGCTTGTAGCGCAGTGCATCAACCAACTGCGCCACTGCGTACCCCCTACAACACACATAATATTTCATAATTGTAGAGAGCAGTTTAGAATCACGTGCAGAAATTAACTGCGAAGAACATGATGTGACAATACTACACCTCTGACGAAGGAGAGATCGTCAGTCACTATTGTTGTACATTATTTTGTTCTTGATATGTGTTTCGGTTTTTCAGGACAGCCATAATCAATTAAATAGGACGCATTGAAATAATTTAAATAAAATTCAATAGAATAGTACCCTTCTATTTAAATATACGCCTTGTCCAAAAACGTTAGCATGTCAAAAACAGCTATTGGCTTAGTGACATTTTAATTCACTTTAATTAAAGTTGTAATTACTTTCACACTACAAACAACTACAATTCATAATCCAAAAGTGTACCATTATTGTCAGTAAGGTTATTATTACATGCCGTCTTACACCATTATCTCATGACAGTTTATAGTTGTGTTTATTTCCAGCAGTAAAATAAAATTACTGGGTAATTTGCTTCAATAAATATTAAAATTAAGATTATAACTTGTACGTATTATGAATTGTGGAGCTTCTATGAATTAGGCATACACAAATTTATTACTTCTATAACTAGGAATTCCTGAAAGAAGTACGACCCGCACTGATAATTCCATCTAACCTACGTAGCACCGACAGATGTAGCTGTATATTTATGAAAATTATACGTTTTAGGGGTATGTTTTAGACAATAATTTCCTTCATTTGTACAGGATGATAATTGTAAACCCGAAATGTATTAGAAGCTTTTCTCTTTAGACGTGTGCGTCTATATATGCGCAGTTATTCCTCTTACTGAAACTGCTGAATTCAACAGGATAACGCTGTGTGTAATGCAGCCACAATAACAATAGATATCATGAAATAAGTATCTGGAGTCAGGATTGTTTAGGGGACATTTTGGCCACCTGATTCCCTTTTCTAATACCCTCCGAGAATTCTATGACAGGTTCTTCAAGAACACCTACGTCTAAAGTATTCCAAGAAGCGTAAACATGAAAGTGAATTTATCTTAGTAATTAACGAACTTGATGCACAAACTTTTTGTTTTACAATAAGTTTATTTCATTCCTCTGCATGTTTCGAGCACCATGTACTCATCATCAGGAGTTCAAAATTGTATTATACAGCCTCTGGTATCAATACACCTATAGGTGTGATGAGTGAGTACATGGTGCTCGAAACATGCAGAGGAATGAAATAAACTTATTGTAAAACAAAAATTTTGTGCATCAAGTTCGTTAATTACTAAGATAAATATACTCAGATTCACGGTCAGCAAAACATAACAAAAATGGAAGTGAATATCGCAGTTGTCATGGAAATGTGACCAAGACACGTTTAACAGGATTGTTTTATGTATGAACAAATGGAGAATATTTTCAGCACTTTTTTTGAACAGTGATTTGTGTTTCGATTTTAGTTGTAAAATGCGGTGCCTTCTGTTTGGGTACTGTTTTAATTGGATAACTGTAGGCCTATTGACGGAGGGACTGAGTTGAATAAAGAAAGCGCGTAGTTTAATCTCGATATCAAGTCACCATGTAGCACAACAACTTTCTGAAAAAGTTTTGTTTCCTCCGTAATATATTCTGGTCTCCACCGAGCTAATTTGAATACTTAACTTATTAGCTAAGGACCATCATGCGGAAAAATACCTATTATTTTCTCAGAAAGCGCAATACAGTGCAGTTAATTAAAATATTACAGTGCTTGTATTTTAAACGTTAATAATAATGCTGTTATTGTTTTCCTGCGGCTGAATCAGGTTTTAATTTCCATTTGAAATTGTTTAAATAAAAGTCAGAAGGTAAAATACACGTACCTGAGAACATATTAAATTGCAAACACAGGAAAAGAGAAATGAGTGATTATTTAGATGTGAAGAGAGTTGCAATGAAGTCGCTATGTCGTTCACAGAGAAGGAAGGAGAATAAGTTCAAGATACCCTCTTCCAAATTCACAAATACTGTGCTATGCGTCATCCAAGTTATTAAAAATGATTGATATTACAAATTTTTATAACGTTGAAAATTTAGTCGAATTTTAACTAGTTAAAGCCCACTATACATGCTGCCATGTTAAACATTAAAACCTCTGCACTTTGCCCCTATAGTGTATTTATGTATTCCGTATGATTATCACAATGAACACGCATTATATCCCGGAAACAGCGTTCACCGACTTGTCCGTCCAGTGACAGCACACCGTGTCTTCTTTGTGGTACGAACTGAATCTTGACATATGATATGAATTAATTTTAGGCCTTAAGCCAGCTCTTCAGCCTACCTCCGTCAAAAGGACGAGCGGACAGTGCCTGGGAACTTTGAGAGTAGTAAAATTTTCTGTCCATTCCTAAAAATGAAGGTAGTGCTTCTCATTACACTCTCTTCCTTTTGTCCCTTATGTCTTCTTCCTTTCCTTTAGTCTTAAAAGGGTTAATATGCTGGTCGTCCAACTTGTGCGATCATAACCGTGCGAAGAAAGACGGGTCCTCGTAAATTTGTAATGGAATACGGAAGATATATGACGTCTCACTTAAAGCTATTTACCTACAATTTTGAGACCTAAAATAATGTCATAAGACTTATAAACCGCCGATGATGTGCTGTATATCAACTTTCATGCAGTTCAGAATTAATGGAATGTTCGTTCCACCTTGTTATGCTTGCCTTTAATAGCCAACTACTCAAAATTCGATTTATTTCTCCAAAAATTAATTATGTATGCAATTTTATTTTTATTATTCACATTAAATTAATGTTCTAATTTTAACTAATTGAAATTTTAACTCTGTATCTCTCTCCCTCCCATTTTAATATTGTTTTAACGTTCAGTACACATGCCGTTCATTTAAGTTTCATTGCACACTTATCGCGGTCCCAAATTAAATTTAGATCTGTTTCTTCTGTACATGCAGAAATTGCGGTACATTGCACATTTATGACATGATCTATCTATATATATATATAACCTGCCCTCACTTTTTAAAACATATTTCATGAAATAAAATATGTATGAATCAACGTTATTGTGGAATACAATGGAAGAGAGACATACCACGTTCACTTGCGGAATAGGGATCAAAATTTCGAAGCTCTCTCTACCAATTCCCATCACCTCGGAAATCATTCTCATCTCATTACCTTTCTCCTTTTTATAGCCTTTTCAAATCTGTACCTGCGTATGATCGTGAGCTCGGTTTTTCATTCCGTGCAATTCTTTATCTTCATACTGTCATATTTTCTTTTCCTGTCTCATTGACTATAGTTTAACCACTGCCTTGTTAATTACGCCAACTCAGCTTGCACTACGTCAGACTGATATTAAATGTAAGCTTATATTAAACACAAATGAATGTTCGTGCTTTTATAATCTGCCCAGCTTACCATCGACTATCACTGGTAGATTGCGTCCCGCCAATTGGGAAACACTAGACTATGAGCCCTCTGAGATATTGTGAGCTAAGTTCCATTAGTTTCATGGAAACCTGTAGAAGTTGAATCGTACTAAAAACGAACACATATATCATGAACATGTTTCAGAAAAATTTTGGTTTGAGACTAGTTGGAAATGATCAAATGTCAAAACTAATTCTAGTGACATGTGCTTGATGTAAATTATATATGTAGAGCTTTCAACACGCTGAAATAAGTTACCTTATTTAAAATTCCACAGATTACCTTACTTAACATGTAGGCCTATTTCAAAGAGTCAGGGTCTATAGGAGACGCCTATTGGTTCCAGGAGAGATGGTGATTTCTAGCGACAAGTACGAGGTCGACATGATCAGCAAGTCTATCTTTGAAGTACGGATGGTGCTGGTGATAAGGAACTTCCAACAACGCGACGTTGGTTCGTACCGTTGTATCGCCAAGAACTCTCTTGGCGAAGTGGAAAGCAACATTCGCCTTTACGGTAAGTTCTCTCTTGCTTGCAGGAACAGAGTAAAACAAGTGTCGACTGAGATAGAGTGACAGGCACATCAGATTGAACACAGTGGAACATGTGTGACCTTGAACGCAGTATCGCATATGTTCCATTGACTGCAGTAACATATCATACTGACCTGAACACAGTAACACGCTTGTTACCTTGAACACAGTACCCCGTATGTTACGTTGATTGCAGTAACGTATATCCTACTGACCTGAACACAGTAACACGAGTGTTACCTTGAACACGGTACCCCATATGTTACTTTGATTACAGTAACGTGTATCATACTCACCTGATCACAGTAGCACGCGTGTTATCTTGAATACAGTACCCCATATGTTACGTTGATTGCAGTTACGTGTATCATGCTCAGCTGAACACAGTAGCACGCGTGTTATCTTGAACAGAAATTCATGTGCTTACCAGAACGCAGTGATGCGTATCCAACTATCTTGAACACACATACATGCTAGCTTTAGCAGAATAACACATACACTGTCATTAGGATAATAACACACTTAATGTTTTAAACAAAATAATAAGCCTACTGTCTACACTGTACCAAGACATGCATTATAGTAGTTGTAGGGGCATGTAGTATCTTTAAAATAGAAACACGTACATTATCCCAAATTCAGAGACACTTTAATTATCTTAGTAATACACTATCGTATTAAACGCGATCCGTGGTAGGTTATGTCAGTTTACACATAGACTGAAACAATTTCCCTCTATAAGTAGCGAATCTTCAAACATATTCCAGCAAACTTTTTTTTTATTTATGTATTTAGAACTGCAAATTTACAATCTACTCCCAGTGAGCAATAAGCAAATGTGAGGTAAGAGACAACGGGAGGGAGTAGTCATCCATCGACGAGACTCCGACGGGCCTCACGGGGCGGTAGGTAAAGTTAGTCGCCGGTTACAGTATGAAGATCAGATGGCCATCGGCGCTTTAGCCGCCGGGCAACGTTGGGGGGGGCGTAGACAGGGTAGCAACCAGGGCATTGCGATGTCCAGCCAGCCGGCTGTGGTAGAGGAGGGAGGATCTGTAGATCTCCGCTGAGACGAATGGTATACCAAGGTCGGTATGCAGTTGGAGGTTGGAGACATAACAAGAGGCGTTGGCAAGGGAGCGTAGAATTTTGGATTGGAGACGTTGAAGGATTTTCGTGTGAGAGGCCTTCGCACAGTCCCACAGCTGGATTCCGTATGTCCACACGGGCTTGAGGATACATTTGTAAAGGAGAAGTTGGTTTGGAAGAGAGAGTTGGGAGCGACGACTTAAAAGCCAGGACATGGCTCGTAGTTTGAGGTCGAGGTGTTGACGCTTAGTTTGGATGCGTTTCCGCCAGGTCAGTTGGCGGTCGAGATGTAACCCGAAGCACTTGACGTCGTGTTTTACTGGGATCGGGTTGGTGTGCAGAAATACAGGAGGGCAAGTAACGCGTCGTATGGTGAAGGTAATATGTGCAGACTTCGCCGGGTTGACACGGATTTTCCACAGTGTGAACCAGTTGTGGAGGAGGGTTAAGTGGCTGTGGAGGCGCTGGGATGCGACGGCAGGATCACGATGCACCGCCAGGAGCCCCATGTCATCCGCAAAAGTCGCGATGGTGGTGTAGTCCGTCGTGGGTAGATCGGCGGTGAAAAGTAAGTAGAGCAGGGGGCCAAGAACACTGCCCTGGGGGACACCGGACCTCACCTCGTAGCAGTCAGAGCACACAACATTATACCTGACCTGGAAGTACCGGTCGGTAAGGTACGATTACAGGAGCAGATAGTATGGGCTTGGGAGGGAGGCCTTCAGTTTATACAGCAAGCCGATGTGTCACACTTTGTCGAACGCCTGGGCGACGTCAAGGAAGACCGCCGTGCACAGTGCGCGTTCCTCAAGGCTTGTCACGATCGCATTGACAACACGATGCGCCTGTTGGGTAGGAGAGTGGCCGGGTCGAAAACCAAACTGGTAGCCGGGAATGAGGTGGGAGAGGTCCACATCGGACCGAAGTCGCTTTAGGAGGAGTTTCTCAAAAACCTTAGACGGAATGGGAAGGAGGCTGATAGGGCGATAAGAGGCCACGTCATGGGCCGGTTTACCAGGTTTCGGCACCATTACAATTTGTGCAAATTTCCACAGGAGCGGGCAGTAGGAGAGGCGGAGGATACTGTTGTAGAGAGTGGTAAGGAGGACGACAGCCGCAGGCGGTACTTCCTGGAGCACCTTCCCTGAGATGAGGTCATAACCGGGCGCCTTGCGCACATTTAGGCGCGCAATCGCTGCGGACACTTCCGCGGGGGAGAAGGGTGTGATAGGGAGAGACATGGGGCAAGGCACATCTAAGGAATCGGACACCACGAGGTCGTGAGGATGATATATATATATATATATATATATATATATATATGGGCCTATTTACATGAAAATGCGTGTTGTGAAAAGTTCGAAAGACACATTAAAATTTTGGTGCTATTCAATACATACGTGAAAATGTTTAAATTCCATATCACTTTTAAACATATATATCTCTCTATACTTTTTTATATTTGTCCAACAAATACACAATATATATTAACAATATCTGTTTCTTAAAACCCTTCTATATGTTTCGATGTATATACGTCATCCTCAGGGGATATCTTAATTATGTACGCTATAGTTACAAAATAGATAAAATGGAAACTTTTAGACAGGTGATTGTTACAGAAAATCGATAGATTAGAACCTCTGAACTTCGTAAAATGCGCCTGGTTGTTTGTAATTCTTAAAAGTCTCTTTTTATTACAGTACATAGAAAGTTTAGAGTGTTTTTGTGCGGTTGGTGGCTGTATATACAATCAATAGAATATGGAATTATGGTTCTTGTGGGCTCAATCCTGCAGTGAATAAAATAAATTGCAATAAGTCAATAAAATGTTTATACAAATGTATAAACATCGGAACATGCAGCAGTGCTTTAAGAAACATATTGTTAATATATATTGTACATTTGTTGGACAAATATAATTAAATTATAATTAAATTCTACAAAATGCACGGTGCATACATCAAGATCTCTAGTGCTGCATTTGTTCGATGGGCAGGCCTGTGTCGAAGGGAGAGAACAAAGAAAGTTGTAATTTAAACCTTATACAAAGGGTTTAAAATAATTATATGTCAAAGGTGCGTAAACTGAACTGGGGTTGTTGGAAAGATGATAGAGAGATGTCGGTGTAATTTTAAGTTAACTGGTGAGATAAATATGCTAACTACAATTAGCTCTGTGATACGGGTAACTCAGTCACTGCAGTTACTAGTGTACTGGTTGAACAATTAAACAAGCACGGTTCGATTCCCAGCATATGGAGCAGGAGATGAAGTGGCAGAGACGTGACGCTAACCACTGATATACATCTAATACCTGATGTTAGGGCCAGACACACTAGATCCACAAGATCAGGATTCTTGTTTACCTGCAGTGAAAAACTGTGCTTTTATACGGTTGGCGTATACGACCTAAACGTTTCCATCCTCCCTCCTTTCTTCTCGTTTCTCATTCTGGGGTATCGGCTTTCTCGGTGTCCAGGCCTGTGATTGTTACGCTAGTTACTGCACCGTACTTGCGGAGTCTTCACCAGGGACACGAATTCATTGGACTTTTTTTTGGGACAGGTCTGTAGTTCGAGACTTGTCGTCGACCTATTTATGTTCCTTATATTGCCATGTGTGTATAACCAAAAAACGTCGACACTAATAATAGACATTACTTTTCTCGGCGTATGAAGTTAACCTATTTAGAAGGATATTTGAATACATTTAAAGAATTCACTGACTGAGACTTGAGGATAGCTACAGAATTCAGCAGAGGTAGCACGGTTGTCGCGCACCTCACCACGTATGACGAGACTATAGGATGGACGACCGACTAATCGTTTGACTTTCGGCAGGGGATTTTTCTTTTCTCCAATATGTCCGGACCAGTTCCGGAGCACACCCAGCCTCCTCTCCAAATTATTCTGAGGTATCTTCCCCGAGAATAAAGCACTCGAGGCCTAAATGTGTCTAACTTTCATGTGGTTCTGTGTTTAATTGTAGTGTACGTAGGGATAACTATAATTCAGTATGAGAATTTTCAAACGCAGGACAGCTTTTACTTGCGGATGTTCACAATAGAATATACGCACTACCTGATGAATATTTCACTGACTTGGTGCCGTCCTCAGGGTTTCGTTTCACCAGCTGTCGAGGATATAATACACGTAGGCCAATCTCATGACAAAGTAGTAAAAATAATAAATTAAAATGCATAAAATATAAACTTAGTTACGGTTAGCACACACTACGGATATACTGTGCTGCGTATATTTAAACTTGTTTTCATGGTGGTTATTTATTCTGAAACATGCAGAGACTTTAGTTGTATCTTATATTAATTACAGGATTATCGTTAGACTGATATTATAGCTTACGTATTGCTTAAAATAAGTTGATCACAATTAATAAGACCTGATTGCTGACGTCGCTATGTAACGTAATTATGGTTATGTCTTACTTTAGTGGGTTAACAGTTGTGCTATAAAGTGACAGTGAATAGCAGATAGCACAATAGCAATTCCCTTAAAATAAATACAGCTGCTATACTTGGGTAGCGTGTACTAATATTTTCTTTTGGTAATTATCACAGAGATCCCAGGACCGACACGTAGGGTTTTCCAACCTCGGTACGACGAGGAGGACTACGTGGACCAATACGGGTCTGCAGAACGAGAGGAAGAGGAGGAACAGTCTAACACTGTGGTCCAAAGAGCTGGGGTCATCCCGACCCTGGGCCCTCCAGCTCTAGGAACGCATCATACTTACACTGAGAATCAGGTACCCATTCCTCCGGCTCGCGGCGGAGGTCCTAAGCCCAGTACCAACAGAGGTTCCGACTTGCAACATGGACAAATTTGGATCTTTGGACTTGTGTCACTTCTTCTCGTCCTAGGAGTAATGGATGAAGTTTAAATAAACGGTGTTTAGCTAAAACAGAACACTGTTATTATTTAGTAACAATGTCTGCTGCAGAAACAGTCCTGACAAAAATATCTGAGACAACGCAGAGCAGCATCAGTGTCTGTGACAGAACACAATGCTGACGTAACAATATCTGTAACGGAACACAGTCCCAAGAACATAAGAGTTTGTGACAGAACACAATGCTGACGTAACAGTGTCTGTAACAGAATACAGTCTCAAGAGCACCAATGTCTGTGACAGGACACAGTACGGGAGAAGCAACAGCGTTTACGACAGAGACACAGCAAAAATGTTTGTGAGCGAACACAACATTTACATAATGAAAACTTCTGCGTCAAAGCACAGTTTGATGTAGCAAATTTGTTGAGTGTTCATGTACTTCCATTGAGCTTACAGTGAAATATTGCGCTGATTTATGTGTGCTACGTAATTTGAACTGCCTTCGGAAAGGCGGCAAGTGCTTACTCTAAATCGTTAATGTGGAAGAACCTAGGTTCTTAAGATATCTTCCAAGATTTTAAAATCTTTGTTGAGCTAAACCATGTTTTGTAAACTGAATATAGACAATTTGCAGACAAGCTTGACATTAAACATTATTACCTTCGTTAAAATCTGGAAGATATGAGATTTATTACTACAGAATTTCTTGGTGAAGGCTATCCAGAATTAAATAATCTAGTAACTAATAAAGTATAGTGCAGCACTGTGCATTGACAATAATTTGACTTCACCTTGGTGTGAAGTGGACAAATTTCACGGCGAATCATAATTTCGGGACATTGTATGCAATTTGACTGGAATATAGTATTACACCAGCAGTGAGCAGATGCGTTTTATGGATGTGTAGCACTTAACAGTTTGACTGCAAATCAGGCACTGCGGTCGGCGCTGTGAAAGAAACCTTGAACGATATATTGATTTTAATTTTATAATAATAAATTAATCGATTTTAAGCACGTCGACGAAGTAAATATTAATCTGAAATAGTATAGGGATTTTTTAAGCATAAAAGTAGAGACATCATGAAAACTTGCAAAATTTCCAGAAAGTAAGGGAATATTTTTGTAGGTATTAAGTTAAGTGCACACTATTTTTTCCTGTTCATTACATGAAAAGCAGAATTTAAGTTTATCTTCCAGAGAATACGCGGGCATACACCTAACCCCAGTGTCTCTGAAAAGTCACCCCTTTCAATAGACGGGAATGTCACTGAAAAGAATATTTCGTGTTTTGTTTGAAGCATTCATTGTTCGAAAACTCTATGAAGAATGTTCCGAATGGGGTTTGCCTTGCATTCTTTCAGATTATATGGTTTTAAATCGTTGGTAACACGAGACAAAACAGATCATTAATAAAAGCATGTTATCTTCAATTATATTGTGCAGTAAGTAATACTTAAATTCAAATAGCCTTACACATAGGCCTACCATTTACACCAGGAATTTTCTTGAGCTGCACTGCATATTAAATATTTTTGTATATGAATTAGTCTTGTAGAAAACATACGTTTTATCACACAAAACCACCTTCGGGCCACCAATGATATAGCAAACTGGATCATTTGTTCACTCGTAACTATTAACAGCCTGATTTTTTCTATAAAATTTACTGTATCATATAGGGAATCTAATTTTTTTAAACCAGAAAACGTTTAAAAATGAGTTTTATACGAAGACTTGTTTTAATTATAGTATTATGAACAATGTTAGGAAGTGATACGCAAGTACAGCTTAGCTAACACGCAGCAAATTAATTCATTACGGACAGGGCCTCTGATTCACACACTTTCTACACTTCTTGATAGAAGTGTAGAAAGTGTGTGAATTTTAAAGTTCTCACACTGGTAAATACGGAGATTTACTTCTTCCGACATATGACACCGTGTAGTTTGGTATAAAAGTACCCAGGTTTTAGATCCATCCGCTGCCATCAAATGCAGGAGGACCTAATGGTGTCATAAGCTGAAGACTCCAGACTTGGTTACTGTAATTAGTTTCGTAATAACCACGTCCTTACGTGCTCTGATGCTCACTCACTTCCCTTTCCAATGAGAAAGAAAGTTGGGCAAAGAGGCTGTTACCAGATGTAACGGAAAATAGAACGTGAATTGACCACTCGCATCTTTAGAGCGTCGAAATTAATGACGCGATTTATAATCGTAACACACCTTATCTCTGTGCCTAAACCCACGTACAGTATTGTGTATTTGCTCTTTATGGAACCATATACAGAGCTAAGGATGGACTTCGAAAACTTAATTTTTCTCCATAAAGTTTAAAGTGTAGGGTAAGAAATCTTTGTGCTCTCTGAGTGTGTGTTTGTCTCCTGGGGTGAACTTCTAAAGAGACAGACTGATTCACGAAATTATGACAAAGGTAGACATCCGAACACCATACTCTTTAATTGCCTACAGCCGTTTATGACAACGTGGTGACTTTGCGAACGTGACGGACAGGAGCGACACTCATGTCATCTAGTGGATATCCCAAAATTTAGGCCCGATACACTGTGATGAAGTAACTTTTGTATAGATATTATATTGCAGAATGTAAAATTCCAAAAGTGTTGTCGTGTTATAAGGCTGTTTTTAACTTCCTGTTTGGTGGTGGTAACAATCGAAATGCTGGAAGTAATCATATGAAATGAGATCTTCGCTCTTCTGGGTTCTTACGCAGCGTAAGTTAATAGTTATTACCGACGTGTCGGGATAACCTATTATCCTTCTCATCTTCAAATGTCAAACAGTACTTCTTTTCTCGGACTGCTTGACACATTAAGGTAGAACCGATAGGCTGTCCCTAAACGTCGGTAACTAACTTTCGGGAGAGCGAAGATCTCATTTACATGACGGCGGAAACTTTAAATTACTTATATTCATAAGAACTCTAATAAATCGGTGAATGTTAGAAGTATAAACATGGCGAAAATGCGAAATTTGAGGCTACATTTGAGAAATTTAATATGTACAAAATCTGTACCTAAGTAACAATTTCATAAAAAATGAAATAAAGTAATAATAGTAATGATGATGATGATAGTGATAATAATAATAATAATATCTTAGTACAGGGGTGCACAAATATTCCAAAAATGTGACAGCGTCCACAACATTCAAGTAATCAGAACGGCGACGTTAAGAGAGGTGCTTACTGAAGATTCGTAAACATTATGCGCAGTCACAGGGAGTTTAGTCGTCCAGGCGACGGCGCCCGAGATCTGACCACCCCTGGCGTAACAAATGCCTTGCACTGTGCGTCTGTGCCACAGGAAATTAAGCTTTTTGCATTACTTTCGGAACGCCTTGTTTCTTAACCCTGTGGCGCCGGAGTTAATTACTCGTGTCACTTGACTGCGTGAAGGACTACACCGATCCTAAGAGAGCAGTTAGGAATTAAGGGACTCTGGAGTTTAGTAAATCAGCACTACGACAGTCAACGTCTTAACATAGCAGTGTGTCAGGTGTCTCCTTACAGTATAGGACAAACATCAGTACTCTGTTCCACACCAAAAGTTTTCAAATATTTAGACGTATTGTGCTTCAAAATGTATGTATTTCATTCTTATGCGTATTGGACCGTGCATCATCTTGATATTTGAGTAAAGGTAGACCAACTTGATGACACTTGCTTTATTATATCAATTTACTGCTCAACATGTTTCGGATGTTAATACATTCATCTTCAGGAGATTGCGACTACTTGGTGCGTTATTGTGTAGGCTGTAATGTGCTGACTTGAGGCGTGTTGGTGTTATGTAGCGGGATTGGCTGTTGGTGATGTGGCATCCGAGTGCAGGCTCAGCCTGCACTCGGATACCACATCACCAACAGACATTCCCGCTACATAACACCAACACGCCTCAAGTCAGCCTACACAACGCAACAAGTAGTCGCAAGCTCCTGAAGATGGATGTATTAACATCCGAAACATGTTGAGCAGTAAATTGACATAATAAAGCAAGTGTCATCAAGTTGGT
>Ga0123354_10011272_pt1 | contig 13800 bp, 7 predicted proteins | sample TergutLab28metaG_2_FD_97872 | JGI IMG/M metagenome (GOLD analysis project Ga0123354, IMG submission 97872) | Labiotermes labralis P4 segment gut microbial communities from Petit-Saut dam, French Guiana - Lab288 P4 | ecosystem: Host-associated > Arthropoda: Insects > Digestive system > Gut ... | reverse complement strand
GACAACTTGACGACCTCGTGGGAAGCGGGCTTGAATCGCATGATCCTGGGTTTTGCCATGGGCGACGGCCCGCCGTTTCATGGAATTGTTCCCTGGGATGGGATTGAGGGCGGCGATGGACGCCTCTTGGGGCGGCTATACGCCTTCATCGCCCTAATCCAAACGACGCTTCGTGAATTCGCTGAGGATTGCCCGCCGCGCGGCTGGCTGAGCCGTTTCGCCGCGCTTGCGGCCAGGCTCTTCCCAAATCTTGAGGCAGGCGACGACGCAGGCGACGAATTGGCTGGATTGCGGCAGGTATTTGCCAACTTGGCGGCAATTCCGGAAAACGAGCACCACGAACCGGTTAGCCTGGCGATGATTACCGCTTGGCTGCGGCGGCAGGCGGAAACGCCAGCGGCGAGCGGTTTTTTGCGCGGCCGGCTGACCTTTTGCTTAATGCTGCCCATGCGGTCGATTCCCTTCGCCGGGATTTTCCTTTTAGGATTAAACGATGGCGAATTCCCGCGCCGCAACGCCACCGCCTCTTTCGACCTGTTACAGGAAAGTTTCCTCCTCGGCGACCGGAGCGCCCGCACCGATGACCGCTATCAATTTCTTGAGGCGATATTATCAGCAAGAAGAACGCTCTTTCTGAGCTATGTTGGTAAAAGCGAGAAGAAAGGCGAGGATTTGCCGCCGTCGTTGGTGGTCACTGAGCTTTTAGAATCGTTGGCCCGTGATTATGGCGTCCGTGATCTCGTGACCGAACAGCCGCTGCACCCCTTCGACCGCCGTTATTTTTCTGGAGAAAACCCGGACTTATTCAGCTATGCCACCGAATTGGCGCCACGGAAATATCCTGAAAATCCAGCAAAAAAACGTCCCTGGTGGCACGGCGAAATCGCCTTCGCGCCGAAAGTAGTGCCCCTAAGCGACTGGCTGGAATTTGCCGCCCATCCGCAACGCTACTTCTTCCGCCGCCGCTTAGGCGTCGATTTACTTGAAGCCGTGGAGCGCATCCCGGAACATGAAAATTTCACCCTTAATGCTTTAGAGAATTGGCAAACTAACCATGAGATTATTGCCGCCATCGCCGAGGGCAGGCCAAGGGAGGAAACGGCGGCGAAACTGGCAGCCTCCGGAGTCTGGCCGCAAGGCGGCCCCGGCCAAGCGCTGTTCCAAGAAAAATGGCGGGCGCTGGCTGAGTTTGTCACCACCGTGGCTAATCTCAATTTAGGGCAACTCTTGCCGCCCTGCTCTTTCACGCTGGGTTGTGGGGCATTTCAATGCCAGGGGACGCTGAGCTATTGCCATGAGCGCGGCCTGTTGCTGACCAATCACCGGCGTTTAAAAGGAAAAGATTTGCTGCAAGGCTGGCTGTATGCCCTGCTGCTGCGCCATTTACCTGACTTACCGCAGGATGTCATCCTAGCTTTTGATGATGGCGTCTTCCGGCTGCGGGCCGACGATGCTATCCCCAGCCTCGAAGACATGGCCAATCTCTTTATCAGCGGCAGCCGGGCGCCGTCACCGTTACTGCCTGAACCAGCCCTTACCTGGGCTAAACAAGAAGCTTCATCTTCAACGCGTAAAACCCTTACCGCGACCGACAAGGCTGAACAGGCGCTACAAAAAGCACTGAAGGATGGCCATGAGCCCGAGTGGAAAAAACTTTTCGCCCACGCCGATGCGCCCTTGTGGCGCACTGAGCATGAGAATGCGGCAAAAAAGATTATCCTTCCGATTTATTCCATGCTGAGAACGATATAAAAAGGCGTGAAGGGTATAATCCCTTTTATGCCGTTTTTCGGGCAATACCCAATTTCCGCATTTTCTTGCGCAGGGTCGAGGGATTGATATTCATCACCTTGGCCGCGCCCTTTTCTCCGGAAATGCGGCCATGGCATTGAGCAAGGACGCTGCGAATGTGGTCTTTAACCACTTCGTCGAGCACCAACTCATCAGGCGGCTGTTTCTGGAGGGCCAGTTCTTCCCTGCTCTTTTGCGGCGTCAACACCGTCGCCTCCGTCTGTTTCAAGACGCCTATTTCCTGAAAGAAAATCTGGTCGCCGGTATCAAAGATCAGAGCGCGCTCAACCGTATTTTCCAGCTCTCTGATATTGCCTGGCCAATCATAGTCCATCAGGCGGCTCATTGCCTCCGGGGCCGGGACAGGTATAGGTCGCCGCTTCATTTCCTGGGCCTTTTTCTGGATAAAATGGGCCACCAAAGCAGGAATATCCTCTTTGCGCTCCCGCAAAGGCGGTAGAGTGATGGGAAATACTTGCAAACGGAAGAATAGGTCGGCGCGGAACTGTTGCTCCCGCATCATCCATATCAGGTCTCGGTGCGTCGCGGCAATTATTCTGACATCCACCTTCACCGTTCCATCGCCGCCGACCCGATCGAATTCTTTCTCTTGAAGCACTCGCAACAGACGTACCTGCGCTTCCGCCGATAGCTCGCCGATTTCGTCGAGAAACAAAGTGCCTCTATGCGCCCGTTCGATCACTCCCCTTTTTCTGGCCACCGCGCCGGTAAAAGCGCCTTTTTCATAACCGAACAGCTCACTATCGAGCAGAGTTGCTGGGATTGCACCGCAGTTGACCTTGATGAATGGTCCCCGATGCCGCCGCGACATGCGATGCACGGCTGCCGCGATCACTTCCTTGCCAGTGCCGGTTTCTCCCAGAAGCAGGCACGGCGTATCAAGTGGCGCCACCTGATAAATCTGGCGCATCACCTCTTTTAAACCTCGATCGGCGCCGACAATCTTCTCGCTCGAGATTTTACGCAACTCTTCCTGCAAGTAACGGTTGTCGTCGGCAAGCAGCTCCTGTAAGCGTTTCATTTCACGATAACGCATATTGTTAGTCAACGCGATGGCGCAGGGTTTGACCAACAGGCTTAAGAGATGGACATACTCGCTCGCCAGGGGCTTGGCACTTTCGACGGACAGCACGCCGAGCATGGTTCTGTTCAGAACCAAATCGAGCAACACCGCGGCGTTATTGGTGGCACCGAATTTGGTAGCGGTCGCCGTTTCCATCTCATAATCGCCTAAACGGTCGACACAGCGGATCCTCAGCGAGCGCTGGCGGACTATCAGCTCACGTGTTCTCTGGCTAAGTTTGCTTTTCACGGGAACGCCCGTCCACACCGCGCGATTGGTGTAGACCACAGTTTCCAGCGTCCCCTCGTCTCGGTGATAGATGTGCAGGCCCATGTGCAAGGTGCCAGGAATGGATTCACGCACGTAGACCAGACAGTCCTGCAGCGTTTCCTCCAATTCCAGGCCACCGCAGATTTTCAAGGTGGCGTTCTTGAAAAACTCATTTTCATCGACTGGCATGATAGTTGACTCCCTGTATTCCCGTCCCATTTGCCGCTTCTTACCGACTCTAGGCAAATAGGGCGTTTTTTTTCGCGCCATGGCGCATCTACTCGTAGCGATACCGTATTGAGCCGCCATTTTCAACTTCTTTGATCAATGGCACGCATCCTGCTTATCGACTATAAGCGCCGCGCGATCCATGAAACGTAATTCCAATCGATTACCAAAACAAAAAACGATGCCTTATTGGCGTCATAGATAAGGGGAGGAGCATGCCCATGGGAGAATGGAAACAATTTGCCGTGGGCTCCGGTCTTGGCTGGTCTGAGGGATGAAAAATAGGCCGAATGGCGATTGGAGCCTGTAACGCCATTACCATGTCCTGACTTGGCTGGGCTGCGTAACTTAGGAACCGTTTATCTGGCGGTCAATTCTCTGCTGCGCGACGGCAATATTGTCTTCTGCGTTAGCCATTCCGAAAACCTGGTTTCATTATCGAAAATTCATTGCCGAATAAAGGAGACTATATGACGCAAAATCGCAAGAAACGAACACGTATCGCAGCGGTTGCCCTACTTGGCGCCTTGAGCGCGGCATCCGCCTTGCCCGCCCACGCCGAAACCAAGGCGGATGCATTGAAGCGCGCCGAAAGCAAGATAGAGGTATTGGAAGCGGAATTGGCGAAACAAGGAGCTCTGATCAACAAACTGCTGGCCACCCAAAGCAGTCAAAAGGAAGCGATCGAAAAAATCGAAACCCGTCCAGTGCCTCCTGCACAGCAGCCTCCAGCGCAAGTTTCGCTGAAAGCTCCGGCAGACGACGACAAAACCCAATACAAAATGTGGCCTCCGCCCCTGGCGGATCAAAGAAGATGGGCGCCACCAGGCGCGGACAGCACGATTCTTGCAAACCTTCTCAAAGACTTCCGCTGGTATGGCACGTTGGATGTCAACGCCGCGGTCAGCAATAGCGGCCATGGCTCCCATTTCAGTGTCGGTTCCGGCGGTATGACCGCGTCCGGCCTCGGCATCAAGGGCGATAAGGAAGTCTGGGACGGTTGGCACGTGGTTACCGAACTGGAAATGAGCGTCGATATGTCAATCGGTAGCGCGGGCGCTGGGGCCACATCCATTGGCGCCCAGACAGGTGGAGGACCATACGGGCTCTCTTCCCCCGCTATAACCGGCACCGGCAATCAATTGTTCGCGCGTCAAGCTTGGCTCGGTCTTGGCAACGAAACCTATGGCTATGTGACTCTTGGCCGTCAATATTCTGGCTCATACATTGCAATGGGCAACAACGCCTTCGGCATCGGCTTCTATGGCAACAGCGGCCCGTGGCTGTCGATGTGTGTCGGGTCAATGGCCGCCCGGTACAGCAACTCCATTGTTTATCACACGCCTCACTTCTTGCAAGGAGGCTTCGACGCTTACCTGCTTTACACCGCTGGCAGTGAGAACAACATCGACCAAGACTATGCCAACTCCCTCACTTCCGTGCTAACGGACGACGCTGGGTCAGGCTGGGATGGAGCCCTGTTCTATTACTTCAAGGACATCCCGCTGAAATTGGCGGTATCGGCATGGCAAATAAAGCACGCTTCTTACGATGCCCTTCACGGCGAGACAGGCCCGGCTACCAATAGTGGCGGACAATTCGTCGCCAGTTATGATTTTGGTTTCGCCACGATTTACGGCGATTACATGTATGGCACACAAAGAGGCGGCAATTACGAGAATGTCACGAAAGCCTTTGCGGAGTCAGAAGGCTGGATGTTCAGCGCCAAGATTCCGGTTCCTCACTTCAGCAGGCACGCCATCCTCGTCGAGTACGGTCATCTTAACGTCATGTCTGGGAATAATGCGACCATGATTCCACCTGGCGTAAGTGGCCCAGGTAGCCCAGGTTTGAAAAGTGGAGACGGTACCTTGCTTGGTATCGCCTACGTTTACAAGCTCTTCGACCAGACATGGCTGTACGCCAACTACGGGCAGATGTTCAACGGTGACGATTCCACCTATGCCGCGCAGAATGGCGGCGACATAGTCGGCTGGACTACAGCTGGCGGAAATCCACGCGCCGCAATGATAGGTATCAATACCAGGTTCTAGGGCCTCTTCGTTCAAAATCTCTCGAACTTCCTCTTCTCCCATCGTTGGCGCTCAGCATTACCCGCCCACGATGGGAGAAGATGCTAGGCCATTTAGTTCACTGGATGGAGATTGTCAAATGTCCCTTGTGGCGCGGATAAACCACCTTCGCGCCACAAACTGTACTCTTGGAACATGGAACAAGCGCGGACACAAGGATCGTTATCAGACAAGGGTCGGGATAAAAAACGTTCTGATGTTAGCAAATCTTTTCCACATGGGGCGTTTCGTTACCTAGCCTAATTCAAGTTCGTTGAGATCGGATCAAATGGATCCGTACACCTTTTTTTTAGGAGGATAACGCATACTCTTCACTACTAGCTTTATTTAAGTTTGTTGGTACCGGATCAAATAGATCCACACACATCATCTTCAAGGAGGACATCGTCATGCAAATCAACAAAGACAAGGTGTTTATCGTTACCGGCGGCGCGTCCGGTCTGGGAGAAGGCACAGTACGTATGCTGGCGGCGGCCGGCGGCAAGGTTGTGATTGCCGACCTACAGGCCGATTTGGGCGAGGCTTTGGCAAAGGAAGTCGGCGGCGCTTTCGTCAAGTGTGACGTGAGCAGCGAAGCCGACGGTCAAGCCGTGGTGGCCAAAGCCCAATCGATGGGTAAGCTGATGGGCTTGATCAATTGCGCCGGCATTGGCTGGGGCGAAAGAACCGTGGGTAAAAACGGCCCCCACAGATTGGAGACGTTCACCAAAGTTATCATGGTCAACTTGGTGGGCACCTTCAATATGATCCGTCTGGCGGCCGACGCCATGGGCAAAAACGAGCCGGAAAGCACCACTGAGCGTGGCGTGATCATCTCCACCGCCAGCGCCGCTGCCTACGAAGGCCAGATAGGCCAGGCCGCTTACAGCGCCAGTAAAGGCGGTATGGTGGGCATGACACTGACGATCGCCCGCGACTTGACCAAAAGCGGCATCCGCAACATGACCATTGCCCCTGGTGTTTTCAGAACACCCATAATGAAAGGCGCGACCCAAGAACAGATTGACGCCCTGGCTGCCAGCATACCATTCCCAAGCCGTCTCGGCACCCCAGAGGACTATGCCAAATTGGTTAAGCACATCATTGAAAATGACATGCTTAATGGTGAAGTCATCCGTCTGGACGGCGCCCTTCGCCTGGCGCCAAAGTGAGATAGGGAACCGCGTGATCCCGCTTCAGGATTTGCGGCCCATCACGCGGCAATAAAATGCAGGAGTCACTGTATAGTTCACCGGCGTCTTCAGCGCGGCTTGGGTGTGCAGTCTGTATGCACATTGGCCAAAGCTGAAGCCGCCGCGATGAGTGGCGTAAGAGGAATTTAACGTTGAGACACGATATATCCGCAAGATTTGAACCTAAAATGACTCCACTTCTTTGAATAATTTCCCGTAAAAGATAAATGCAAACCTCTGCGCTTAAGCCGCTAAGCTACAATGGACTGCGGCGATAAGTTAACGTAAGCTATATCCAGTGTTTTGTCGTCAAACACCGAATGCGGGCGCTTCCAGTTGTAAAATTCAAGATAATAATGGCTTAAGACTTGTTTTGCCTCGGCAACTCTGTCGTAGTGGGCAGGTACACCTCTCCGTGCCCGACCGTCTTCCACAAGCCTTCCAGCAAAGGCATTGTTGCGTCAACAGCCTTTGCCGTCCATGCTGCTTCCCAGCTTGAGCATTCCGCGCAATATCCGGCCCCTAACGAACGTACTTTCTAACAAATCGTTTTCCAAGATCAGCCGCCTGATATTGGCAGATAACTATTATATATTTGGAACACTCACATGGTTTTTGCCAATGATGGCAAAGGGGGCAACGTTGCAGTTTGAAAGTTGGCTCTTCCACCAGGTTCTTTGATTGAAGTAAGCCTCGGATTTTTAGGCAAATCCAGCAAGGGTTGGCCTCCTTTCAATGCTACCAGTGCCTCTTTCGCTTTGAAGGCAGCACTGTGGCTCCGTCCCGGTCTTTTCATAATTTCTGCTTCTTTCTATGCGACTCGCACCACTCGGATCAAGCAGATTTACACTTATCTGACTGTCCAGTTTTCAAGAGCCATCTCCTTTTCGTCCTATTTGCCGTTTTTGCCAGTTCTCGGCAAATGGGACTTTTTTTTTCGCGCCATGGCGTATCGATCTGTGGTGGCACCGTATTGGGCCGCCATTTTCAACCTATTTGATGAATGGCACGTATCCTGCTTATCGGTAGTAAGCGTCGACCGATCCGATCCATGGTGAAACGCAATTTCGATCGGTTACCAAAACAAAAGACGATGCCTTATGGGCATCATTGATAAGAAGAGGAACATGCCGATGGAAAGATGGAAACAATTGCCACGGGTTCCGGCTTTAGCATCGGCTCTGCATCGTGGTTCGTTGAATAGTCTGTATTGGCGGCATTTTGAAACACGGTTTCTGCTATAGACACTCTCGTTCATTTGTAAATGCGGGTGAAAGCGTCGTAACGATTATTCAACGCGTTAGTATGTTGTCGAGGTGAGCAAACCTATTTCTTATCATATTACCAATTAGGAGGCTGAAACATGAAAGATTGGACAGAAATGGAACGAGTGCCGGCTCCGGCGATTACTCCTCAATTTGGCCCAATGACAGGGGTGCGGGTGTTGATCACGGGGAGCGTCGTCGCCGGACCGGTTGCCGCCACCATCTTTGCCGAATTTGGCGCTGAAGTCATTCATGTCGAGATGCCGGGAATCGGCGATCCCTTGCGCATTCAGGCGCCTGTCCTGACCCATGGTGATGATGGCACACCCTTCAAGGTGAGCCCCCGTGAGGTGCCTCCCGACCAGAAGGTCAGTGGCGCCTGGATGCAGGAGGGACGCAACAAGTTGAGCATGACCCTGCAACTTGATATGAGAATCCCGGAAGCGAAACAAATTTTCTACGGCTTGATCAAAAATTGCGACATCTGGATCGAAAATATGGTCTGGCTGGAGAAATTGGGTATCACTGACGCCGACGTTCTCGCCGCCAATCCGAAAATTGTCATCGCCCATATTTCCGGCTTTGGTCGCCCACAGTTCGGCGGCGTCCCGGAACATTGCGACCGCGCCAGCTTCGACCCCGTCGGTCAAACCGAAGGCGGCTGGGCGCTATTCAATGGTTTTCCGGACGGCCCGCCAATGTTGGCACAATCGTATCCTAACGATTATCTGACAGCCATGACCTGCTGTACCGGCGTACTCATGGCTTATGTCAACGCCCAGAAAACCGGCCAAGGCCAGGTTGTCGATATCGCGCAGGTCGAAGTCATGACCCGCATACTCAACGATACTATCGTCAACTATAACGCCATTGGCCTGCAGAGAGGGCGCGGTGGCAACAAGGCTCCGATTTTCCAACCAGCCGGCCTGTACAAGACCAAAGACAATTACATTTTCGTCGGCACTTTCGGTCAGCTCAGCTACGAGCGCAGCCTGGAGGCCATGGGTATCGACCCAGCCAAATATCCCTACGCTGAAGCCGGTGGTTCTCAACAGGCGTTGAATTCACCGCTTGGCCGAGAACTGGACGCAGTCGTTAGCGAGTGGATGATGCAGCGTACTTCGGACGAGGCCTTGGCATTTTTCATGAAAGCTAAGATAGCAGCCGGTGTTCCACGGAAAATTGAAGACTTAGTCAAGAGTGAGCATTATCGAAGCCGCGGCAATTTCGTCACCTACAAAGACGAGACTCTCGGCAAGGACATCACTGCTTACGGCATCGTACCAAAAATGAGCCACACTAAACCAAAGGTTTGGCGAGGCGCGCCTAAGATGGGGCAAGACACAGATGCGATTCTCAAAACCATTTTAGGTTACAGCGACTCTGACATTGCCGCTTTGCGCGGCAAAGGGGCGATCGATAAACGCAAAAAATGAGGGTCTTAAGAATTATTGTGTACGGAAATCGTCATGATGGGTTTCCCAGACCAGCGGTTTCCACTTTTCTGAGATTTTTACTGACGCCAACGGAGGCGCGGTTTAGTCCGTCGCGTCCCATTATCTCTTCGTCGGTCTATTGGGAGAAAATATGAGTGAACCGCAAAACAGCGGCGATTTGGTGCTGCTCGACACCCAGGACGGCATCGCCTACCTGACTATCAATCGTCCTAAAGTCCTAAATGCTTTGAACCCGGATGTCATTGGTCAACTGGAAGAAAGACTCAACGCCGCCGAGGCCGCCCCGCGGATCAAGGCCATCGTCATCCGCGGGGCGGGCGACAAGGCCTTCGTTGCCGGCGCCGACATCAAAGCTTTTCTTGAGAGGATCAGAGACAAACGGGTCGCTGAGTTGGTCCCCTTCGCCGCCAAGGGACACGAGGTGCTTCGCCGCCTCGAGACCTGCAAAAAGATTACGGTGGCGGCGCTGACCGGTCTGTCTTTGGGCGGAGGCAGCGAGTTGGCCCTTGCATGTCAGGCAATCGTTGCCACCCCGGCTGGCTCGATGGGTTTCCCGGAGACGGCGATCGGCATTTATCCGGGCTCTGGTGGCATGCTGCGCATGGCCCGGCAAATTGGCTGCCAACTTGCCAAATATTACACCTTCACGGGGCGTGGCCTGCCGGCGCAGGACCTTTATGATCTGGGTATCGCCATTAAATTGGTCGAACCAGCCGAACTTGACAAAGCGATCAAAGAGGTTTGCGCCGTTCCGGCCCCAGACAAGTTCCGCAAGCGACAAATCCCCGCTCGTTTCAAGGAGATGGAAGATGTCTGCTCGCCGGACAACGTCAAGTTGTTGCTCTCCGGAAAAAAACCGACCGGCGTTTCCGACGAGTTCGCCGAAAAAACCATGAAAACCGTGGCCAGGAAAGCGCCGTTGGCCCTGAAGGTGTCCAACGAGCTGATTGACGGTCAGGAGAAAGTCAGCATCCGCGAGGCCATAGATCTCGAATTGGGCAAGATGATCAAGATATTCTCGACAGCGGACGCTCTCACGGGCTTGTCTTCTGCCGGCAGCAAGGAACCGCCCGTCTATCAAGGCAGATAACCGCGCCCTGTTGCGGGCGCAACTACATAACATAAGGAGATTTATTATGTACACCAAAGCTTTCATTCCGTATGGCGGTTACTATTCGAGCCCATTTGCCAAATGGCAAGGAACTCTGGCCAATGAGAACGCCCTCACCTTAGGCGCGGCCACCTTCAAACGCTGGCTGGCCATGAAAGGCTGGGACGCATCGGTTTACGACTACACCTATCAAGGTCAAACCGTTGTTCAAAACCGTTGTTTTTGTGGCGCTCCCTGGATCAATTCGTTGATCGGCTCCGATACCGCTCCCGGCGTCAGCATCATGCAGGTTTGCACCACCTCCACCACCAGCCTGAACATGGCAGCGATGGGCCTTGAAATGGGCCTGCATCAGGCGCCTCTGTGTTTTATGGCCGACCGCATGTCCAACGCCCCGCACCTGACTTGGGCAAATCCGAAGGGCCCAGGCGGTCAACCGATTCATGAGGACTGGGTTATGGACAACTTTGCCGGTGACCCGATCCGCAAGGTATCAGCAACAATGACGGCAGAAAATGTTGCCAAAAGATTCGGTTTCACCAAAGAGCAGGCCGATGAGTTGGCAATTTGCCGTTTCGAACAGTATCAGGACGCCTTGAAAGACGACCGTGCCTTCCAGAAGCGCTACATGTTCCCGGTCGAAATTCAACTCAGCAGGAAAAAGACTATCACTCTCGAAGCCGATGAGGGCATTCCCCCGACCACCGTCGAGGCCGTTAAAGCAATGAGGCCGGTCATGCCGGATGGCATTCATTCCTCCGCAGCTCAGACCCATCCAGCTGATGGCAACGCCTGCATGTTGGTGACGACCAAAGACAACGCTAAAAGACTGAGTGCTGATCCCAGCAAAACCATTCAGCTTCTTTCCTACGGTTTCTCCCGCGTCGAGCTGGACTATATGCCAATGGCGCCGGTTCCCGCCTCACAAATGGCGCTGGAACGGGCCGGCATTACAATTAAAGATGTCAAGGTTATCAAATCCCACAACCCTTTCGCTTCTAATGACCTTTATTTCATGCAACAGATGGGCATTGATATGAAAGGGATGAACAACTATGGCTGTTCGATGATCTGGGGTCATCCCCAGGCGCCGACCGTCCTTCGTCTGGCCATGGAAGGCATTGAAGAAGCGGTTATGAAAGGTGGCGGTTATGTCCTGATCACCGGCTGTGCCGGTGGCGATATGGGCGCGTCACTGGTGTTCAAGGTATCCTGATGTATTACGGGGCGTCCTTGTTGGTTAGGACGCCCCTTGCCCCTTAGTGCTTTTGAAACGAGGTTCCTTTATGCGTTTGGAAACAAAACGTTGGGTACTATTAGTCATTTGCACGGTAATCTACGGATTCATGGGCCAGACCTATGCCTGGTCGGTTTTCGTCAAACCGCTGGCCGAGCATTTTCACTGGTCCCTGGCCGATACGATGGTAGCCTTTGCCATCTATCATACCTTTTCCACCCTGCCGCTGTTTATCGCCGCCAAGGCGCAAGAACGCTGGAATATCCATCCGAGAACCATCGTTCTTCTCGGTGGCGTGGTCCTCGGCCTCAGCACCTTGGGGGTTGGCTTTGCCACCAACCTGACCACTCTGTATATCGCCTATGGATTCATGGGTGGCGGTGGCTTTGGACTTATCTATTCCGCCGTTCTCCCAGCTATGGTCAAATTTTTCCCGGATCGGCGCGGCCTGGCTTCCGGCTTTCTGGTCGCTGGTATTGGCGCGGCGCCATTGATCTGGGCGCCAATCGGTGTGTACTTGATTGAACATTATGGTGTGCTGTCGACGTTCAAAATCCTCGGCGTGCTCAACCTGGTCGTGTTTTGCGTCCTCGGCTTCTTCGTCCAGCCCCCGCCTGTTGGCTTTACTCCAGCCGGTTGGGTTCCTAGTAAAATCCAACAGCAAAATTTGGCGGTTGTCGATAAGAACTGGCTCGGGATGCTGTGCGATCCCCTCTACTACTGCATCTCTCTCGGCATCGGCATGGGAGCGCTTTCCGGCCTGATGATTACCGCCGCCGCCTCACCCATTTTGCAATCGGTCGGCGGCTATACCGCCGCCGTTGCCAGCTATTGGGTTGGCATCCTCGCCGTCTGCAATCTTGCCGGCCGGCTGGGCTGGGGTTGGATTTCCGACCGCGTTGGCCGTATGCCATCTTTAATCACTATCTACGCCATCTTGGGCTGCGCCATGTTGTGGATGGCATTCACAGACTATCGAGTTGTCGTACCGCTGCTTCTGGTTGGCATGTGTTTTGGTGGTTTCATGGGGATGCCCGGCTCACTCACTGCCGATGCTTTCGGCACCAAATACCTAACGTTTAATTTTGTTGTTCTGTTTTGTCCGTTCGCCGTCGGTGCATTCATTGGCCCGCGGCTGGGCCCGGCGATCAAAGAGAGCACCGGCAGTTATTCAGAGGCCTTTCTTTATGGCGGCATTTTGGCTTTCATCGCCGTTGTCCTGGCCATTATCGCGGCCCTAATAATGAGACAGCGCCGCAAACGGTATTTGGCAGAAAAAGCCATCAGCGCCGCTTGAGTTAGCAGCGACCATTGGCAGCTACAATATCTCAACAATCTGGAGGCAGTATGCCGAATTTACCTAAAGGTGGAATTTTTTTCTTTGAACCTACTAAACCAGAAGATGTCTTCACGGTGGAGGATTTTAGCGACGAACATAAATTAGTCGCCGACAGCATAGAGCAATTCATGGCGGAATCGGTTTATCCCGATTTTGCCGAGCTTGAGGCAACCCATAACGGCGAGATCATGAAAAAGATGATCGTCGCCGCTGGAGAAGCTGGCTTTTTGGGCATGAGTATTCCAGAGCGTTTCGGGGGAAGCGAAGTCGATGAAATTTGCACGACCATCATCATAGAAAAAATCGGCGCGGCAGGATCTTTTTTGTTGGGTCACGGTGGTCAGACCGGCATTGGTAGCCTGCCGATCGTCTTTTTCGGCAATGAGGCGCAAAAGGCCAAGTATCTGCCCAATATCGCCAACGGCACAAAAATCTCCTGCTACGCCCTAACCGAACCGAACGCCGGGACTGATGCTCTTGGCGCTCAGACCAAGGCGGTTTTGAGCGAAGATGGCAAATACTACATCTTAAACGGCAGCAAAACCTTCATCAGCAATGCCGGTATTGGCTACACTTTCATCGTTTTCGCGAAAGTCAATGGCGAGTTGTTCACCGGCTTCATCGTCGAGGCTGGATCCGAGGGCCTCACCACAGGGGCCGACGAGCAAAAGATGGGCATGAGGGGTTCTTCGACGCGTACCGTCTTCTTCGATAACGTCAAGGTACCGGTGGAAAACCTACTGTTCGAACCGG